>ENA-USUJ01001486-USUJ01001486.1-human-gut-metagenome-genome-assembly--contig:-NODE-1486-length-19664-cov-7.236534_pt1 | contig 19664 bp, 17 predicted proteins | sample MGYA00250061_ERZ773398 | MGnify/ENA primary metagenome ERZ773398 (study PRJEB29103, sample SAMN06111992) | human gut metagenome | biome: human gut; feature: ankylosing spondylitis patient; material... | reverse complement strand
GATATTACACGGTTTTTGAAGTTTCTGTCAGATGAACAGTCAGCCGTGAATCGATGCAAGTAGATAGAACGATTGATCGATTTGTGCTAGACTTATCAATAAGAAATGGATTATCTTGCAGAGGTGCGTATCTGGATCAGGAAAAAGACTACTTATCTGGTTCGACAAAAGCAACCTATCAGAACAAAGCGTATCTGAGCAAAAACGATCCCAATTTACATAACACACCAAAAGATGCAATCGTTTTTGACGCAGCGGTCAATGCGGTGGTGGCCCCCTGTTTTGCCCGCGGAAAATACCGGCAGATTTTGAATGAAGCAAAGTATTATCAGGCAATTGAAAGCATCTACGATGACTTTACTGCGGCAGTAGAACGCTCTGCGGCGCAGGATACAGTTTATGTTCAACAGATAAAACACCAGGATACTATTATGCTTTTCGTACTTCAGCTGGGATCTTGTTCTGGCTCAGATATCCCACAGGGAGGGCGCAGAGGTGGAAACTGCGGCGGCACCTGCGCGCATGGCGGCCATGACGTCGGCTTTGTCCCGCAGCAGGCCGCCTGCAATGACAGGCACCTGTGTGCGGGCGCTGATCTCGGCGATGACCCGGGGCATGATGCCGGGAAGGATCTCGACAAAATCCGGCTTGCCCTGCTCCAGCTGGCCGGACAGGCTGGTCAGCGAGAGGGAATCCAGGATGAATGCCCGCTGGACGGTCAACAGGCCGCGGTGGCGCGCCCGGCGGATCAGGGTCGGGCGGGTGGAGATGATGCCGTCCGGGTGGCACAGGGCGTTGAGGGAGTCCACCGCGATCTCCCGCGACGAAAGGCCGTCCACAAGGTCGATGTGAACCACGGCCAGTTTTCCGGCATCATGTATGCGGTGCACCAGACCGTCTACGGTGAGCAGGGTGCTTGCCAGCAGAAAAATAGTACTGCAGGGCGAGACCAGCGCAGCAGTCAGGGCTTCGTCCGTTTTCACGGCGGCGATCACCGGTTCGTCCAGCAGGGTTTCAGCAAGAGGATGCATTGGGTAAGACTCCTTTTTTATCAATTACTTGATTTATATTATTCTACAAAAAAGCCGCCATGTAAATAAGTTACACGGCGGCTGTAATGTAAAATCTAGGTTTTATCAGAATGTGGTTGCAATCAGCTCACCGCCGCCCAGAATGGTAGTAGTATTGGAACAGCTGATCATTACAATAAACATTGCATTGATCAGACCTGCAATGTACGGATTGCGGGTGCGTTTGTAGATGATGCGGGACATGATGGGCGTGACAAACAGAAGAACCATACAGGGGAACAGCCAAATGGGACCAATGCGCTGGCCTTCGGTCAAACCATAAAGCTGATAACCCGTTGCATAGAAGTAGATATATTGACTTGCAACCACAAAAATAGCACCAAGCGCATTAAAGAATGCAAAAATCAAGATGTTGCCATTTTTTCCGCCAATGGTGTTGTAGTTGAAGCAATTTGCCGAGATCGAGTTCATAACGTAGAACAGCAGGAAGAATGGCAGATAGCGAAGTGCGATCAGCACTTTATCAGCGCCGAAGGTTTTGAACGCAACGACATACATCCGATAATCAACTTGGAAGAAATAGTGTGCTGCAAAAACAAGGCCGAACGAAACAACGATCACGATAACAGCGAGGGCAATGGTCTTCCACAGCTGCTCCAGATTCAAATACAGACCCGCTCTTCGAGCACTCCAACCGTGTTTTTTTCCATAAGCACCATAAAAAACAGCAGAGCAGAATATTGCAAAGACGCCGCAAAGAGCAGCCCATGTACCAATCGTCAGGGGGCCGGTCTGCACAAAGAAGTTTGTTGTCTTTGAGTAAACGGTATTCATGCAGAACAAAAAGCTTGAACCGGAAAAAACTGCACCGATAATCAGCAGAACCCAGTACCATGCCTTGGCTCCGCTGTCCTGCACAGGGGCTGGCTGTACAATTTCACCACTGCGGAGAGCGGAAAATACGGGAGTATCAAGCAGAACCAGCGTGAAACTGACCATGAAGATCAAAAGACCGATCACGCCGAGGCTGTTGAACACCGCTTTAATGGGCCAGATCTGATCGCTGGCAGGCAGGGGCTTTGGAGCGCCGAGCGTTGTATCAAAAAAATCAACGGCATAGCCGACACAAGTAGTAGAAAAAGCAACGAGAGGATGGATCATGTTCGGCCGATAAATCACGCGATAAGCGGTCTTTCCATCAAAATCGTGCGTATAATATTTGCCGCCTTCTGCGATACCGGCAAAGCCGTCCTCATTAAAATTCAGGAATTTTTTAGCACCATCTGTTTCCATGAAGGCTGCCGGATTGGTCAGCATATTTCCAGCGTCATCATAGGTTCCAAAGTAAAAGTCATCATGGGTACTGGCAATAATGCCTACACTGCGTGAGCCGTAATCTCCGCTATGATCACCGCCGGTGTCATCCTGCCAGTCACCAGCCTGCTGCAGAACGGCAGCAATCAAAGGAGTTTCCCGGGAATTATCGATCTCTACCGCCATATTAGCAGCTGTACCGCCGCTGGAATGGCCTGTAACGCCAATACGAGCTGTGTCAACGTACGGAAGGCTTGCAATAAGCTGAACTGCACCATCGACGCCCACAGCACCATCGTAAAGTTCTGCAATCGACAGGCTTTCCGAGTCGCCATGACTGTGCAGATCAAGTGCCAGCACCACATATCCCCGGCGAGCCAGCTCAATACTATACAAGTCCTGCATTTCTTTGTTGTTATACCATCCTTCGATTGTAACAACACCCGGCGCCGGTGTGTCTTTGGTTGCATTCTGTGGAATGTAAAGGTATGCGGCCAGCTGGTGTCCAGAGGGACTTTCCCAGCTCATTTCCTTGATCCTGATCCCACCAGAAGTTTGTACAGCGGACGCTACGATGGCACTTACAAGGCAAAGAATCAGTGACAGGCACAACCAGAATTTGCTGTTTTTCAACCTACCTTTTTGATGCGACATGCTTGGGACCTCCTTTTTGAATCTGATTTTTCCGTAATAAAAATGGGGACACACTGCATCTGGACGATACAGTGCATCCCCATCTCACTTCTCTTGGGATGCTTCTAGTATAGCGTTTTGTAACAAAATGTCAATAGAAAATAAACAATTAAAAAATATTTTGTGTATGAGCTATAGGTTTGGGCAAAGATCGTCAATGCTCTGCCCAGTCGCAGCTTCGGCCCACAGCCTTGTGCCAGCCGGAGAGCAGACGGGTGCGCTCGGCCTCTTCCATCTGCGGGGCAAAGGTCATATTGCAGTGCCACAGGCTGCGGATCTCGTCCCGATCCTTCCACACACCGGTGGCAAGGCCCGCCAGATAGGCTGCGCCCAGAGCGGTCGTCTCCCGGATGGCCGGGCGCAGCACGGTCTTGTTCAGGATGTCAGCCTGGAACTGCATCAGGAACTGGTCGCGGGATGCACCGCCGTCCACCTTCAGCGAGGTGATGGGCACGCCGGTGTCCTTTTCCATAGCAGCCACGAGGTCTGCGCTCTGGTAGGCAATGGACTCCTCTGCCGCGCGGATGATGTGGTTCTGGGTGGTGCCGCGGGTGATGCCCACAATGGCACCGCGGGCGTACATATCCCAGTACGGTGCACCCAGACCAGTAAAGGCCGGCACGATGTAAATGCCGCCGTTATCCGGCACCTTCTGGGCATAGTATTCCGCATCGCGGCTCTCCTGGATCATGCGCAGGCCGTCGCGCACCCACTGGATGACGGCACCGCCTACAAAGACGCTGCCCTCCAGCGCGTACTCCACCCTGCCGTTCAGGCTGATGGCGATGGTAGAGATCAGGCCGTTCCGGCTGCGGCAGATGGTGTCGCCGGTGTTCATCAGCAAAAAGCAGCCGGTGCCGTAGGTGTTCTTGGCCTCGCCCTTGCCAAAGCAGCTCTGCCCGAACAGCGCAGCCTGCTGGTCACCGGCAATGCCGGCCACCGGGATCTGCACACCGCACAGGTCGGTGGTGCCGTAGACCTCGCTGGAATCCGTCACGCGGGGCAGGATGCAGCGCGGGATATCCAGCGCCTTGAGCAGGGTGTCGTCCCAGTCCAGCGTGCGGATGTTATACAGCATGGTGCGGCTGGCGTTGGTGCGGTCGGTGACATGCACTCTGCCGCCGGTCAGCTTCCAGACCAGCCATGTGTCCACAGTGCCGAACAGGATCTCCCCTGCTTCGGCGCGCTCCCGCGCACCGGGCACATTGTCCAGGATCCACTTGATCTTCGTTGCGGAGAAATAGGCATCGGGCATCAGGCCGGTGTTCTCCCGGATGTAGTCTGCCATGCCGGGCTGCTGCAGCAGTTCATCCACCAGCGGAGCCGTGCGGCGGCACTGCCAGACGATGGCATTGTAGATGGGGCGGCCGGTGGCCTTTTCCCACAGGATGGTGGTCTCCCGCTGGTTGGTGATGCCAATGGCGGCGATATCGTGGGCATCGACGCCGCTCTGAGCAACCACCTCGTTCATGACTCCATACTGGGTGGACCAGATCTCCATAGGGTTGTGCTCCACCCAGCCCTGCTGCGGATAAATCTGCTCAAACTCGCGCTGCTGCACCGCAATGATGTTCTGCTCATTGTCGAACAGGATGGCACGGCTGCTGGTGGTTCCCTGATCCAGCGCCAGAACATATTTTGTACTCATGCTTTTGCTACCTCCGTATCGTTTCAGGAGTGTGTATCACAGATTTCGCGTCGCCACAACGTCCACGCCGGTGCCGCACACATCTGCCAGCACCACCTGTCCGGTGCGGACGGGTGCGTGCAGAGTGACGCGGTCCAGCGCAGCCATGACCTCGGTCATCTTCTCTTTGGGCACAGCCTGCGCAGTCTTTACCGGGCAGCGCGGATACAGCCCACCCTCTACCCGCACGGTGCTGGTGAGGATGCGGGTGGGGTGGGTCAGCTCTTCCCTGCCGTAGGCGGCACCGTTGGGACAGGCGTTTCCAGTTACATTATAATCATTTTCCGGGTCCACCTGCAAGTGGCAGCCGCAGGGACAGCAGATGCAAATAACTTCTTTGATGCTGCTCATTCTGCAATAACCTCCTCTACCGCAACGGTCAGCGGGCCGTCTGCTTTTTCCAGCAGGACTTTGGGCAGTGCGATGTGCTCCATCTCGCCGGGAGCCATGCGCTGGCGCTTGAACCGGGCCAGCTGCCTGCCGCCGCAGGTCACGGTGATCTGGCTGGGGCCGTAGTTCTGCCGCACGCGGAAGGAAATGTTCACGCTCCTGTCCACATCAGCGGGGCGCACCCGCTGCGGCACGGTGTAGCCCACGCCATTGCCCGGAACAAGGTCAAGCACAACCGTATCGGAGGCTTCGCCCTTCAAAACATAGGCCGCCGCAGAAGCACCGGCAAGGTCGCTTTCGCCCGAAACGAAGTCCACCAGATCATGCACGTGCACCACATTGCCGCAGGCGAACACACCGGGGATGCCGGTCTCCATATTCTCGTAGACCACAGCGCCCTTGGTGTGAGGGTCCATGGGGATGCCCGCCTGCCGGGTCAGCTCATTTTCCGGGATCAGGCCGACGCTGAGCAGGATGGTGTCCACATCAAATTCCATCTCGGTGCCCGGGATGGGGCGGCGGTTTTCGTCCACCTTGGCAACGGTGGCCTTTTCCACGCGGGCCTTGCCCTGAATCTCCACGATGGTATGAGACAGATACAGGGGGATGTCGAAGTCCTGCAGGCACTGCACGATGTTGCGGGTCAGGCCGCCGGAATACGGCATGACCTCCACGCAGGCCAGTACTTTGGCACCTTCCAGCGTCATGCGGCGGGCCATGATCAGGCCGATGTCGCCGCTGCCGAGGATGAGCACCCGCTTGCCTACCAGGTAGCCCTCCATGTTGACATAGCGCTGGGCCGCACCGGCGGTGTAGATACCGGCAGGACGGCTGCCCGGGATGCCAATGGCACCGCGGGTGCGTTCCCGGCAGCCCATGCAGAGGATGATGCTTCTGGCTTCCAAAATCTGATAGCCCTTTTCCCGGCTGACACAGTGGATCTTTTTGTCCGGGGTGACGTCCAGCACCATCGTGCCCAGCTCCACCCGGACACCGGTGGAGCGCAGCAGTTCAATGCAGCGGCCTGCGTATTCCGGGCCGGTGAGCTGCTCGCCAAAGCGGTGCAGGCCGAAGCCGTTGTGGATGCACTGGTTCAGGATGCCGCCCAGCTCGTTGTCGCGCTCTAAGATAAGGATATCGCGCAGACCATGCTGCCATGCGCTGTAAGCTGCGGCAAGGCCTGCAGGGCCGCCGCCGACGATGACCAGATCAATCATGGTGCTCTCCCTCCTGTTTGGTTTCGCACAGTAAGACGTTGGTGCCGGCCTTATCCTGCAGCACGTCCAGCGGACTGATGCCCAGCGTTTTGCTGATCAGTTCCAGCACGCGCGGCCCGCAAAAGCCGCCCTGACAGCGGCCCATACCGGCACCGCAGCGGCGCTTGACACCGTCAATGGTGGCGGCGGGAATCTCTTCGTGCAGAGCGTCCAGAATTTCGCCCTCGGTGATCGTCTCACAGCGGCAGATCACGCGGCCATAGGCGGGTTCCTTTGCAATGAGCCGGGCTTTTTCTTCGGGCGGAAGCTCCTTGAAGCGCACCCGGGTGCGGCCATCCCTGTAATCCGCCTTGGGGGCGGGCAGATCGCCGTGGGCTTCCAGAATTTTGACGGCTTCTCTGGCAACGGCCGGTGCACTGGAAAGGCCGGGCGATTTCATGCCCGCCAGATCGATGAAGCCGGGGGTGCCCTCCGCTTCGCCGATAACGAAGTCGCCCGTGTCCACATTGGCACGGACACCCGCAAAGTTGCGGATGGACTCGCTGAAGCGGATGTTCGGCACGCTGCGGCGCGCGGCGGCGCTGACGAAGGCCAGCCCGGCAGCGGTGCAGGCGGTATCGTCCCCTTCCACGGGGTCGGCGTTCGGGCCGACGATCAGGTTGCCGTGGACGGTGGGGGCCACCAGAACGCCCTTGCCGTTTTCGTTGGGGCACTGGAAGATGACGTGGTGCACACGGCTGCCCTCGGATTTATCCAGCAGGTAGTATTCGCCCCGGGTGGGCTGGATGGTAAATTTGTGGGGTGCGGCCATATCGTGCACGGCCTGCGCCGAGATGCCTGCCGCATTGATGATATAGCGCGTTTCCACAATTCCGGAGAGGGTGGTCAGTGCCCAGCCGCCGGCGGTCTTTTCGATGTGGGTCACAGGGCAGCTGCGGTGCAGCTCCACGCCATTGCGCACAGCCACTTCTGCCATTGCCAGCGCAAACTCCCACGGGCTGACGATGGCGGCGCTGGGCGCATACAGCGCGCCAACAACAGTGGGGGCCAGATTTGGTTCCATGGCAAGCGTTTCCTCTGCGGAAAGCAGCCGGATGCCCGGCACGCCGTTGACGATGCCGTTCTCATACAGTTTCTGCAGGTGGGGCAGCTCTTCCGGGCTGAGGGCCAGCACCAGACTGCCGCACTGCAGGTACGGCACATCCAGACGGGCGCAGATCTCCTTGGCCAGTGCAGAGCCCTCCACGTTGAGCCGCGCCATTCGGGTGCCCGGTTCGGGGTCGTAGCCAGCGTGCAGAATGGCACTGTTGGCCTTGGTGGTGCAGTCTGCCACGTCATTTTCAGCCTCGAAAATGGCGGTCTGCAGCGGGTAATGGGACAGCTCATAGGCGGCTGCCGCACCAATGACACCGCAGCCGATAATTGCTACATCCAGCATAAAAACCTCCTGATCGCTCCGTTTGCCGAATAAAAGAAAAAGAGCAGGACAAACAAAAGGGCCTTTCGACTCTCCCCTTGCTTGTTCTGCTCGATCCTCTGAACAAACTTTTATTGTCTTTATGATAATGCGATCTGCACAAGATGTCAAGCGTTTGTTGAAAATTTAAAGCTCATTTTTACCTGTGCGGCTTTTTTCTGCTCTTTGCGGGCGCGGAGGCTTTTGGCAGAGCACGGCCTGCTGCAGCATGGCCTGCAGCGCTGCGCCCGGCCACAAGGCCGGAGCCGAACGCCCAGTGCAGGTTAAAACCGCCGCAGCTGCCTGCGCAGTCCAGCGTTTCGCCCACAAAGTAAAGGCCCGGACAGCCCTTGAACTGGAAGTGCTGATCCACCTCCCGCAGGGCCAGCCCGCCGCCGGTGGTTTGGGCCTGCTTCCAGCTGCAGGGGGTCAGCCCTTCAAAGCGCCAGTGCTTGGCGGTGTGGGCCAGCTTCTGCCACTGTCCGGCGGTGAGCACGGCAGGCGCGTCGCTGTCCTGCAGCCCGGCGGCAGACCACACAGTACGGCCCAGCTTCTGGTTCAGCAGGCCCAGCCAGAAGTCAACGGCGCTGCCCCCTGCCGTCTGGGCGGCGTGGGCCGCAAACAGGCTGGCAAGTGCGGTTTCGTCCACTGCCGGGAAGAGGTCCAGCTCCACAGCAGGAGCCTTGGGGCCGCGGCCCGGGGCCAGCAGGCCGGACAGCTGCATGATGCAGATGCCGGAAAGGCCGTAATCGGTGAACTGTACCTCGCCGTTCTCGCAGGCAAGCACACGGGCACCGTCCAGCAGGGATGCTGCTGCCTTGGCACGGATGCCAGCCAGCGCTTTGCGGGGCTTTGCGCACTGCAGGGCGGTCAGGCAGGGGTACAGCGGCTCCACCCTGCCGCCGCACTGGGCGGCAAACCGGGTGCCAAAGCCGTCGGTGCCGAACTGCGGCCCTGCCTCGCCGCCCATGGCGCAGATGACGGCATCGGCGCGCAGCGTTTCGGCAGAGCCCTCTGCCGTATCGAACTGCACGGCGTAGCCGCTGCGGCTCTGGCTCAGGGTGCGCACGGTGCAGCCGGTGCGCAGCTGCACATGGTGCTGCGCAAGGTGGTGCTCCAGCAGGGCCAGCACGTCCGCCGCCTGATTGGAGTACGGATACACCCGGCCCGCCTCGTCGGTGCGGGTGTAAAGCCCCAGCGCACGGAACCAGCGCAGCGGGTCGGCGGTATTTACGGCATCCAGCAGCGGACGAAGTGCTGCCGGGTCGGCAGTGAAATACAGCTCCGGTGCAATGCCGGTGTTATCCAGATTGCAGCGGCCATTGCCGGTGGCAAGCAGCTTTTTGCCCGGCTTCGGGTTGCGCTCCAGCACAATGACCTGTGCAGCGGGGGCACTTTGTGCCGCCGCCAGCGCGGCTGCAAGACCGGCGGCACCGCCGCCCAGAATGAGGATGTTCGGCATCCGGACACCTGCCTTTCTCAGCAGAATTTTAGGATCTGTCTTCATAAGCGGGGTGCTGTGCTTATGAAAACGGCTTTTTGTATCATTGTAGCAGAACCCTGCCGGAAACGCAACGAAGAGACAGCTTTCCGTGCAGGTCTTTTTGCGCGGGGGCAGCAGGTATAAATGGCCCGGCCTGACAGATACTAGTGCTGCAGGCATTTTTAAGGAAACGGAGGAGCAAAAACATGAAAGCAACAGGAATCGTGCGCCGCATCGACGAGCTGGGCCGGGTGGTGATCCCCAAGGAGATCCGCCGCACCCAGCGCATCCGCCGGGGAGACCCGCTGGAGATCTTCACCACGGGCGACGGCGAGGTGATCTTTAAAAAGTATTCGCCCATTGGCGAGATGAACGCAGTAGCGGCCCAGTATACCGAGGTGCTCAGCAAAAGCTTTGCGCTGACCGCACTGGTGGCCGACCGCGACCGCATCCTGACGGTGAGCGGCTCCGGCCGACGGGAACTGGCCGACCGCAGCATCAGCCAGCCGCTGGAAAAGCTGATAGACGGCCGCAGGCTGTACCAGAGCGAGGGCATTGCCGAAAAGTGCATCCTGCCCTGCGAGGGCTCGCCCCGAGCAGTACTGTGCGCCGCACCCATCATTGCGGCGGGCGATGTGACCGGAGTGGTGGCCCTGCTGACCGAAGACCGCACGGCCACGCCGGATGCCGCCCAGCTCAAGGCCGTGAATGTGGCGGCGGCATTTCTGGCAAGGCAGATGGAAGAGTAAAGAACATGCCGAAGCGCTTTCCTTATAATAAGGAGAGCGCTTTCTTCGTTTATGACAGAATTATGAATCTTTTAAAACATTTTTCCAAGGGGCTTGACAGCACCGGAAAATTGGTTATAATGGTCTTAGCACTCAGGAACAAGGAGTGCTAAACAAACAAAGCGAACGCAAAAAGGAGGCAGGCGCTATGACGATGGATGCACGCAAGCAGCGAGTCTTGCAGGCGATCGTGGCGCTGTATGGTCTCGAAGGCGAGCCCGTTGGCAGCAGCGTGCTGGCAAACTACTTTGATATGGCGGTTTCCAGTGCAACGCTCCGCAATGAGATGGCGGCGCTGACAAAGCTGGGCCTGCTGGAGCAGCCCCACACCAGCGCGGGCCGTGTGCCCAGTGCCAAGGGCTACCGTTACTACCTTGATAATCTGCTTGCCGACGATCAGCCGCTGGACCGTGTGACCCGCGCCCGTGTGGATGCGGTGTTCGCAAGCCTCGACCATGAGCCGGAAAAGCTGGCCGCAGGTGCCGCCAAGGCGCTGGCCGCCATCAGCGGCTGCACCGCCGCCGTCAGCACCCCATGTGCCGAAGACCTGTGCATCGCCCACTATGAAGTGGTTCAGGTGGGCCGCAGCGCAGCGGCTGTGCTGGCCGTTACCACAGCCGGTTACGTCCGTACCCGTGTGGCACGGGTGCGCACCGGCCTCTCCCGCGAGAATGCGGCAGCACTTGCCGCACTGCTGAACCGCAACCTTACCTTTGTAGCGCCGGTGGATCTTTCCACCCGGCTGCTGGCAGAGCTGTGCAGCCAGATCGACCCGGAGCTGGTGCCTGTCATCAGCGCGGCAGCGGCCATCCTGCAGGATTCCGTCAAGCCCCACGTATTTCTGGGCGGCGAGCAGTATCTGCTGGACTGGCCCCAGCTGGACGGCAAGGTGGGCGACATCCTCACCCTGCTGAACGACGAGGAGCAGGCCGCTGGCCTGATCGCACCTCCGGCAGAACGCAGTGAGAGCGTGCTGCTGGGCGAGGATCTGGAACCGCAGATCCCGGGCCTGTGCATCGTGAGTGACCGGTATCTGGTGGGCGGAGGCCTGTGGGGCTCCATTGCATTGATCGGCCCCACCCGGATGCCCTTCCAGAAACTGATGCCGCTGCTGCATTACTTTGCAGACCAGCTGGGCGAGGGCATGAGCGGCAAACGAAAAGACACCCCGCAGGCTGCCGTACCGCGGCGGACTGTGATCTATAAGGAGGATCTGGAATGAGCGAAGAAGCAAAAAAGACGGCTCCGGCTCAGGAAGCGGAGCAGCCCGAAACGGCTCCCGAGGAAAAGGCCCAGCAGGCAGCACCCGAACAGGAACCTGCTGCTGAAGCTGCCGACCCGAAGGATGACAAGAAGAAGGATGGCGGCTGGTTCAACAAGAAGGCCCGCGAGCTGGAAGCCGTAAAGGCAAAGCTGGATGCTGCCGAAGCCAACGCCGCACAGGCCAAAGACCAGCTGCTGCGCATGGCAGCGGAGTACGAGAACTACCGCAAGCGCTCCACCCGCGAAGCCGACCAGAAGTTCAACGATGGCATTTCCTTTGCGGTGAACCAGATCATTCCCATTCTGGACACGCTGGAGATGGCGGCCAACGCCCCCACCACCGACGAGAACTACAAAAAGGGCGTGACCATGACGCTGGACAAGGCCGCCAAGGCGCTGGATGCCCTCCATGTGGAGGAGATCGAAGCGCTGGGCAAGCCCTTTGACCCCAACTTCATGAACGCAGTGCAGCAGATCCCCGCCCCGGATGGACAGGAGAGCGGCACCGTGATCACCGTCTACCAGAAGGGCTACAAGCTGGGCGATAAGATCGTCCGCCATGCGACCGTTGTAGTGGCCGAATAACAAAGCAGAAACCCGAAAGGGTTTTGAATATAACATCCGCTTACAAACATCTGAGCATCACATAAACAATAAGATTTGTTCTTTCGAGAGGAGTTTTCATTATGAGTAAGATCATTGGCATCGACCTTGGTACTACCAACAGCTGCGTGGCTGTCATGGAGGGCGGCGAGCCCGTTGTTATCGCAAACTCTGAGGGTGCACGCACCACCCCGTCTGTGGTGGGCTTCACCAAGACCGGCGACCGTCTGGTTGGTCAGGTGGCAAAGCGTCAGGCAATCACCAACCCTGAGAACACCGTTGCTTCCATCAAGCGCTTCATGGGCACCGACCACAAGGTGACCCTGAACGGCAAGGAGTACACTCCCCAGCAGGTCAGCGCTATGATCCTGCAGAAGCTGAAAGCCGATGCTGAGGCTTACCTGGGCGAGCCTGTGACCGAGGCCGTTATCACGGTTCCTGCATACTTCAACGACAGCCAGCGTCAGGCAACCAAGGACGCCGGCACCATTGCGGGCCTGAACGTCAAGCGTATCATCAACGAGCCCACTGCCGCTTCTCTGGCATACGGCATTGATAAAGAGGAAGACCAGAAGATCATGGTCTACGATCTGGGCGGCGGCACGTTCGATGTCTCCATCATTGAGATGGGCGACGGCGTGACCGAGGTCCTGGCCACCAATGGTGATACCCACCTGGGCGGCGATGACTTCGATGAGCGCATCATCAACTGGATGGCGGACGCGTTCCAGACCGAGAACGGCATCGACCTGCGCAAGGACAAAATGGCCGCTCAGCGCCTGAAGGAAGCTGCCGAGAAAGCAAAGATCGAGCTGTCCAGCGCGATGAGCAGCCAGATCAACCTGCCGTTCATCACGGCGGACGCTACCGGCCCCAAGCATCTGGATATGACCCTGACCCGCGCAAAGTTCAATGAGCTGACCGCTGATCTGGTCGATCGTACCATGGGCCCTGTCCGCAAGGCTCTGCAGGATGCAGGCCTGCGTCCCTCTGACCTGAAGAAAGTCCTGATGGTCGGTGGTTCCACTCGTATCCCCGCTGTCTACGATGCCGTGAAGAAAGAGCTCAACTGCGAGCCGTTCAAGGGCATCAACCCCGATGAGTGCGTGGCTGTCGGTGCTGCCATCCAGGGCGGCGTCCTGCAGGGCGACGTCAAGGGCCTGCTGCTGCTGGATGTCACCCCGCTGAGCCTGGGCATTGAGACTCTGGGCGGCGTCTGCACCAAGATCATCGACCGCAACACCACCATCCCCACCCACAAGAGCCAGGTCTTCTCCACTGCCGCGGATAACCAGCCCTCTGTTGAGATCAACGTCCTGCAGGGCGAGCGTGAGTTTGCCCGCGACAACAAGAGCCTGGGTGTCTTCCACCTGGATGGCATTGCTCCGGCTCCCCGTGGCGTGCCTCAGATCGAAGTTACCTTTGATATCGATGCAAACGGCATCGTAAAGGTCAGCGCTAAGGACCTGGGCACCGGCAAGGAGCAGAACATCACCATTACGGCTTCCACCAACATGTCCAAGGAGGACATCGACAAGGCTGTCAAGGAAGCTGAGCAGTTTGCTGCTGACGATAAGAAGAAGCGTGAAGAGGTCGATATTCGCAACGGTGCCGACCAGATGGTCTTCCAGACTGAGAAGATGCTGAAAGAGAACGGCGACAAGATGCCCGCTGACGTCAAGACCGAGGCGGAAGCAAAGCTGGCCGAGCTCAAGACTGCTGTCCAGTCCGGCTCCATCGACGACATCAAGGCAAAGCAGGAGGCTCTGAGCCACGTCTTTGAGAAGATGTATCAGGCCGCTTCCGCTGCACAGGCCGCTGGCGCACAGCAGCCCGGCCCCGATGCTGGCGCGAACAACAACCAGCAGAAGCCCAACGACGACGGCGTCGTGGATGCGGACTTCAAGGAAGTCTAAACGCTGACACAAACGGCACGGCACCCGGCCAAACCGGAGGGTGCGGCGGCCGATAAGCAACCCAAAAGCCGCTCCGGTTTTGGCCGGGGCGGCCTTTGTGGGTTTAAAACCTCTCAGTCTCGCTGCGCTCGCCAGCTCTCCTGACAGGGGAGCCCTTGGCAGGCCGGGCAGGTCTGTACAGACCGCTGGAAGCTTTCTGTGCGAGAAGCAGCAGTGCGCTGCTGTGATGGGGAGGTTGTGCGACTAATTGAGAGGTGAGTGGATATGGCACAGGAAAAGCGTGATTACTACGAAGTGCTGGGGGTATCCAAGACCGCCACGGATGCGGAGATCAAAAAGGCTTACCGCAAGCTGGCAATGAAATACCACCCGGACTATAACCCCGGCGATAAAGACGCCGAGGAAAAATTCAAGGAAGTCAATGAGGCAAACGAGGTCCTCTCGGACCCCAAGAAGCGCCAGCTCTATGACCAGTATGGCTTTGCGGGCGTAGACCCCAGCTATGCGGCACAGAACGGCGGCGGCCCGGGCGCGGGCGGTTTTGGCGGCTTTGGCGGTGCAGACGGTGTGGACCTGGGCGACATCTTCGGCGATATCTTCGGCGGCGGTTTCGGCGGCTTTGGCGGTTCGTCCCGTCAGGCCAACCCCAACGCCCCCCGCAAGGGCCAGGACATCCGCGTGCGGATCACCCTGAGCTTTGACGAGGCCGTCCACGGCTGCAAGAAGAACATCACCATCACCCGCCAGCAGGAGTGCACCGAGTGCCACGGCACCGGCTGCGCGGCCGGTGCCAGCCCTGAGACCTGCCCGGACTGCGGCGGCCGCGGCTATGTCATCCGCCAGCAGCGCACCCCCTTTGGTGTCATGCAGACTCAGCAGCCCTGCTCCCGCTGCGGCGGCAAGGGCAAGCTGGTCAAGAACCCCTGCAAGAGCTGCCACGGCAGCGGCAAGACGGCCACCAAGAAGACCCTGGAAGTCTCCATCCCCAAGGGCATCGACGACGATCAGAGCTTTGCACTCCGCGGCATGGGCGATGCCGGTGCCAACGGCGGCCCCTCCGGTGATGTCATCGTGATGGTCACCGTCCGGCCCGATCCGCTCTTCCAGCGCGATGGCTATGATGTCTGGGTCACGGTGCCCATCACCTACAGCCAGGCTGTCCTGGGCGATAACATCACCGTCCCGTCCATTGACGGCAAGGTGGAGTACACCGTGCCCGAGGGCACCCAGAGCGGCACCACGTTCCGCCTGCGTGGCAAGGGCATCCAGTATCTGAACGGCCGCGGCCGGGGCGACATGTACGTCAAGTGCGAGGTCGAGATCCCCAAGAAGCTGAACAAGGTCCAGCGCGACGCCCTGAAGAAATTTGAGGGCACCCTGAAAGAAGACAACTACGAGAAACGCAAGGGCTTCTTCAAGCGGCTGAAAGACATGTTTGCGTAAAACATAAGGTGTATCAAAAAGAGCGAAGATTCGATTGGATCTTCGCTCTTTTTGCGCCACAGAGTTTTCACACAGATTAAGGCAATCTTAAAGAAAACATCGGGTCTTCTTTAAGAAACGGATGCTATACTTTAGCATAGAACGAGGGAAACAAGAAAGCCCTTGCATGAAACCGTTTCTGAAATGATACTGCAATAAAAGGAGAAGTGACCTATGATGAATCGTACTGCAAAAACCGTTGCCATGCTCAGCCTGTCTGCCTGTGTTCTGGTGGGAAGTGCCGTTTGCAGCTTTGCCGCAGAACCCACAGCTACAGCAACTGTGACGGTGGTGCAAAGAATAAGATCCTGGCACGATTCCAGAATGAGGACGGCACCGTGAGCAACTACTCTATCTGTTCTGAAGGTGGAGAGGTGAACGGTGTGGCAGCGTTGGAGGAAGTGGACTATGCCTTCAGCAATTTCAGCGGGACTACCGTCTATGAGGGCACACTGGACAACGGTGAAAAGGTGATGACGGTGACCTGCAGCAGTCAGTACGTCGCGAACATTGATATTAACAAAGAAGCAGTGGAGGGCTACGATCTGTATGTGGTGAACAACGATGGCACGGAGACCAAGCTGGAGGTTGGCATTGGTGCCCGCCGTGCTTCCTTCAAAGTGGACATGAGCCAGGGCGCGGTCCTCATCCACATGGTAGCGCAGAACTGAGTATAAAACAGAAAGAGCTGAGACCCAACGGGTCTCAGCTCTTTCTGTTATGCCTGGATGCTTTGGAGAAAAGAATGGTTACGAAAGGATGATGAGCGCATTGACGAGCAGGCCGACGCCGGTGAAGCAGGAAGAAGCTGTCCAGAAAGCACAGCCTGCACCGTAAATGGTGTTCGGGAGGCTCTTATCCATGTACTTGTTCCATGCATCGATGCCGGTGCTGGTCCAGTTGGTCGGATGTGCTTTGCGATAGTCGCGGATGGCAGAAACGCCTGCGAGCCAGCCGTAAACCGGGACGGCGACCGCGCAGACAGCCTGAAGAAGATTGGCACCGCCTTCGGTATAGGTCATTTCTTCTTCGGTCATGACACAATAAGCCGCAGGATACATCATCGTGGTCTCCATAGTAATACTCCTTTGAAAGCAAAAGCCAAACGATGCAGAAAAGCATCGTGCGTTCCGTAAGAGCAGGGGAAAGGGGATCACAGGATGAGCAGGATGGCGCTCAGGGGGGCAAAGGCTACCACCATGGCGGTGGAAACACCGTCGCGCAGGAAGTTGGAGGGGGATTTTGCCATATCAGCGGCGATGGCGTCGGAGGCGCGGCCTGCCACGGTGAGGAAATTGCCCTCACGGTTCTTCTTGACACTCAGCCAGTCCCTGGCCTGGGAGATGCCCCACAGGTAGCTGGAGCCCAGCACCACGGCACCTACGACGGTGGCGGCTGCACCAAGAGCACCGCCGCCCTGGGTATAGGTCATTTCCTCTTCGTTCATGACTGCATAGCTGGCAGGGAGATTCAGTTTGTTGGTCATAGTATATTACTCCTTTACAAATGATTTGCAATGAAGCCGGGCCCCGGGCCAGCCAAAGCGCTGTACCGGGAGACCTGTGGCGGAAAGTTTCCCTCTGGTAGTTTCATTCTACTACAGGGGGGTGGTTTCTGCAAGGGATTTGGGAACGAATGGTGCAAAAACGGGAACTCGCATGAAAAAGCTTTCCAAAGTTTGTGAAAAAGCACTGCAATAATTCTCTAACTTAACCTGCAACGCCCGCGCGGTAGAGGTAGGGGTCACCCTTGAAGCTGTCAAAGCTGTACAGCACCAGGATCTGGTCGTAGTCGTTGTCGGCGATGAGTTGATCCAGCCCGTAGTTGTAGTTGCGGAAATCCACCACATCCACGGCAGCGTAATTGGCCGTCAGGTAGGGCACAAAGCAGTTGGCGTAGCTGTCCTTGATGACGAGGATCTTTCCGCTGCCGTCGCCCTCCACCCGGCTCAGGCCGTTGTTGCCGTGGAGGAACATGGCGTATTTGTCATAGACATTCAGCTTGTCGGTGTCGTACAGGCCGGTGGTGGTGCCCTCGGTGGGCTGGCCCGGGCCGGTGACGTTCCAGATCGTCAGGCTGTTCTGCAGGTCGTACCAGGTAATGGTGTCGGGTTCGGCATTCCAGGTGCGGGCCTTGGAGTAGTGGGTGCCGTAGAAATCCTCACAGGTCTCGGCCGTGTGGGCAGCGGGGTCAAAGGGCGTCAGGCCCAGTGCCTCGCAGAGCTGGCTGTAGGCATAGTATGCCCCCAGGCTTGTCCAGTGGTGGTCGGTGCGGTAGTAGAGATATTCGTCCTTGTGGCTGCGCAGGGGATCCCGCACGTCCACAAAGCGGCCTCCGGCGGCCTGTACGGCGCTGGAAAGCTGGTCGAGATACGGTTCCTCATTGAGAAGCGGGGCGCCCGCAGGGACGTTCTCCGGGTAGATCACGGAGGCCGCAGGCACCAGCATCACGTTGACCTTGCCCGGATAGCGCTGGCAGAGGGATTCCAGGGCGGCGGTGTTCTTGGGCAGGGCGCGGGTCTCGCTGGAGAGCAGGCTGTAAGTGCGGGGGAACATCTGGTGTTCTTTGCCCAGCAGGATGCCGCCGTTCTCGGTCTTCTGGAAGAGGGCTGTCTCCACAAAGCCCTGCAGGCTGATCCACTCGTCCCGGCCAAACACCTGATCTTTGACATACTTGGTGTAGCCGGTAAAGTAATTGTTCAGCCCGTCTGCCGTGGGAGCGGTGAGCTTGGGCCGCTGGGCGAGGGTGGTGTTTTCCAGCTCGCTGTAGGCGCGGTCCGGTGTGACGAGATCCAGCACGAACAGCCCAAGGAAGAACAGCCCGAACGCCAGCAGCACCGGGTACTGCCGCAGGGAGGCGCGTTTTTTGTTGTGTTTTTCCATCAAAAATGCCTCCCTTTTAGAAGTTGAAATACAGGAACGGGCTGTTGGTGCTGCCCACGACATAGGCCGTGGAGACCACCAGCAGCACAAGGATGGTAGCCACCCGGGTCAGGGTGCGGCGGCGCAGCAGGTTCCAGAGCTTTTCAATGAGCGGGGTGCAGCAGACCACCGAGACGGCCAGCAGCACACCGTAATTGCGCAGGAAATAGAGGGGAGACACGCCGCCCGAGGGGACAAAGAGCTTCTGGAACAGCAGCCCGAACGAGACGCCGGTGTCGTTGCCCACAAACATGGCCCAGCCCACCACCACGAGGAAGAGGGTGTAGATGTGGGGCCAGACATTCCCCTTTTGCAGGTACTTGAGCAGAAACAGCTTCTCGATGGCCAGCAGCACAAAGTAATACAGGCCCCAGCAGATGAAATTCCAGTTGGCACCGTGCCAGATGCCGGTGAGCAGCTCGACCACAAACAGGTTGAAGATCTGCCGCTTGAGGCCCTTGCGGTTGCCGCCGAGGGGGATATACACATACTCCCGGAACCAGCCGGAAAGGGTCATGTGCCAGCGCCGCCAGAATTCGGTGATGGAGGCGGAGATGTAGGGGTAGTTGAAGTTCTGGGGGAAATCGAATCCCAGCATCTTGCCCATGCCAATGCCCATCAGGGAGTAGCCGGAAAAATCAAAGTAGAGCTGGAGCGAGTAGGCAATGACGCCCAGCCAGACCAGCGCCGTGGAGGCGTTGGCAAGCCCCACGAACGTGGTGGAGGGGCTGTCCGCAATGCCGATGATGTCGGTCCAGAGGGCACCGATGGTGTCCGCCAGCAGGACTTTTTTGGCGAGGCCGAATGTGAACAGGGTCATGCCATCCTCGATCTGCTTGAGGTTGTAGCGGCCATGAGTCACATGCAGCTGGGCCGCCACGTCCCGGTACTTGACGATGGGGCCCGCGATGAGCTGGGGGAACATGACGACATACGCGCCGAAATCAATGATGTTGTGCTCCGTCTTTACGTCCCGGCGGTAGACGTCGATGGTATAGGAGAGCGTTTGGAACGTGTAGAAGCTGATGCCCAGCGGCAGGGTGCTGATGCCCTGGATGGGGGAAAAGCTTGTCCCCAGCAGAGCGTTGGCACTGCTGAGCACAAAGTTTGCGTATTTGAAATAAAACAGCATCCCCAGGCTGCCCACAAGGCCTGCCAGCAGGAAGAATTTGCGGGCAGGCTCGCTGCCGTCGAACCGTTCCAGCCCCAGACCGCAGAGGTAGTTGAGGAGGATGAGAGCGATCATGATGGGGAAAAAGCGCACCTCGCCCCAGCAGTAAAACACGAGGCTGCACAGGAACAGAACGGTATTTTTGAGCTTTGCCGGCGCGAGATAGTACAGCGCCAGCGTGATGGGGAGGAACCACGGTGCCTGCGTGCATGTTACCAACACCACCGGTCCGGTTGTCATTGAAGACGA
>ENA-USUJ01001480-USUJ01001480.1-human-gut-metagenome-genome-assembly--contig:-NODE-1480-length-19718-cov-6.020518_pt1 | contig 19718 bp, 18 predicted proteins | sample MGYA00250061_ERZ773398 | MGnify/ENA primary metagenome ERZ773398 (study PRJEB29103, sample SAMN06111992) | human gut metagenome | biome: human gut; feature: ankylosing spondylitis patient; material... | reverse complement strand
CTTGTCCGGCAGAGGCGGTTTGCCGGCAACGGATGTTTACGTCTGCTGCTTCGGGCGAGTATTTTATGGCATTGTCAATCAGGTTGCTGATGATGTTGCTGAAGTGCGTACGGTCTGCCGTGAGGGTAAGTCCGGCAGGCTCGATGTCCGTAGAGATATGCACGGGCTTCTCCGCCTTCAATTTATGCTGCTCGATAAGCGGTTCGAGAATGCTTTCCATGGACAGCGGTTCCGGATGCAGGCGGAAGGTCTTGCGGCGTTCCATGCTCATGGAGAGTATCTGCTCGACAAGTCCGCTGAGCCGTTGCAACTGCTCCTGGCAGATGCGCAGATACTTGTCGCGTTGTGCCTTTTCTTCCGCCTGGTTAAAGTTCAGCAGGGCATCGTTGGCGGCATAGGCTACGGCGATAGGGGTTTTCAGTTCGTGGGTGATGTTGTTGGTAAAGTCGCTTTTCATCTCCTCCAGCGTCTTTTGCTGCAAGATGGTGCGGATAAGTATCCAGAACGCGAAGCAGAGGATGATGAGGATAACGAACGAGGTAGTCAGAATGCCCGACATCTGCTTCAGCACCAACGGGGTAACGGGTTCCATCCAAAGGCGGTAGCTCTGATGGGTACTGATGTCGAAAGCGTACTCGTATAGCTTGGCTTCGGGGCTTGGAACGTATCCGGGAGTACCGGCCACGGCAAGCGTGTCTGTAAACGTATGGGGAGATGCTTTGTCGTTTGTATAGATATGCTCCAGGCGATGGGGCAGCGTGATGCCCCGGTCTTTGAGCTGAAAGGTGAGCAGGCTGTCGTATACAAGGACATCAGGGTCGGAAATGACATCCAGACCGGAGTGCAGGCCGCGCTGGAAATATGTGGCGAGTTCCAGCATGCTGTTCTGGTCGCGCAGAATAACATCCAGCCCGCTGTTTGCCCTCAGTGCGGCCTGGGGCGGAACATCGGTGTCTTTTATGGCGGCTTCCAGCTTCTTTTGGGCTGAATCGGCATTCAGCCATTGAGCCTTGTTCCGTTCTATGAAAAGTACATCGTCGGAGTCCGGGACGGCGATGCCATCACGGGTGATAATAGCCTGTACGGAGGAATTGTCCGAGATACTCATCAAAAGGGTGTCGCTCTTTTGATGAATGACCTGCTGGTCGGAGGTTTCTTCTTTCCGGCCGTTGCGGTCTATGCTGGTGGTGCTGTGTACATAGGTTTTGTTTTGCGTTCCGTCTTTCTCGAATCCGGCGGATACGCTCACTGTCCCATGGTCGGCACTGTCCTTGCGCATCCTTTCCACACGCAGCATCATTTCGTTATAGTCGCTCATGCGCATGGCTTCTATGATGTTGCGTTCCAGGTCGTTGCGCATGGTGCGGTACAGCCCGCCGAGCCAGTAGGCCTGGTAGGAGAAGATACCCGCCAAAGACAGGATAACGAGTATGGCAATGTATTTCAAAGGCAGTTTCATGGTGGTTCCTTGATATTTGTGCAGGCAAAGATAAGGAGTTATGGTGTGCGGTGTATCGTGCGATAAGACTAAATAACACTTCCGGTAACAGTAGATAACACTTGGTAAGCAGGCGATAACACAAAGTCGGGCGGGTAATGCCGTACTTTGCGGTGTGAAAACGAATTAAAACATCAAATACAATAAATTAAAACATCGAATACGTATGAAACGATTTTATCTGTTATCAGTAATCAGCCTTTTTAGTGCCGGCATCTCCGCCCAGGAAATCACCGGCGGAGAACGTACCCTCAGCGCCGACAGCATCATTACCTCGGATGCCCGCCTGGACAGTATCTACCAAAGCCTGCCCGAAGTGATGATAACCGGCGAACGCCCCGTAGTCAAAGCCTTGCAAGGCAAACTGGTGTATGACTTGCCGCGGCTTATCCGCGACCTGCCCGTGGACAATGCCTACGATGCCGTAAAGGAACTTCCCGGCGTAACCGAGATGAACGGCGGCTTGCAACTGGCAGGGCAGGGTGTCACCGTCATTCTGAACGGAAAAGTGACCACCCTCAGCGTCGAACAGCTTTACACACTGTTGCGGAGTATCCCCGCAAGCCGGATAGAAAAAGCCGAAGTGATGTACAACGCACCCGCCCGCTACCAGGTGCGCGGCGCACTTATCAACGTGCAACTGAAGCAAACCGCGGACGGTCCCTCTTCCTGGCAGGGCGAACTCTACGGCAAATACAATCAGAAGCATTACGAAGGTTTTGAAGAGCGTGCCAGCCTTTTATATAACGGAAATAAATTCTCAACGGATTTTCTTTACTCGCACAAACACGGCCGTACTTACACTACGACGGACAAAGATGCTATGCACGCTTTGGCGGATGGCTCGGTGTACCCGATGGCAACCGATGAGGTACGCCGCGGCCGTTCGCATACGCATAGTTTCCGGGTGGGAGCCGATTATACTATCGCTAAAGACCATCAGTTGAGCTTTGTCTACAACGGTAACTATACAACGTCTCACAACCGGATGAATATCAACGGTTCGCAGCAGTCCGCCACGTTGAGCAACAGCACCGACTGGCTTCACAACGGCCGGCTGGACTATTCCACGCCTTTCGGCATGAAAGCCGGTGTGGAGTTCACTTACTACCGTTCTCCGTCCGACCAGTTGCTGAACAGCCGCCTGCTGGAAAACGACGAGCTTGACTTCTTTACACAGGACTGCCAGCGCATTAACCGCTGGAAAATGTTTCTGGCGCAGGAACACAGCCTGGGCAAGGGCTGGGGACTGAATTACGGTATTGTCTATACCACCGGCATCGACAACAGTTACCAATATTACTACGACCCGGAGACCGGCGAACAGTTGGGAAATGAAAATACAACTTCGTTGGCAGCCGGTGATAATTCCGCCGGTAACTTCACTAATATGAAATCCCGCAAACGGGAAGAAACGCTGAACATCTATGCAGGTTTCAGCAAGAGTTTCGGCGATAAACTCTCGCTGGATGCCTCGCTGGCTGTGGAGCGTTATAAAACGCCCGTTTGGAACCAGTGGGATTGGTATCCCACCGTCAACCTGAACTATATGCCTGCCCCCGGACATATCCTGCAACTTGCGCTGAGCAGCGATAAGCACTATCCCGACTATTGGGCCGTGCAGGATGCCGTTTCTTATATCGGCGGCGGATATTCCGAGATTCACGGCAACCCTCTGCTGAAACCTGCGCAAAGCTATGAGTTTCAAATGAACTATATCTTAAAGGGCAAGTACATCTTCAGCACCTGGTTCAGCCACACCAAGGACTACTCGGTACAGACGCTTTACCAGTCCTCGCAACGGCTGGTTGAAATCTATAAATACCTGAACTTTGACTACCGTCAACAGTTTGGCATACAGGCATCGGTGCCCTTTAAGGTAAAGAACTGGTTGAATTCCCGCCTGACTTTTATCGGCATATGGCATCGCGAGAAAGACAGCGACTTTTGGGATATCCCCTTCGACCGCAAGCAGTGTTACGGCATTGCCCAAATGAACAACACCTTCACCCTTTCCACCAAGCCCGACCTGAAGCTGACCGTCACCGGATTTGTGCACAGCAAAGCGATTCAGGGAATTTACGACCTGCCTGTTTCCGGCAATGTAAATGCCGCCTTGCGCTATGGCTTTGCCAAGGGAAAGGCCGTCCTGAATCTGTATTGCAACGATATATTCGAGACCGGGCAAATCTCTCCGCGCATCCGCTTCCAGACGCAGAATGTAACCAACCATTACTCTTGTTTCCGCGAGTTGGGCGTATCGTTCACATACAAGTTCGGCGGTTATAAGGAAAAGAAGAGGGAAGGAGTGGATGCGTCGCGGTTCAAATGATTGTTTGATAACCAATCCTGTTCGGGTAGTTAAGCTGATACTAAATTCTTTTTCATATACCTGCATTTTCCCTTCTTTTTTGTACTTTTGCAGCTTTCAAAAAAAACAAAGTTGTTATTTAAAGAAAAGACCCTATATATGAAATCGGATATCGAAATAGCACGCAGCATTGAACTAAAGAAAATAAAGCAGGTTGCCGAAAGTGTCGGCATTCCCCGTGAAGAAGTAGAGAATTACGGCCGCTACATTGCCAAGATTCCCGAACACCTGATTGACGAGGAGAAGGTAAAGCAGAGCAACCTGATTCTGGTAACCGCCATTACGGCCACAAAGGCAGGCATTGGCAAAACCACGGTCTCTATCGGCCTGGCATTGGGACTGAACAAGATAGGCAAGAAAGCCATCGTAGCCTTGCGCGAACCCTCGCTGGGCCCGTGCTTCGGCATGAAGGGCGGAGCGGCAGGCGGCGGCTACGCGCAGGTACTTCCTATGGAGAAGATAAATTTACATTTCACAGGAGATTTCCATGCCATCACTTCCGCTCACAATATGATTTCCGCTTTGCTGGATAACTATATCTACCAGCATCAGGCGGACGGATTCGGTCTGAAAGAAATTATCTGGCGGCGTGTGCTCGATGTGAACGACCGCTCCCTGCGCAGCATTGTTACCGGACTTGGACCACGTACCAACGGGGTTACCCTGGAGTCCGGTTTCGACATTACACCTGCATCGGAGATTATGGCAATTCTCTGTCTGGCAAAGGATACGGAAGACCTCCGCAGACGCATCGAGAATATCATACTCGGTTTTGACTATGAGGGCAAGCCGTTTACAGTGAAAGATTTAGGTGTGGCGGGCGCCGTCACCGTACTGCTGAAAGACGCCATCCATCCCAACCTGGTACAGACCACCGAAGGAACAGCCGCTTTTGTGCATGGCGGTCCGTTCGCAAATATAGCGCATGGCTGCAACTCCATTCTCGCTACCAAAATGGCTATGACCTTCGGCGATTACGTAGTGACCGAAGCCGGCTTCGGTGCGGACTTGGGAGCGGAGAAGTTCTATAATATCAAATGCCGCAAAAGCGGTCTGCAACCCAAACTGACCGTTATCGTTGCCACTGCACAGGGATTGAAGATGCACGGCGGTGTCAGCCTCGACCGCATTAAGGAGCCGAACATGGAAGGACTGAAGGAAGGCTTTGGCAATCTTGACAAACACATCCGTAACCTGCGCTATTTCGGGCAGACCGTGGTGGTTGCCTTCAACCGTTTTGCCAGTGATACGGACGAAGAAGTAGAAGCTATCCGCCGTCATTGCGAAGAGGATTTGAAAGTGGGCTTCGCCATTAACAATGCCTTTGCCGAGGGTGGGGAAGGTGCGGTGGATTTGGCTAACTTCGTTGTGGAAACAATCGAAAAGAAGCCATCCGCCCCATTGCAATACACTTACGGGGAAAACGATACCGTACAGCAGAAGATAGAGAAAGTGGCCTGCAACCTTTATGGCGCAAGTGTAGTGACCTACAGCAGCGCTTCACGCAAGATGATGAAGCTTGTCGAAGAAATGGATATTGCACATTATCCCGTCTGCATAGCCAAGACGCAATACTCCTTCTCTGCCGACCCCAAAATATACGGCGCTGTCAATAACTTCGAGTTCCACATCAAGGACATCGTTATCAACAACGGTGCGGAAATGCTTGTTGCCATTGCTGGTGAGATACTCCGCATGCCGGGGCTGCCCAAAGTGCCGCAAGCGGAGCACATCGACATAGTGGACGGCAATATAGAGGGGCTTTCCTGAACCTTCTTTAATAGAGAATTGAAAATTGAGAATAAAAAAATAAGCTGCGCAAGGTTCGTTTGAACTGCGCAGCTTATCTTTTTTACTTTTTATTGTAGAAACTATTATTTCCCGATTTCATAATCAGTAGGCGAACAGCGGATATTCCTTCATCTTGGCATTTACGCGTGCGCGGACGTCGGCAATGACCTGTTCGTTTTCTACGTTGGAGAGAACGGTCTCAATCATTTCGGCGATTTCCAGCATCAGGTCTTCTTTGGCGCCGCGGGTGGTGATGGCGGGAGTACCCAGACGGATACCGGAGGTCTGGAATGCGGAGCGGGTATCGAACGGAACCATGTTCTTGTTCACGGTGATGTCGGCAGATACCAGTGCCTTTTCGGCTACCTTACCTGTCAGGTCGGGATATTTGCTGCGCAGGTCTACCAGCATGGAGTGGTTGTCCGTACCGCCGGAAACGATGGTAAAGCCACGGTCTATCAGGGCTTGTGCCAGCGTAGCGGCGTTTTTCTTCACCTGTTTGGCATATTCTTTCCATTCCGGTTGCAGAATTTCGCCGAAGGCAACGGCTTTCGCAGCGATGACATGTTCCAGCGGGCCGCCCTGAATGCCGGGGAATACGGCAGAGTCGAGCAATTGGGACATCATCTTGATTTCGCCCTTCGGTGTTTTCTTGCCCCAGGGGTTGGGGAAGTCCTTGCCCATCATGATGACACCGCCACGAGGACCGCGCAACGTCTTATGGGTGGTAGAGGTCACGATATGGGCATATTTCACGGGATTATCCAGTTCGCCTGCGGCAATCAGTCCGGCAGGGTGTGCCATGTCTACCATCAGGATAGCACCTATCTTGTCGGCTATTTCGCGCATGCGTTTGTAGTCCCATTCGCGTGAATAGGCAGAACCGCCGCCGATAATCATTTTCGGTTTCTCGCGCAGGGCCACTTCTTCCATCTGGTCGTAGTCCACACGTCCGGTTTCTTTATTCAGGTTGTACTCGCAGGGAGTGTAGATAATGCCGGAAGTATTCACTGACGAACCGTGAGAGAGGTGACCGCCGTGTGCAAGGTTGAGGCCCATGAATTTGTCGCCCGGGTTCAGCACTGCGAGGAATACGGCAGCGTTGGCCTGTGCACCTGAGTGCGGCTGTACGTTTGCCCATTCTGCGCCGAAAATCTGTTTCAGGCGGTCGATGGCAATCTGCTCGCTTTGGTCTACGACTTCGCAACCGCCGTAGTAGCGCTTGCCGGGATAACCTTCTGCATACTTGTTGGTGAGGCAGGAACCCATTGCCTGCATAACCTGATCACTTACGAAGTTCTCTGATGCAATCAGTTCAATACCTTTGAGCTGACGTTGATGCTCTTTTTCGATGATATCGAAAATTAAATCGTCTCTTTTCATTCTTGCTTATTAGATAGGTTTGATAATACTGTATTCTCTTATTAAGCGTACAACGTACAAATTTAGAAGAAATAAATGAATAAACTGTAAGAAAAGTAAGAAATTTCCTGTCAAAAGAACACGCCAAGTGAAAAACTCAGGACATTCTCCCGCCTGTGGAAACGTATCTGGTTGGCAAGAGGTACTTCCTCACCGGCATTTTCATCATAGACCGGCTTGTAGCTGATACGCTTTGAAATATTGTGCAGTCCGATGTCGTAGCGGAAATCGAAGAAGATGCGGGAAATCGTTACGGCAACGCCGGCGGTGAGGCTGACGTTCAGCGGATAGAGTTCCTCCTCGATGTCCCGCTGGTCGAAATTCTCGAAAGTGACCTTGCTCTGCCTGTCCCAGATGTAGCGTATTTTCGGTCCGCCGAATACGGCAAGGCTGTAAGGCCCTTCCTTGATGATGTTGTATCCGTAGATTACGGGAATCTCAAAGCTGTGGATAGACGAGGTGATAGAGGCCATTTCAGGTATGCTGCTTTCGGGCGCGTTTTCGGGTAGCGGCTTCTCGAAGGTAATGTTGCAGCGGTTTATCGTGTACGACAGTTCCGGTTGCAGGAAGTGGCGTTTGAAGTTTATCCGCATGAAGAACGAGCCGAAATAACCTATCTTATAGTTATTCTGCACCTCGTCGATGACAGTACCGTTCAGCACTAAATCCGATACGAGGAAGAGCGAAGAGGTAAACCCGCCCTTGATACCGAAGTTCACCCGCCGGTCGTGGCGGTGGGTGTGCTGGGGGTGTTCCGGTTTATCCGTTCCGGGCACAACCGGCAGTTGACCCCACATGGCTGTGGAGAAGGCCAGCAAACAAACCCCGAAAAGTAACCATCTTCTTCCCATAATCAATTTTTATTTATTACTTTTTCTTCTCTACCGACCAGCCGAATTTCCCGATTTTCTCTCCCAGCCCGTAATAGCCGCCATGCACGTAGACCAGCAGGTTGGATTCTGCCAGCTCCAGTTTTCCGGTTTCCGTATTCAGGTGGGAGGTGTCGGCGCGTACATTCACCACATCGGCAATGAACATGTCGTGCGAGCCGAGGGCAACGATTTCCTTTACCCTGCATTCGATGCACAAGGGAGACTCCTCGATGAGCGGGGCGCTGACAACGGTACTTTTGCCGGGTGTCAGCTTCATCTCCTCGAATTTGTTGTAGTTCTTGCCCGAACGTACGCCGCACCAGTCGGTGGCGCGTGCCATATCTTTGGTTGTCAGGTTAATGACAAACTCCATGTTGCGCTTAATGATGTCGTAGGAGTGACGTTCCGGGCGCACGGAAATGTAGCACATGGGTGGGTTTGTACAAATGGTTCCCGTCCATGCAACGGTCAGTATGTTATATTCTTCCGGGGTGCTTCCGCAGCTCACCAGTACGGCGGGCAGCGGATAAATCATGGTTCCCGGTTTCCAGTCTTCTTTCATCAGATTATCTCTATGTCCTCTCTTGTCTGTTCTTTCTCGCAATAGTGGCATTTGATTACGCAGTTCTCCTTGTCCACCACATGAAACAGGGTAGGCATCGGTTCGTTGTTGGTGATGCACTTGGGATTGGCGCATTTTACGATGCCGCGCAATTCGTCGGGCAGTTTCACTTCACGTTTCTCCACCACTTCGTAGTCGCGGATGATGTTCAGCTTTACGTTGGGGGCAACTACGGCAATGCGGTTTATCTCATCGTCGCAGAAGAACTTATCCGCTATTTTGATGATACCCTTTGTTCCCAGCTTCTTGCTTTTGAGGTTGAAGCCGATAGTAATGTTGTTGTTCATCTGCTCCAGTCCCAGCAATGATACTACTGTAAACAGCTTCTCAGAGGGTATATGGTCGATGACAGTGCCGTTTTCCAATGCGGCCACCTGCAATTCTTGTTTTTTCATGTCTCCTAAATAAAACCAGTAATATACTTCCTTATACTTTACTTAACGTCGTCCAGCGTAATGCCAAGCACATCGCACAGAATGGCTTCGCGTGCATAAAGTCCGTTTTGCGCCTGCTGGAAATAGTATGCCTTCGGATTGTCGTCCACATCGAGGGCTATCTCGTTGACACGGGGCAGCGGATGCAGGATGCGCAGGTTGGGGCGGGTATGTTCCAGCATTTTGTTGCGCAGGATATAGATATTCTTCACGCGTTCGTACTCCATGAGGTCGGTGAAGCGTTCGCGTTGCACACGGGTCATGTAAAGGATGTCTGCATCGGCTATTATCTCTTCCGTAAAGTCGGTGTGCTCCACGAATCTGATATCGTGTTCGCGGCAGTAAATCTTATACTCTTCCGGCATTTTCAGTTCTTCGGGAGCGATGAAATGAAAGGTGGGGTTGAAGTGTCGCATGGCCATCAGCAGGGAGTGTACGGTGCGGCCGTATTTCAAATCGCCTACCAGGTAGATGTTCAGGTTCTCCAGCGTACCTTGCGTTTTGTAGATGGAGTAGAGGTCGAGCATCGTTTGCGAGGGATGCTGGTTGGCTCCGTCTCCGGCATTGACGATGGGCACTGTGGTTACCTCGCTGGCATAGCGTGCAGCTCCTTCCAGGTAGTGGCGCATCACGATGATGTCGGCGTAGTTGCTTACCATCTTGATGGTATCTTTCAGTGTCTCGCCTTTGGACGAGCTGGTAGCTTTGGGGTCGCTAAAGCCGATGACACGTGCACCGAGCCGGTTGGCGGCGGTTTCAAAGCTTAAGCGGGTGCGGGTGGACGGCTCGAAAAATAGGGTGGCGACAACTTTACCGTCGAGCAGATGCCTGTTGGGTTTTGCCTCGAACTCTTTCGCCATATTGAGCATATAGAGGATTTTCTCTTTGCTGTGTTCGGCGATAGTGACTAAACTTCTGTTTTCCATATCGTTGATATTCGTTTTACTTTTCGAGAGTGTAAAGTTGCAAAAAAAATATGGGTTATGAAAATCTCCGGGAACTTTTATTCTTTTTCCATTACTTTCGCCGTTGGCAAGCCTGTACGGATTTTGCGCTGTACGGACTTGGCGGTTTGTGTTTAATTCTCGTTAAAATGAAAAGTCATGTTTAAAATCTGTATTGTATTCAAGATAAGTATCCGGCGTGACGGCGGCTCTCCGTGCCGGAAAAGGAAAAAGGAAGAGTCTTCCGCCGCTACCGGCAGTTTCTCCGGGTTTGTCTGCGGGGAGATTGCGCGCACCCGTCTCATGCACCGCCACAGTACGGCGGACAATTATGCCACTGCGCTCCGTTCGCTCCTTGCGTTTCATGGCAAAAAGGACATCTCCTTTGCCGAGGTGGACAGCAGGCTGGTAGATGCTTACGGGGAATGGCTCCGGAGAAAGGGGATATGCAAGGACACCTTGTCTTGCTACATGCGCTCTTTGCGTGCTGTCTACAACAAGGCGGTGGAGCAGGGGCTTACGGAGCAGAAAGAACCTTTCGTCAATGTGTTTACGGGCATTTCCCGCACCCGGAAACGTTCGATAGAGAAGGCGGACATCAACAAGCTGCGTGCCGTGCAGGTGAAGCCCGGTTCGTTTATGCAACTGGTGCGCGATGTGTTCCTGTTCTGCTTCTATGCCTGCGGCATGCCTTTTGTGGATGTGGCTTTCCTGAAGAAATCGCAGATAAAGGGCGGCATGCTTGTGTATCACCGGCGCAAGACCGACCAGGTGGTGCAAATCAAGCTGGAGCCTTGCATGCAGGAGATAATCAACCGTTACCGGTCGGACGGCAGCGACTATGTGTTCCCTTTTCTTACTTCGCAGGACGAAGATACGGCGTACAGGGAGTACAAACGCAAGTTCTCCTATTATAACAAGACGCTGAAAACTCTGGGAAAGCTGGCGGGAGTAGACAAGCCGCTCTCTTCGTATGTGGCGCGCCACACCTGGGCTACGCTGGCTTTCATGTCCTCGGTGGACATGTCTGTCATAGCGCAGGCGCTCGGGCATACCGATGTAAAGACTACCCGGATTTATGTGGAGGATATCGGGAACGGAAAGCAGAATTCTGCCAATAAGAAGCTTTTGAATGAGGTGTTGAGGAAGCGTTCCTCTGTACAAGAGGTCACCTCTGTACAAGAGGTACAATAATTTTCAATATATTGAGAATCAACAGTTGCCGCATGTATCCCTTTCGGAAAAGGCTTGGAACAGATATTTCTGCCTTGAAAAAAAGGCGATTCTTTTTTGCTTATTTTATTTAATCTGCATATCTTCGCGGCTGTTATAGTGCTCTATTCCGATTTCTGTGAGTTCTCACTCTTGTACAGAGGTGGTATAAAAAGGCTATATCCTTATTGATAACCGCATTTTCCTGCCGTATATCCACAAGGCGGGGAGAAGGGGTTGTCTATCTTTTTTTAGCCTAAGTCCGATACATATTTTTGCATGGTTCTGCCTGCAACGGGGGCTTTCCCGGTTGCGGACGGCAGTGGCTGTGCCCCGATTTTTCCTTGATTTTCTTCTTTATTTCATGTATTGTTTACGGTTTTATTTTTCTATTCATGTCATCATAGCGTATTCGCTGGACTTGTAAGGTTCGCGTGTTCCGCGGCCTGATAACGTTGCATATCCTTTCCGTTGCAATACAGTTTTTTCGTATCGGACTTACATTTTTCCATCATGTGGATTTTAACAGATAATCAAGCCCGATATGGACGATTTTGATGATCAAATCAAGCAAACAACAAAAAATCCCTGGTATGCTGTCCGCACATTCAACTGCCAGGAGTTAAAAATCAGTGATTTTTTAAAAGAGAGAAAGAAAGTGCATTTTAGTTCCGCTTGTGCAGAAGCGATTGTCGGTCCCATAATCAAGAGGACTTCATCATCAAATCCTATCACGAAAGAACCACCCAAAGAACTCCAGAAGAATCCCTGCTGCTCTTCAACGGGAGTTGCACCCATGGATTCTCCGTTCTTATTCAAATATTCTTTCAGAAGCTCCACATCATTTACCGGGAACAAAAAACCATTCATTCCGTCAGCTCCGACAAAGCCATAAGCATTCTTTTCAAAATCCAGTCCCAACTGGTACAGATCCTCATGTCCCGGGAAAAACTTTTTCAGTTTCTCTTCCGTCAAATCACTCTCCTTAATAAACTCTTCTGTGTCAAATGCCATCAGAGCCGTAGCATCTGCTGGTATGACACGTGCATGTGAAGACTGGTCTTTAGGCCAAAAGAACCACGCAGCTAATATTACAACCAGTAATACAACTCCTCCAATAATCCATTGTTTTTTCATACGGCATTATTTTAACGAATTAATAAAAGTTTTTCATCTGCATCATCTGCACGGCAACCAAAGCCGCAGTTTCCGTTCTCAAACGGCTTTTTCCCAAAGAAACCGGCTCAAAACCGTGCTGCAAGGCATAACGGACCTCTTCCAAGGAGAAATCTCCTTCCGGACCGATCAGTACCACCGTTTTCTTTCCGGACTGAAGAATGTCGTACAGAAAGGGTTTCCCTCTACCCATATCCTTCATTTCCCCGGCAGATACGCTCTCTCCCAAAACATCGCGTTCATCATAGCAATGAGCGATGAATTTCTGTTCATAGTCTTCTACCTGCTGAATAAAAGCCTTAAAATCCAGCATCTCGTTCAATATCGGCTTACATCTTTTTCGGCTTTGCTTCACGGCTGATATCAGAATTTTATCCACCCGCTCGTTTTTCACCACTTTCCGTTCTGAATTTTTACAGTTCAGGAAAGTCAATTCATCAAACCCGATTTCTGTGGCTTTCTCAGCCAGCCATTCCACCCGATCCATGTTTTTGGTCGGTGCCAACGCCAGATGAAGCCATCCTCCCCACTCTTTGGGCTGGGGCTCTGTTTCCACAATCTGATAAAAGCACTTTTTAGACTGTACATTCACAATCTCAGCCTTATAAAAAGTCCCGGCTCCATCCATCAACATGATTTCATCCCCTATCTGCAACCGCAACACACGAATGCAATGCTGCGCTTCCTCTTCGGGCAACTGATTTGCTTCTGCGGCATCGGGCACATAAAAAAAACGTATCTCTTTCATTTTCTTCGTTGTATTTCGTCTCTTAACAAAGACGCCAATTCATAGTTTTCGGTTTCTATCGCCCGCTTAAGGGCTTCCTCCAGAGCTTCCTTACTGACGGCATTTATCGGCATGGAATAGGTTCCGTCGGACACTTCACGCATATACTGCAAATTCAAGAGTTCCTCATGTATCGTTATCGGACACTTAAAGGTTGCCGCCAACACCAGACCATTGGATGCCCTGCAATAAGAAATGACCTTCCGTTCTCCATACTGTTCACAATACAAATGACAATAGGTTACTCCTCCTCTCACCGCACAGATTCTCACCTCGCGCAAACGGATAGAGAAATTATTGAAGACGCCCAGCATGATATCCGAAAAATCAATCGGAGTGGCCGCAATGAAGACTTTCTTCATTTTCAACAATAAAAGCAATGCATCTTGCCGCTCCATCAGCACTGGAAGCATCCGCTCTCCATCCGTTTCCTTCAGTATGGCCAAATAGGCATTTCCTTCCTTGGAACATTGTGACACATTGGAAACCTGCAAATACTTATAAGACTGTTCTGTATTTTCTTCCATATTTTTATATTTTATCGGGCTCATGCTTATAGCGGAAAACAATAGCAAAAAGCACAGCCACAACCAGAGCATAAGCCGCAAACAGATACCAGCAAGTGCTCCATCCTTCTACAATCTGATGCCCGGTAGCATCCTGCAAACTATAGACATATTTATTGATGACTTCCTGAGCACACAACGTACCGATTGTAGCCCCCAGGCCGTTGGTCATTACCATAAACAGACCCTGTGCACTACTGCGGATATGAATATCCGTTTCCTTATCCACAAACAGAGAACCGGAAACGTTAAAGAAGTCAAAGGCTACTCCATAAACAATCATGGACAAGATAAACAACCAGACGCCGTCACCGGGATCTCCCATTGCAAAGAATGCGAAACGAAGAACCCAGGCCACCATCGCCATCAACATCACGATTTTAATTCCAAAACGATGCAAGAAGAAAGGAATTAACAAAATACACAGGGTTTCGCTCATCTGCGACAAAGAGATAAGAATATTGGCATGCTGCACTCCAAAAGTGTCCGCATACTCCGGAATTCCGGCAAAAGAGAAGATAAACGGTCCGGCAAAACCATTGGTAATCTGCAAGCAGATACCTAACAACATAGAAAAGATGAAGAACACGGCCATCTTTTTGATTTTAAACAAACGGAATGCCTGGAGTCCCAAGGCTTCTGAAAGACTCTTTGCATTGCCCTCCCGATTTACCGGACATGCAGGTAAGGTAAAGACATAAAGGGCCAGAATAAAACTCAGGATTCCGGAAAAGGCAAACTGCAAGGCATTCTGCTGCATACCGCCCAGGTCAACCACCCACATGGAACAGATAAAACCTACTGTTCCGAACACACGGATTGGAGGGAAATGCTTCACGGTATCCATACCGGCACGATCCAAAACGGAGTATGCCACAGAATTGGACAAAGCAATTGTAGGCATGAAAAAGGCTACACTGACCGTATAAAGACTGAATAGCCGTCAGCCATCGGGTCACTGAAAGGAATGCCGATTTCAATCATGTTAATCCCTTTTTTTTCCAGGACTTTGATGGTGCTTGCCGTACCTTCTAAGGTAGGAAAGCCTGCACAAAAATAAATAGATAGGATGTCTTTTTGCTTGGTACTGAATAACTGGTTGATTCTGTTCATTGTATTTTTTGTTTTAATTGGTTTATAAATGTGTGGACGGCGGCGGCGTCTTTCAGAGCCGGAGCGGTCTCGAATCCGCTGTTCAGGTCGATGCCTGCCCATTGTTCATGCTTGAATTGCAACAAAAGGGAAAGACTGCCGGGACGGAGACCGCCACTCAGTAGGAAAGGCGTCTTTCCCCGATAGGCTTGCAGGATATTCCAGTTGAAAGTTTTGCCGGAACCGCCATATCCGGAACAGGCAGTGTCGAAAAGAAAGTAATCGCAAATGCCCTCATAACAGCCGACGGGTCGCAGGTCAATTTCCCGTGCAATGGAAAACACCTTAATGATTCCTAATCCGGCGGCTTTTAATTTGCGGCATTGTTCCGGTGTTTCCCTGCCATGCAACTGGATATGGTGCAGACCGAATTCCTGTGCTTTCAGCAGGATGTTTTCGCTGCTTTCGTTGACGAAGACCCCGATCCGGTGGCATTGTTCCGGTAGGTATTCCGGACGATGTGATACGTAGCGGGCAGATTGGGGGAAGAAGATGAAGCCCATCCAGTCTGCTCCGGCTTGCTCTATGGCGCGTATGTTTTCGGGCTCGCGCATACCGCATACCTTGATAATCATTGTTGTTTCATCCTAACATTTCTCTAGTTGGGTTATAAATTCTTTTAAGGCTTCTCCCGGTGCGGGTGTTTTCATGAAGTTTTCCCCTATCAGGAAGCCTCGGAAGCCGGCAGCCCGGAGTTGTTTGACTGTTTCGGGGCTGGAGATGCCGCTTTCAGAGATCCGGAGCATTTCTTCGGGTAGTTTTTTCGCCAGACGGAAAGAGTTTTCCACCTCTGTGTGGAAGCTTCCCAGATTACGGTTGTTGACTCCCACCATGTCAATGTTCTCGTCTATATATTCCAGTTCTTGCTCGTTGTGGATTTCCAGCAGGACTTCCAGTTCCAGTTCATGGGCTTTGAGGGCTAGGGCTTTGCATTGCTCTTTCTTCAAAGCGGCGGCTATAAGAAGGATAGCGTCCGCTCCTACGATGCGTGCCTGATAAAGTTGGTATTCATCTATAATGAAATCTTTCCTTAGAATGGGAAGTTGCACGTGGGGGCGTGCCGAACGGATATCTTTCAGGCTGCCGCCGAAGTATTTTTCATCGGTGAGGATGGAAAGTGCGGAGGCTCCGGCCGCTTCGTAAGCGGGAGGAATGGTATCTGCCTGTGCGTCTTCTTTTATCCATCCTTTGGAGGGAGAGCGACGCTTGAACTCGGAGATGATGCCGTAAGGAGAAGAGGCAAGACTGGCACGCATACTGATACGTGGCATGGGTTCGTTACAATTGTTTATCAGCATTTCTTTGCTGATGGCAGCCTTTTGCAGTTCGATCTCGATTTGCTTGCAGGCGATGATTTCTGTTAATATATCTGTCATTGTATGAGGCGTTTGGTAGTGGAATACCGGGTGTGTAGTCAACTGTTCAGTTCCACAAATTTTTTCAATGTATTCAATGCTTTTCCGCTTTCCAATGATTCACGGGCGATGGCCACGCATTCTTCTATCGGTTTGGCCGGTTCCATGGCTTGTATGGCAAAAGAAGCGTTAATCAGTACACAGTCTGTCTGGGCTTTGGTGGCTTTGTTCTCCAGTACGTTATTGAAGATTTTCGACGCTTCTTCGGGAGTGTTCCCACCATAAAGCTCTTCTTGTCTGGCGAGAGAGAAGCCTAGTTCGGATGGCTTGTAGATGGTTTCGTAGCGATTGGTCATCACTTTGAATTCATCGGTCAGTGAGATTTCGTCGTAACCGTCCAGGTTGTTTACTACGGCAAAGCCAATGCCCAGTTTTTGGAACACGTTGGTATAAAGGCGCATTTGCGGCAGATCGGCGACTCCTAGAAGTTGGTAAGCCGGAAGACATGGATTAACCAGCGGACCTAGCAGGTTGAATATGGTACGTACTTGCAGTGCTTTGCGGACAGGGCCTACACTTTTCATGGCAGGATTGAACAACTGGGCATGCATATAGACCATTCCACATTCTTCCATAGAACGGGTCAGCTTATCCGGATTGTTCGTGAATTTTACGCCGTGTTGTTCGATGACATTGCTGGCTCCGCTGACGGAAGTCGCGCCATAGTTGCCGTGTTTGGCAACGTGATATCCGGCTCCCGCTACAATGAAGCAGGCGCAAGTAGAGATGTTGAAGGTGTTTTTTCCATCACCGCCTGTACCCACAATGTCAATAGGGCTGTAAGCGGAAAAATCTATAGGTATGCGGGTGGTGAGCAATGCTTCACGGAAACCTATCAATTCTTCTACTTTGATGCCGCGCATTTGGAAAACGGTCAGCAGGGCGGCTATCTGTGCGTCGTTATACATTCCCCGGGTTATGTTGAGCAGCAAATTCTTTGCTTCTTTTCGGGTCAGTTCCTCGTGATTGAAGAGGCGGGATAATATAGCTTTCATATTTATTATGTACGGTTGGGGTTATGCGTTTAGAAAGTTGGCTATCATGGCTTTACCATCGGGGGTTAGTACGGATTCGGGATGAAACTGGATGCCGTGGATATCGTATTCTTTATGTTTCAATGCCATGACGAGACCTTCCTGGCTTACTGCGGTTATTTCAAGGCACTCAGGGAAACCGTCCGTATCTACCACCCATGAGTGATAACGTCCTACCGGCACTTCATCCGGCAGTCCGTTGAAAATGTAATCGGTTTTCTTTCCTTTGTCTTTTGATTGGTTCTTTTTAATTGAGATGGGGGTCTGTACGCCATGAAATACTTCGCTCAGATTGGTCAGTTTGCCGCCAAAAGCTTCTCCTATGGCCTGTTCTCCCAAGCATACACCCAGAATCGGTTTCTTGCCGGCATATCTTTTAATTACTTCGAGCAGCAGGCCTGCTTCTGATGGAATACCGGGACCGGGTGAAAGAATGATTTTATCGAATTTTTCCAATTCTTCCAGTTGGAAAGCATCGTTACGTAATACGGTAACTTCGGCTCCCAGTTCTTTTACCAAATGACTCAAGTTGTAGGTAAATGAGTCATAGTTGTCTATAATTACTGTTTTCATGATGATTCGTTTTTACATTTGTTCTGCCAGGATGATTGCTTTTTTAAGTGCTCCCAGTTTGTTGTTTACTTCTTGTAATTCGTACTCTTCATTGCTCTTAGCTACGATGCCGCCACCGGCTTGAAACCATAGTTCGTTGTTGCGGCTGACGAATGTACGAATGGTGATAGCTTGGTTCAATGTGCCGTTCAGCCCGATAAATCCGATGCAACCTCCATAGGCTCCACGGCTGTGAGGTTCGTATTCGCTGATCAGTTGCATGGCTTTTACCTTCGGAGCGCCACTCAGGGTTCCGGCCGGGAAAGTATCAATAAATGCTTTGATGGGATTGGCTTTGGGGTTCAGTTCGCCGCTGACCCGGCTTACCAGATGAATGACGTGGCTGTAATATTGAGCTTCTTTGTAAAATTCTACTTGTACATCGTGACAGTTGCGGCTCAAGTCATTGCGTGCCAGATCTACCAGCATTACATGTTCCGCATTTTCTTTGGGATCAGCCAATAGGTTGGCGGTGAGTTCAGCATCTATTTTCTTGTCTCCGTTGCGGCGGGTGGTTCCGGCGATAGGGTCGATGGTGGCACGCCCGTTTTCTATTTTACAATGGGTTTCGGGAGAGGAACCGAAAATACGGAAGCCTCCGAAATCGAAGTAAAATAAGTAGGGGGACGGGTTGATGCTGCGTAAAGCACGGTAAAGTTTGAAATCATCTCCTTCGTAACGTTGGATAAAACGGCGTGAAAGGACGATTTGGAAAACATCGCCGCGCATACAGTGGGCAATGCCTTTGCGGATGTTCGCCTTATGTTCTTCATCGGTCAGGGTACTGGTGGTTTCGCCCACGGCACGGAAGTCGTAAGTAGTATAGTTACGGTTGTGGATCGCTTTTTCCACATAATCCAGATGGCTGTCCTCACCGTCCTGCAACATTTCCAGTAATAACATTTCGTTGCGGAAGTCATTGAAGACAATCAGGTATTTATATAAGATATACAACATATCCGGAGCATCGTTCTTAGGATCACGGCTGTCTTTTACATTGATATGTTCGAAATAGCGTACGGCATTGAAAGTGGTATAGCCATACAGTCCGCAGTAGTTGTTGTATTCTCCGCTTACCTTGAAACGATTCAGAAAATCGGAGATCGCATGGTCTGCCCGGAAATGTTCGCTGATGGGATGTTCTTCTATGCTGCCGTCAGGGTAGGTGGCAGTGGCTGTGCCATGATTGATTCCGATGCTGGCTACAGGATTCAGTCCGATGAAAGAACGGTTGTTCTCACTTCCATGATAGTCGGAACTTTCCATCAGTGCACTCTGTGGGAAAATGTCGCGCACTTTCAGATAGGTACTGACCGGTGTATGCAGGTCACCCAGTATGGTTTTGCATCGGGTGGTATAGGTAAAAGTTTTCATTGTTTCTTTTCTGTTTATAGTTGTCCGTATAGGGTTTTTGCTCTCATGGGTTTCTATGTGTTATTGCAAGGAGGTCCTTGTGCCGGATTCTTTCAAGTAGGTTTCAATATCCTTATCTCCGCGTCCTGATACGGTGAGAACCACTATATCCGTTGGCTTGAATCTCATTTTGTCCAGTGCTCCCAATGCATGAGCCGACTCCAATGCCGGAATAATACCTTCCAGCCGGGTCAGTTCAAATGCGGCACGGATGGCTTCATCATCGTTTATGGCGAGTACCAAAGCGCGTTGCTGTTTGGCCAGATTGGCATGCATGGGTCCTATGCCCGGATAATCCAGACCGGCAGAAATGGAGTAAGGTTCCTCTATTTGTCCGTCCTCGTTTTGGATAACCAAGGTCTTTGCTCCGTGGATAATTCCCATTTTCCCCAGTTGG
>ENA-USUJ01001479-USUJ01001479.1-human-gut-metagenome-genome-assembly--contig:-NODE-1479-length-19720-cov-7.448964_pt1 | contig 19720 bp, 16 predicted proteins | sample MGYA00250061_ERZ773398 | MGnify/ENA primary metagenome ERZ773398 (study PRJEB29103, sample SAMN06111992) | human gut metagenome | biome: human gut; feature: ankylosing spondylitis patient; material... | reverse complement strand
GGCCGGAATGAACCATGTTGGCGATTTGTTCGGTGCGGGTAAGATGTTCCTTCCGCAAGTGGTGAATCGACACCAGCTGCGCCCTGCACTGGATGAAGAAGAAGGGAGCTCTTCCCTACGCCTACACGGCCAATCTTGGCCAGCCTGACGAAAACGACTACGAGTCCATTCCGAAGCGCGCGATGGAGTATGGTGCCGAGAAGGCCCGCCTGATCGACTGCCGTCCGCAGCTTGTTGCCGAAGGCATTGCGGCGATCCAGGCGAACGCCTTCCACATCACCACCGCAGGTCAGACCTACTACAACACGACCCCTCTCGGCCGCGCTGTGACGGGCACGATGCTCGTGAACGCGATGCGTGAGGATGGCGTGAACATCTGGGGCGACGGTTCGACCTATAAGGGCAACGATATCGAGCGCTTCTACCGCTACGGTCTCCTCGCGAACCCGAATCTGAAGATCTACAAGCCCTGGCTTGACACGACGTTCATCTCTGAACTCGGCGGCCGCGCTGAAATGAGCGCGTTCCTGCAGGCCGAAGGCTTCAGCTACCGCATGTCCGCTGAGAAGGCCTATTCGACCGACTCCAACATGCTCGGCGCGACGCACGAAGCGAAGGACCTCGAGCACCTCAACTCCTCCATGAAGATTGTCGACCCGATCATGGGCGTCGCCTTCTGGGATGAGTCGGTTGAGATCAAGCCGGAAACGGTGACGGTGCGCTTTGAAGAAGGCCGCCCGGTCGCCCTGAATGGCGTTGAGTTCACGGATCTCGTGAAGCTGATGTACGAAGCGAACCGCATCGGCGGCCGCCACGGTCTCGGCATGTCCGATCAGATCGAGAACCGCATCATCGAAGCGAAGTCCCGCGGTATTTACGAAGCCCCCGGCATGGCGCTGCTCCACATCGCCTACGAGCGCCTCGTCACCGGCATCCATAACGAAGACACGATCGAGCAGTACCGCGTGAACGGCATCCGCCTCGGCCGCCTGCTGTATCAGGGCCGCTGGTTCGACAGCCAGGCCATCATGCTGCGCGAAAGCGCCATGCGCTGGGTTGCCCGTGCCATCACCGGGGAAGTGTTCCTTGAACTGCGCCGAGGCAACGACTACACGATCCTTGACACGCAGTCGCCGAATCTCACCTATGAACCCGAACGTCTGACGATGGAAAAGGGCGACTCGATGTTTACGGCCGTGGATCGTATCGGTCAGCTCACGATGCGCAACCTCGACATCACGGATACACGTGCCAAGCTTCAGACTTATGCCAAGACCGGTCTGCTCACCGGCGGCGAAGGCAGCGTTGTTCCGATGCTCACCGGCAGCAAGAAGGAATAACTTCTTTTATTGACTGGATCCGGGCCGCCCTGTAGGGCGGCCTGCAACAAAGCCTGCAAGGGCGCATAGAATTTTCTCGTGCGCCAGCGGGCTTTTTTGCTTTTGTTTTCTTGTAAACTGCGCGCGATTTTGACTTCTGAGGTCTATACGCTATGACAGTTGCCCGAATTGCCTCGCGCGCCGTTTTTGCTTTCAGTTCCGCCTTGCTTGTGATTGCACTCTGCGATCTTTGGCAATGGTTTTGGCATGCGCATATTCGAACCTGGCATCTGTCTTTGCAAGGTCTTGTGCTGCTTACTTTGATGGTTTCTCTTGGAGTGGTGACCTGGAAGGCGATGCGTGCGGCCCGAGAGTTTGCTGAAACGAACGGACAGAATGGTCTGGTGGTCTATTCCGGTTATGGCCATTTGGCTGCGGCCTGTGTGCCTACTGCGATGGTACTTTTCATTTCCGACGAAGGTTGGTTGCTTGGCTACAACGCAGTGCTGGCAATGGCTCTTATTGTTTGCGGTTGGCAGGCGGCGCGATACAACCGAGGTCTGCAGGTTGTCCGTTCGCTTCTGGTCCAGATCGTCTTTCCGTTCCTTTTTGTTTTTTTGGGTATGTTTGCGGCTGTGCACGCTTCCAGCGAAGAAAATCGTCAGGAAGAGGAAGTGCAAGGCTTCAAGGATCGCGGCGACATGGCCGGTCTGCGTGCGTTTTTGACTCAAAAGGAGGAAGTTGCCCGCAAGGCAGCTCGTTACGGGTTGGACGACTATGCTTCCGTCACGGGCGTATTCGGATTTGTGATGCCTCGATTTCTCAACGACGGTCTCGGACGTATGCTTCCGGCTCGAGAGGTTGTCGACGGCGTTTCGCTGATGGCTAGCGGCGGCATGCTGATTCTGGCGGTGCTTGCATACATGACCGTCTGTATGCTTTGTAACGGTTGATGCAGGATGGAAACTGCGAGGAGCGCCTGACCAGTGGCAAGCAGTGGCCTGGAAATTTCCGTTCTCGTAATGCTCTGTTAGCCTGAAAACAGGCTAAAGTTCGCACGACAAAGATGTTTGCCGACCGACTCGAATGGAAACGACAGGCCTGCGGACGATTTTCTGCGAACGAAAATGGAAATGAGTGGAAAAAATGATTACGCCGACCATTCGCGCGGCGATTGTAGCTACGATCATCGCGGCGAAGAAGTCAAACTTTCGGTTTTGGGGCTGGCAGTAGCACTGACGCTTGGCTTTTCAGCCGTGGAACTCTTTTTCGGTTGGATTTCCAATTCTCTGGCATTGATCGGCGACGCTGGCCACATGGCGACCGATTCCGCGAGCCTTTTCTTTGCGCTGGTCGCCAACTTCATTTCCCGCAAGGGAGTTGATGCCAATCACAGTTTTGGCCATGGCCGAGTTGAAGTTTTGGCGGCTTTTTTAAACGGCCTTGTCATGCTAGGCGTGGTGGGGTGGATTTTTTACGAAGCCGTACAGCGTCTTGACAGTCCTGCCCAGGTCGACGGTGGCTCTGTGATGATCGTTGCCTTTATCGGCATGTGCATCAACATTGCCGTGGCATGGACGCTTTCCCGTGACAAGAAAAACGTCAATACCCGAGCTGCGCTGCTGCATGTGATGGGCGACCTGCTCGGTTCCGTGGCAGCGATTCTGGCTGGTGCCCTGATTTATTTCTTCGGGGAGAAGTTTGCGATAGCCGATCCGATTTTGTCTTTTGTTGTAGGTGCGCTTGTTTTGCACTCCACTTATGAAGTGCTCAAGGATTCTTCTGCCGTTCTTCTCGATGGAGTTCCCGAGGGCGTCAACTATTACGACGTGGGGGATGCATTGAGTCGCATTCCCGGCGTAAGCCGTGTGCATGACTTGCATGTCTGGACGCTGGCACCCGGTCATGGGGCCGTTATGGCGCACCTGTGTGTCCAGGAAGGCATTGATTGGGAAAAGGTGCTTTCCGAAGCTCAAAAAATGCTTTTGACGGAATTCGGTCTTGAACACATCACGCTTCAGCCGGAGTGGCATTGCGCGGGCGGATGCAGCACGACCTGCCGACAGTGTCAAAAACAGCGCGAAGAGGCGTTGCGTCCGCAAGGTGAAGAGTCTGCAAGCGAAGACGGTAAAGCTTTCCATTCCAAGGAAGGCCTGAATGTGCTCGGGTAAAATCGCAAAACCATTAAAACTTGTGATTTTTGACAGCGGCAGCCATATCGTCTGATCGGTTGGCCGTCTGAGTGAGCCATGCAGCAAATACAGGATATTTTGATCAATTGTTCGCCCCGCGAAACACGCGTAGCGATTCTTGTCGACGGAGTGTTGGAGGATCTTCATATCGAACGCGCCGCCAGTCGCGGACTTGTCGGCAACGTTTATGTCGGTAAGGTGCTTCGGGTGTTGCCCGGGATGCAGTCGGCCTTCGTCGACATCGGGCTTGAGCGCACGGCCTTCTTGCACGTACTCGATATTGAAGGGGCTCGACAGGAAAATGGTGAGTATCGCCCGATTGAGAAGATGATCGGAGAGGGACAGCGGCTCCTCGTGCAGGTTGCTAAGGACCCAATCGGCACCAAGGGCGCACGACTGACCACTACTATCTCTCTGGCTGGTCGCAAACTCGTTTATCTGCCGCAGGACGATCACATTGGCGTGAGTCAAAAGATTGAAGACGAAGCGCGCCGCGAATCATTGCGCGAACAGGTGATGCGACTCAAAAAGCCGGAAGATAGGGGCGGCTACATCGTGCGCACCTGTGCCGAAGAATCTGCGACCGACGAGGAGTTGCTCGAAGATATGCGCTATCTGGGCTGTTTATGGCAGGAAACCAGTAAGAAGGCCGGCGTGTCGCCTGCGCCGAGTTTGCTTTACGAGGATCTGTCGCTGTCCAAACGTGTTCTTCGTGACATGGTGCAGGCTGAAACACGCAGGATCTTCGTTGACAGCAGGGAAGTGTTCGACGAACTCAAGGAATTCGCTCAGGCCTATGCACAGGGAGCTTTGCCGCTACTGGAGCTTTACACCGGAGAGGAACCGCTTTTCGAAACTCAGCAGGTGGAAGCGGAACTGCAGAGGGCGCTTGATCGCCGCGTGCCGCTCAAGAGCGGAGGCTATATTGTGGTGGATTGCACTGAAGCCATGACGACGGTCGATGTGAATACGGGCGGTTTTGTTGGCAAACGCGACTTCTCCGAAACAGTTTTCAAGACCAATTTGGAAGCGGCTAAGACCATTGCCCGTCAGTTGCGTTTGCGCAATCTCGGCGGCATCATCATCATTGATTTCATTGATATGCAAAATCCCGCCCACAAGGCGGCCGTGCTTGAAGAACTGCGGCGGGCGGCATCAACCGATCGCACGAAACTTACAATTTCGGAATTCACTGAGCTGGGACTCGTCGAGATGACGAGAAAGCGTACGCGAGAGTCGCTTTCACACACGCTCTGCGAACCGTGTCCGTTATGTGGCGGCAGAGGGGAAATCAAGACGGCGCGGACTGTCTGCTACGAAATCATGCGTGAAATCGTGAGACTGTACCGTCAGTATGAAAAGGCCGATTCCTTCAAAATTTTGGCGTCCCAATCAGTAATTGATTTCTTCTTGGAAGATGAAGCGTGCGCGCTTGAGCTTCTTCAGAGTTTTGTGCAAAAACCAGTGCATCTGGAAGCCGAACCTGCCTATACACAAGAGCAGTACGACGTGCTGATTGGTTGAGGCGACAAGCAAAAATGCAGACAAACGAGATGCTCTCGGGTATCTCGTTTTTTATATAAAAAAAGACCCAACCAACAACGGGTCAGGTCCTAGAAATGCAGCAAACTACAATGCTCGCTTTCGAAGAGGGAGGGCTTCGAAAACGGCCCCTCGGGAGTTTGCTGCACAGGGAGGCAATTGAGGCGCAGATGCCTTATTGCGGTACGTAATTTAGCCTAGTCCTAGGCAATTGATAATAGGGGTTCTCACTTAATTCGAAGCAAATTATTTTTCAAGTAGAAATTTTGAGCTCGTATTGGATTAAATGCGGAAGAAGTGGCCTGCTGATGGTCCAAAGATGTACGCATTGGATGTTGGCGACAAATTGTTTCGAATTTCGAGCTTAGGTACGACATTGAACGAGAATTTGAATTGTCGGACCTCTTGATTTTCAAGGCTTCCAAACGGACATCCACAAGATGTAGTGTTAAGTTTGGAAGATGGGAACGAGAACCTGGGCTTTTGGTCTATTGCCTCGAGAGTTGCAATTGACTAGACTCAGGCGTGTTGCGTTGCATATCGACTCTCTGAAAAAAAGACGCCTTCTGAGGCGTTTTTTGGTCTCTCAAGCAGTTTTCATGCTGTTGGAACAGAGGTGGCGAGGCAGCTGCTCGAACAACAATCAAATTACAACAACAAAGGTGCAAAGGAAATGGCAGTAGAGATCAAGCACATCATCAAACGCGACGGTTCTGTCAAGGATTTTGACGTTCACAAAATCGTCTACGCCATCGAATGCGCCGGCAAGGCTACCAATCAGTTCGGCCGCGAACGCGCTCAAGAAATCACCGACACGCTCGTGATACCGCGTCTGCGCGAGCTCAGCGTAGCAACTCCCCATATCGAGCAAGTGCAGGATGCCGTCGAACACGCGCTCTACGAAGCGGGGCATTTCGAAACGCTTCGCGCCTACATCGTTTATCGCGAACAGCGTGCGCGCAACCGAGATGCAAAAAAAAGCTGGGTGGATGTTGAAAGCTCTATCAACGAATACCTCAATCAGTCTGACTGGCGCGTCAATGCCAACGCCAATCAAGGCTACAGTCTGGGCGGCTTGATTCTCAATGTCTCTGGCAAGGTGATTGCCAACTACTGGCTGAATTTCGTGTACACGCCCGAGATCGGTCAGTGCCACCGTCAGGCTGACTTCCATATTCACGATTTGGACATGCTCTCGGGATACTGCGCAGGCTGGAGTCTGCGTACTCTGTTGCAGGAGGGCTTCAACGGCGTTCCCGGCAAGGTGGAAGCAGGCGCTCCCAAGCACTTTTCTTCGGCCACGGGGCAGATCGTCAATTTCCTCGGCACCATGCAAAACGAATGGGCGGGCGCTCAGGCCTTCTCATCGTTTGACACCTACATGGCGCCTTTCATTCGCAAGGACAATACGCCTTACGAAGAAGTGCTTCAGGGCATTCAGGAACTCATCTACAACTTGAATGTGCCGAGCCGCTGGGGCACGCAAACGCCATTTACGAATCTGACGTTTGATTGGACTTGCCCGGAAGACCTCAAGAATGTCCATCCGCTGATCGGTGGTGAGGAAATGCCTTTTACCTACGGCGAACTGCAAAAAGAGATGGACATGATCAATCGAGCCTACATTGAGGTCATGACCAAAGGTGACGCCAAGGGCCGAGTCTTTACCTTTCCGATTCCAACCTACAACATCACGCCGGATTTTGATTGGGACAGCCCCAATGTGTTGCCGCTTTTTGATATGACGGCGCGTTATGGTCTGCCATATTTTCAGAACTTCATCAACTCCGAGCTTAAGCCCAACATGATTCGATCAATGTGCTGCCGCTTGCAGCTTGATTTGCGTGAGCTTCTCAAGCGTGGCAACGGGTTGTTCGGTTCGGCTGAACAGACGGGCAGTCTTGGTGTGGTGACAATCAACTGCGCTCGCCTGGGGTACCTTTTCAAGGGTAGTGAAAAGGCCCTCTTTGCGCGCCTGGATCATTTGCTGGAGCTTGCTCGCGATTCGCTGGAAATCAAGCGCAAGACGATTCAAAAGCACATTGATCAGGGTCTTTTCCCGTACACCAAGCGTTATCTCGGTACATTGCGTAACCATTTCTCGACGATCGGCGTTAACGGCCTAAACGAAATGATCCGCAACTTCACGGACGATGCTGAAGACATCACGACAGCAAAAGGGCACGATATGGCCGTGCGGCTGCTCGATCATGTGCGTGCTCGCATGGTTGAATTCCAGACGGAAACGGGGCATATGTATAACCTCGAAGCAACGCCTGCCGAGGGTACGACGTATCGCTTTGCCAAGGAAGACAAGAAGCGCTTTCCAGACATCCTGCAGGCCGGCACACCGAGTCATCCGTATTACACGAACTCGTCTCAGCTGCCCGTGGGCTTTACGGACGATCCGTTCGAGGCGCTTGAAATGCAGGAAGACCTGCAGCGCAAATACACCGGCGGCACCGTGCTTCATCTTTACATGAACGAAGCCATCAGCTCGGCCGAAGCTTGCCGTGACCTGGTGCGTCGTACGTTGACGCGCTTCCGTTTGCCTTATATCACGGTGACGCCAACGTTCTCGATTTGTCCCAAGCACGGTTATCTTTCTGGGCGACACGACTTCTGTCCGAAGTGCGATGCTGAACTTTTGGCCGCCAAGAAAGCTCGTCAGCTTGAACAGGTCGCTTGACACACTTAATTGACGATTGCGTGGCTTTGCCAGGCAGCGTTGAAGGAGGAAATGAAATGACAGAAAAGACCAATGAAACAATCCAACTCAAGGACAGCGAACGTCAGCCTTGCGAAGTGTGGACGCGCGTGATGGGTTACCATCGTCCTGTTCAGTCCTTCAATATCGGCAAGAAGGGTGAATTTGAGGAACGCAAGTACTTTGTCGAATCGAAGTGCGGTTGCGGCACTTCAAAGTAAACTCCAATCTCATTGCCCGCTTTCACTCATCGGACAAGTGCTCAATTTCGACGTGCTTACTCCCGCCGCGACGTTACGCATCGCGGCGGTAACGCCTTTTACAAGCATTGATTTTCCAGGCAAGCTTTCCGCAGTCGTCTTTCTGCGCGGTTGCCCTTGGCGTTGCTCCTATTGTCACAACCGCTGGATGCGCTCGCGTCGCAGCCAAGAGGGTGACCCCAATTGGGCAGGTATTGAAGCGTTGCTTAAGAAACGTAAGGGGCTTCTCGACGGTATTGTTTTTTCAGGCGGTGAACCCTGTATGGATCCAGCGTTGCCGTCGGCTGTTCGTCTTGTTAAGGACGAGGGGTATCTGGTCGGGCTGCACACTTCAGGAGCCTATCCCCGGCATCTGAAGGAATGCATTGGTCTGGTGGATTGGGTGGGACTTGATGTCAAGGGCAACCCTGACAACCCCCAAGCGTTTGATGCGATTGCGGGCATCAGCGGTGCGCACAAAGCTTTTATGGAAAGCTTCGAGATCATCCGTCAAGCCGGTACAAAATTTGAAGCCCGTACAACGGCGCACCCTGACTTTCTCAGCGAGAATGATCTGATAGCGATTGCCGGCTGGCTCAGAAAACGCGGCGCCGACACCTACGCGATTCAGATCTACCGCAAAGCTCCGGGCGTGGAAACAGTATATGATCCCGTGCCCGAAGCTTGGCCATCGGCTGCCACAATTGAAGCCGTCAAAGCCATCATTCCGCACTTCACTTTGCGTCGCGAATAACCGAATCTATGCGCCAAGCATGAGGTCTACCTTGCCGGCCGATCGCATCAGGCGCAATCCCCAAGCCACCACAATGAGGCACACACCCGTGTCGGCAAAGACAGCCATCCACATTGTGGCGTAACCTGCGAGCGCCGCGATCATGAAACAAAACTTGACGCCGAGTGCAAAAGCGATGTTCTGAATCAGCGTGGTATGCGTTAACTCCGAGAGCTTCTTAAACCAAGCTATTTTGGCGATGTTGTCGTCCATGATGGCCACGTCGGCCGCCTCGATTGCCGTATCGGCCCCTTTGATACCCATGGCAAAACCGATGCGTGCTCGAGACAACGCGGGGGCGTCGTTGATGCCGTCGCCCACCATCGCTGTTGGCGCTTTGGATTCAAGTTTTTCAATGACTTCCAGTTTTTGCTCAGGCAAAAGTTCGGCTTTGACGTTGTCAATGCCGACGCTTTGCGCAATAGCTTGAGCTGCACGCGTGTTGTCACCTGTTAACAACCAGGGTGTAAGCCCGACCTTTTTCATCAGAGAAATCGCCTGAGCTGAGTTGTTCTTTAACGTATCGGCGACCGCAAACACTGCAACAACGCCGAACATATCGCTTAAGGCTACGGCTGTCTGCCCTTTGGAATGTGCGGCCTCAAAGGCAGCGGTCACGTCAGGTGCCACGGCGCCGCGGCTGGTAAGCCAATTGAGATTGGTCAGGAAAAAGAGAGAGCCGTCAATGACACCCTGCGTGCCGCTGCCCGGTAATGCTTTAAAGTTTTTCACCGGCAGTGTCGAGCGGTTTTCCGTTGCGAAATGCTCGGCAATTGCACGACTGACTGGATGCGAACTCATGGCCGCGAGGCTGGCGGCGATCAAAAGAGCTCTGTCTTTCGCCACCGGACTGGTTAGCGTGATGTTGTTCAATGAGGGCTTGCCTTTGGTGACAGTCCCCGTTTTGTCCAGACAGACGTGTTTCAGGGTGCGGCCGGCTTCCAGATAGACGCCACCTTTGATGAGTATGCCGCGGCGGGCGGCTGCAGAAACGGCCGACACAATCGTCACCGGCGTGGAGATCACCAAAGCGCACGGGCAGGAAATTACAAGGAGTACCAATGCGCGATAAATCCAGACAGTCCACGGTTCACTGGAAAGAATCGGACCGAGAATCGCTGTCAAAATGGCAAGCGCAAACACTGTAGGGGTGTAGCGGGAGGCAAATTTGTCAACGAACCGCTGCAAGGGCGCCTTTTTTTGCTCAGCTTCTTCCACGGCTCGGATGATGCGTGCGCTCATTGAATCAGCCGAAGCTGCCGTGGCTCTCACGGTAAGCGTACTTTCCAATGCCAGCGTGCCGGCAAAAACTCGTGAACCGACAGTCTTTGATGCGGGCATTGATTCTCCCGTGATCATCGATTCGTCCATGGAACCGGCACCGTCTTCGACCATACCGTCCAAAGCGGCTCGCTCGCCCGGCTCGATGCGGTACAGAGATCCTGCGGGGACGGCCTCAGCCTTCATACGCTTCCAACTCTCACCCACTTTGACGGTGACTTCGGTAGGGGCCACGTCCATGAGCTTGCGGATGGCGTTGCGAGCCCGGGTCATGCTCATGTCCTCAATGGCTTCGCCGATCTCATAAAGCACCATTACCATGGCGGCTTCAGGCCAGGCCCCCAAGCAAACGGCACCGATCACGGCGACGCTCATGATGTTGAAGATCAGACGAAAGAGAAAGCCCAGTCCCTTAAAAATCGTCTGAAAACCAGCAAGCAAAATCGCTATGGCTGCACACGCCATGATCGCCCACTCGGGCAGAGCGTGCGTCAGTTCAATGGCCTCAGCTGCCGCAGCAAAGACAAACGCAATGCCCAGTCGCGTCCAAGGAAGCGATTCGGTAACGTTTTGTCTGGAACTTGTCTTGTTTGAGGCAACGACAACCGCGTCATATCCGGCTTGCTGCAGCTTTTCGAGAATGGCAAAACAATGTTCTGCGTCCGAGTGAAATTTCACGATTTTGTTGATCTTGTCGACCGCACAGTCAAGCCCAATGAGGTCAAGAATCTGCTTGATGTCGGCTTCGGTTTGCATGGCACTGATGCGAATCGACATTTCCGAGAGAATCGTCTCGCGTATTTCGCTTGCCTGCATACCCACCGAGTCAACGACGGTGATGAGCATTGGTGCGGTGACGTTCTCATTGGCCGGAGTGAAAATTGCGGTTCGCGCAAGCGTGTCGAAACGGACGTCCTTGATAAGGTCGCTGCCTTTGAAGGCTTTTTCAATCAAGGCGGTTTCAGCTCCGCAGCACATTTCCGGAATGTAGAGCTTGATGCAAGGGAAAGAGGGTGTCATGGCTCAGACGAATACGGATAAAGGGTTCCTAGACAGGTATCATTAGAAACCCTATAGTCGCTACAGTGTCAAGAATTTTTTCTGGAAAAGGACAACGCATGCGCATCGGAGAATTGGCTCAGCGCTCGGGTGTGGCCGTGGAAACCATCCGCTATTACGAAGCGCAAGGTTTGCTGCCCGCGCCGCTGCGCTTGGACAACAACTACCGCAATTACACACGCAAACATCTGGCAAGACTTCACTTTATTCGCCATTGTCGGTTGCTTGACATGAGTCTTGAGGAAATCGCCAAGCTCACGAACCTTGAGAACGCACAGCCTCGCGATTTCGAAGTGGTGCATGAGACGATTGGTGCGCACATCCGAGACATCGACAACCGCATTCGAGAATTGATGGAGCTCAAGCAGAAATTGCAAGCATTAGAGTGCCACTGCACTGGGAATCACGAGGGTAAGTCATGCGGCATATTGCAAGAGCTTGAGTCGTTTACTGATTCCTGTGACTGTTGTCGCGAATTCGAGATCGGGTGCTGCTGCGGACAAGCTCACCGCAAAATCAAGTAACACAAGCGAGCTTCAGTTCAAGCGCCCAGGTGCTTCTCTTTTGCTAAATTGCGAAAACTCTTTTTTGAACGGAACACACCAATATGCATTTGTTCGGGGGTATGATCGGCTGGCTTCTGGCGGCGGCCGTGGTTTTGATTCCTACTTTTTTTGTTGGCCGTTACGCTCAGACGCGACCGCCGCTTTTGACTTCATCGCGTGCCAAAAGTGGTTTCGGTGGCGTTCTGTGGCTCTTTCTGGCAGGGCAAATCGGTTGGCTTTTGACGCTCGTCTGGCAGACTGTCTATATGACGAGTGAACTCTGGTTTATGCTGGAACGCAATTCGCAGACCATGCTGGCTGCCTTTGTAGCGGTTGTGCCAGGTCTCGTTTCCATCTGCATTGGAGCGTGGGTGATCTGGCAGATTGCGGCCAAGCGTTCTCCCAATGCGGTGGCTTTTGCTGTGGTTGGCGTTTGGCTGATGGGACCTTGCGCGGCCATGTTGCAGAGTTGGTATTTTGGTCTGGCACTCACCGAAATGAGTCTGATCCAGCTCTTTGGATGGAGTATCGGATGGAGTCTGTATTTTGTGTTGTCGCCGCGTGTGGCGCTCACATACGGAACGCCTCGAGGCAAGCGCATTGCTGAAGGTCTCGAAAAGTAAGTCGTGGGCATCGACACAATGAAAAAGGACGCGTCCGAAAAGGATAGCGTCCTTTTTTCCCCGAGATGCAATGGCGGATCAGAATGTCACGTGATCCGGATCGAGACCTGAGAATCCCGTCTGCGGCATATTGTCGAGCCGCTGCATTTCTTCCGGCGACAGGCTGAAGCTGAACAAATCCGCATTCATTCGGCGACGTTCGGGCGACAGAGACTTCACGACGGCCGCAACGCCGTGTTGCAGACACCAACGCAGGCAAACCTGACCGGTCGAGACGCCGTGATGGTTGGCGATTTCGAGCAGAACAGGATTGCGTACCAGGGCTCCGCGCGCCAGCGGCGACCAGGCAACGACCTGAATGTTGCGGCTGCAGCAGAAGTCGAATGTACTGGCTTGACGATAACCGGGGTGAAATTCAATCTGGTTGACCATCGGAGCGATGCGGGCGCGAGCAAGCAATGGCACCAGATGGTGCGAAAGGAAGTTGCTCACACCGATGGCTCGTACAACTCCCTGCTCGTAAAGGTCTTCGAGGGCTCGCCAGGTGCCGGAGTTGATGCTTTGCCAGGTCATCGGTTCCCCTTTGGCGGCAGGCCAATGAATGAGGAACAAATCCAGATAGGACAGATCCATTTTTTGCAGGGTGTTATCAAAGGCTCGCATGGCGGCATCGTATCCGCGATCTGCATTCCAGAGCTTGCTTGTGATGAAAAGTTTCTCACGCGGAATGCCACAGGTACGAACGGCTTCGCCCACACCGGCTTCGTTGCCGTAAATGAAGGCAGTGTCAAAGTGGCGATAACCGATGTTGATAGCGTCGTGAATGTGCTCAATCAATTTCTCGTCGTCCGGAACCTGCCAGGTTCCAAGGCCGACACAAGGAATTTTGACGTTATTTGCAAGACGAAAGCCGCTGGCAATGGTGGGCAAAGTGAAACTCCCTAAGTGTTTGGAACAGGCCTGTTCCGTTTATAACCGGATGGAACCGGAAAACGACGGCCGATGATTTTTAGTTTGACGCATTGTATCAGGGCGTCTTTTCAATGTTACGGGCAAAAAAAGAATCGATTCAGAGACTTAGCGAAAACGAGGAGACAGATGTGTTTCGCTGGCACGCTAAAGCCTCTACATACGCATAAAATCCAATGTTTCTCGGGCGTTTTCAGTAGGCGGCAGGGGCACCGAACGGACTACAATCCAAGCAAGAAAGCTTTTCTTTCGGATCGCCAAAGATGCAGCAAGAACTATCCGGTGTTTTTCTTTTATTAATGGTTGTTGCGCTCGTGGCGCTGGGCTTTATCCTGCGTCGACTGAGCAAAGAGGGAGGCGGCAAGTCGACCGCCAAGACAAAGCATATTCAGAGCGGACGTCCCGTGCCTAATGAAAACCCGGCGCGCGGTGCGGTCAAAAAGCCGCCAGAAGTGCAGGAATTTGATGCCGTCAATGTCCATCGCCCGACAATGTTGGCACTCACGACCGTGCGTGAAAATGCAGTTTCTCCCGAAGTGTTTATCCAACGTGCTTTCAAGATTGATCGCGAGCATTGGATGGAAATCGAATCGACCGAAGAAACGCGGCGGAAACTGGATGTACTTTTTGCTCATGTTTGCCAACTTGCCTGGGTGCCGGGAAGTGCTTTCGAACGTCACATCTATTCGGTGAGTTTTGCGCCAGCGCTTGAGGCTGCTCTCCAAGAAGGGATTTTCCGTACGGATTGTTCGGCGGGCGTTGTCACTCATGTGTCAGCTATCGATGAAACGGGTGAGGCGCTGGGTGACCCCATGAAGATGTCTTTGGCAGCTTCCAAGCTGGGGCTTGTGGCTGCGTTGTGGTCAGCGTTCAATCCCAAAGGAATGCCTCACGAACTGCGTGCCGAGCTCGATAAGGAAAATGCGGAAGTTGCCAAACGCTTGTCAGATTTGCCTCAGCATGTCGCATATGAAACGGTGGCAAGCTGGACGATGCGCTACGCGAGCCTTTCGGCGGTAGTGGCCGCCGTCAAAAGCGGAGTGACAGCCGAGCAAGTGCCGGAATATTTGAACGAAATCGACTTGATTTCCAAGGATATGCATGAACAGGCTGATCGTATTGACGAAGCCATTGAACAGCGTGCGGCAAAGGTCTTTAACCTAGAAGACGCTGATGACGCATTGATTCACGCGATCGCTTATATGTACGTGCGAGACCTCACGGTTCGCTTCATGCGCATCTGCTCGCTATTGCGCGTGTCAATCGGCGATTCTTTTGAAGAAGAAGTGCGTTGTGCCAATGCGGTGGCTGGTGATGTCAACCAGTTTACGGACGTACGCGCGCTTATTGCCGCCGCTCAAAAGGTGGCACATGACAAGCTTGATCCTTCGCGTATGCGGACAGAGGGCGAACACGAAATTTCGCGCGCTACAGCTATTTCAAAGCATGCGCAGGAACTTACAGAAATTCACGACGGATTCCTTGCCGATCTTCAGAAAGAGGCTCGCAAGGTGCAGGACGATATTGATCAGGCTCTTTTGCGCCAGGCTCGTTTGCATCGCTATGCTGTGCGCGTGAGTGACGAGGGTTTGGTAGAAAAGTTCTTTGTGCTCAATGCTTGAGTGATGGAAAACGTGTGAAGCTCGACTATTGAGCCGACAAAAGAACGCCGCCGGAAAACCGACGGCGTTTTTGTTCGGTACAGCTTTTAGCGCTTGATGATTACGCCGGCTTGTGGCGTAAAGGTTGCCTGCAGTTCAGTGCCGACATCAATGAGTTTGGTCCCGGGCAGGAACGGAACAGACATGCTGTAGGGCTTTGCCTGGTTCGAGTTCGGAATCTGGACGTGATAGTCGATTCGATCACCCTCAAAGAGGCGATTGACGATCTGCACGTTGAAGCTCTCAGAGCCAGCCTGCAGATGCAGGTTTTCGGGGCGCACCACCAAATAGGCGTTTTCACCCACTGCCGGGGGATTTTGTTTGCCCATGCGGGCGCGCAGTTTCTGGCCAGCCACGGAAATAACGCCAAATCCGTCGGCTTCGATTGCTTCCAAGCTGCCTTCAATGAGGTTAGCCTGCCCGATGAAGTCTGCCACGAAAGGTGTCGCGGGATCTTCGTAGAGCTGCATCGGCGTGCCGATTTGTTCGATCTTGCCGCCGTGCATGACCATGATGCGATCCGACATCGTGAGCGCTTCTTTCTGATCGTGCGTCACGTATAGACACGTGATGCCGAGTTTTTGCTGAATGCGGCGGATTTCAGTGCGCATGTGCAGACGAAGCTTGGCATCAAGGTTCGAAAGTGGTTCGTCCATCAAGAGGAGCTTGGGACGAAGAACGAGCACGCGGGCAAGTGCCACACGTTGTTGCTCACCGCCCGAGAGCTGACTCGGATAGCGTTGTTCGGCTTTGGTAAGACCAACCAATGCAAGAGCCTCGCGCACTTTGGTGGCCATGGTTTCTTTCGATTCGCCGCGGATCTTAAGACCGTACGCGACATTGTCAAAGATCGTCATGTGTGGGAAAAGCGCATAGTTCTGGAACACGAAGCCCAGTCCGCGTTCGTTGGCAGGAATGTTCGTAATGTCAACGCCGTCGACGAGGATCTGGCCCGAGCTCGGGGTTTCGAAACCTGCGATCATGCGAAGTGTTGTGGTTTTGCCGCAGCCCGACGGGCCGAGGAAGGTCAAGAATTCGCCGGGCTGCACTTCCAGATTGACATTGTTGACCGCCAGGAACTCTTCGTTGTCCTTGATGAAACGGCGGCAGATGTTTTTAAGACTGAGAGAAACGGACATTTAGCGTGCTCCAATGGTGTCGCCGTTGCGGCACAGTACGCGGGCCAGCAGCGACATGGCGCCGGAGGCCAGGAAGACGAGAAGAATCAGCACAACCGAGAAGGCGCAGGCCTGCGCAAACTGCAGTTCGGTCATGCATTCCAGAATGCGGGTTGTGATCAGAGTCCAGTGAACCGACACGAGGAAGATCGTGGCGCTGATGGCCGTCATCGAGTGGATGAAGAGATACTTCATGCCCGAGAGGATGGCCGGCAGGACGAGCGGAATCGTGATCGACGTGAAGGTTTTCACAGACGAGGCGCCCAGGCTTCGGCTGGCTTCTTCGATCGAAGGATCGATCTGGGAGAGCGCGGCGATGACGTTGCGGATGCCAGCCGAAGAATAACGGAAGACGTATGCCGCAATCAGGATGTAGATCGTGCCGGTTAGAACGATCGGCTTGTCGTTGAAGGCGATGATGTAGGCGATACCGACCACGGTGCCCGGCAGCGTGTAGTTCAGAAGCGAGGCCGTTTCCAGAGTTTTGTGACCGCGCACCTTCAGGCGAGTCGTCACGTAGCCCACGAGAACAGCAAGCAAACCACCCAAAGGCGTACCGATGCAGGCGATCAGCAGCGTGTCCTTGATGGCTTTCATGCCGTGGGTCATGACGTATTCGTAGTTGGCGAAGGTAATCGAGTTGTCGACGCCCCACACCTTGACGACACTGCCCAGAACGATGACCGAGTAGATAGCGATGATCAGGGCGATTACGGCTGCGATGACCACGGCCATGACGGTCGTCACGAGCGGCCCCGGGCCGTGAATCGAGCTGCGTCCGCCGGCTTTACCGCTCACTGTCACGAAGTTCTTGCGGCTTACCCAGTAGTGTTGCAGTAGGTATACGGCGAGAGCCGGAATGAGCAGCATGAAAGAAAGCGCTGCGCCGCCCTTAAAGTCGTACATGCCGGTAATCTGCAGATAAGCCTGTGTCGGGAGCACCGGGAAGGAGTGTCCGCCCAAGACCTGAGGCGTTGCGAAGTCGGCGAGCGAACAGGAGAAAACGAGAAGAAACGCGTTGGCGATGCCGGGAACGGCAAGCGGCATCGTGACCGTACGAAAGACCGTAAGACTCGAAGCGCCCAGAGAATAGGCAGCGTCTTCCAGGTTCGGATCGATGCGCGAGAGAATGGTCGAGAGCGTCATGAACGCCACCGGGAAAAAGGTAAGCGTTTCGGAAATGAAGGTGCCCCAGAAGCCGTAGAAGTTGAAGTCCTCGATGCCCAAAAGCGTGAGGATCATGCCGTTGGGACCCAAGAGAAGCGTGAGCGCGATACTGCTTGTAAAGGGAGGAGAAATCAGAGGCAGGATCGTGATTGCGCTGATGATGAATTTCACCCAAGCGGGCATGCGCAGACGCGTGACGGCAAAGGCGAAGATAAAGCCCAGAACGGTACCGGCCAGGCCTACGGAAAAGCCAAGCAGGATGCTGTTGACAGCTGCCTGCTGGTCGTACCAGCTTGAGACGAAGGGCTTGAGATTTTCAAAGGTAAAACCGCTCTCGCCCCAGAAGGTCATGGCAAGAAGCCGGCAGAGCGGATAAAGCACGAAGACGCCGATCAAAAGCCACAGCATCGCCACGGTGAGACGTGTCGTGGCGTCTCGTCCCGTTGCACCGGAAGAGGTCGTCATAGTGGTTCGATAAAAAAGAGAAGAGGGAGGCCGAGCAAATGTCAGCCTCCGAACGCCGATGAAAAAATAAGTATTGCCGGCGAGCGCCGCCGTTAAACAAATTGCCGGACGGCGTTCGCGTGAGACGAAGTCTTACTTGATGACTTCGTTGATCCAGCGCTGGGTGTATTCCTTGCGCTTTTCGCCCTTCCAGGTGACGTCGGTGGGAATCATCTTGATCTTGGTGAGATCGAGAATGGGATTGTCCGTCTTCACGTCATTGCGGGTCGGAACGTAATTGATCTTGTTGGCGACGATGAATTCGGCAAACTTCTTGGAAACGGCCCAGTCGACGAACTTTTTGGCTTCGGCGTTGTTCTTGCCACCTTTGATGACGCCCGTGGCTTCAATGCCGTAGCTCACGCCGTCTTCAGGATAGGTAATCACGACCGGATAACCCTGCTGCTGGATGTCCAAAGCGTCGACAATGTAGAAGATGCCCGAAGCGCACTGACCGGTCGCAATCGGCATGGCGCCGCCCGCACCGCTCTTGGTGTACATCTGGATGTTGCCGTTGAGTTGCTTCTGGAACTTGAAGGCTTCGTCTTCACCCATGATCTTCACGAGCGAGAAGATGCGTTCGGTGGCGGTGCCGGACGTACGGGCATCGGCCATTTGCAGATTCTTCTTGTAGCGCGGATCAAGAAGGTCGGCCCACTTCTTTGGCGGTTCCATGTTGTTCTTCTTCAGGAACTTGGTGTTGGTGAGGAAGCACAGCGGAATGACGCCGATGCCGGTCCAGTAGTTGTTGGGATCGCGCAAGGAGGCGTCGATCGCGTCGGAGTCGGCCGGACGATGAAGATCGAACTGATCATCCGCGGCATCTGCTGTCTGAAGGTCGGCATCCCGCATATCAGCGAAAACATATCGGTACGTTCGATCGTCGGCAATTTCCTGGAACATGCCCGTATCTTCTATTTCTATAATGACGGGGCAGAAGAGTTGTATATGGGCAGTGCGGACTGGATGCCGCGAAATCTGGACAAACGTGTTGAGATCGTATTTCCATTAAAAGATGAAAAGATCAAACAGCAGGCAAAACATATTCTGGATATCCAGCTTGCTGATAATCTGAAGGCACACATCCTGCAGCCGGACGGAAGCTATGAAAAGATTGATAAAAGAGGGAAAAAGACGCTGATCTGTGCACAGGATTATTTCTGTGAAGAGGCGGTGAAAAATGCAAAGCAGCCGACAGATCCGGTTCTGGATCATGTATTCATCCCGGCAGAAGCAGGCATCTTTTCCGACAGAGATTGAAGATAACAGTTGACGCAACTTACGGAAATTGTTATAGTAAAAGTAACGTATCCCTGCCTGTTTATGACTAAGATAAAGAGGTTTTTGTGCAGGGGTACAAAAAGAAAAGGAGGAAACACATGAAAAAGAAAACAGCAAAACGCCTGATGGCAGCTTCCATGGCAGGAACGATGGCCATGACTATGCTTGCAGGATTCACCAGCTCAGCGGATGAGGCTTCTGACAAACCGGATACCTGGATTGCCGATCGTACGATCACCGTACAGGCCTATGTAGATGATATCGGAAATACGCTTCCGTCAGATTTCAATAACACGGAAACCATGAAAAAGAGTACCTACATGTACAAAGACCTCGGCGGAAAGCTCTTTATCGGACCGGTATGGGATATGGACTGGACCTCCAACAGCCAGATCAGTGCCGGAGAGACCAGCAATTACCGGGCATGGATGGTCGTGACAAGGTCGGCAGAAGCACAGGCAAATTCCTGGTATAAGACGCTGATCGGAGATCCGTATTTTGTAACGAAACTTTATGAATGTTACAAAGAAAACCGTCAGAATTTTGAGGACATTATAAAGACAGGCGGTATCCTGGATCAGCAGAAAGAATATCTGCTGGAATCCGGAAATGCCAATTATCAGACGGGCTATCTGATGCATCGTTCTACATTTGAGAGTG
>ENA-USUJ01001477-USUJ01001477.1-human-gut-metagenome-genome-assembly--contig:-NODE-1477-length-19747-cov-11.522166_pt1 | contig 19747 bp, 17 predicted proteins | sample MGYA00250061_ERZ773398 | MGnify/ENA primary metagenome ERZ773398 (study PRJEB29103, sample SAMN06111992) | human gut metagenome | biome: human gut; feature: ankylosing spondylitis patient; material... | reverse complement strand
ACCTCGAATAAGAGGTCTGTATACCAATATCGATAGATTTTGAAAAAGCACCCTAAGGGAGCTCTATTAAAGTTACCTTTTTTTACCACCGATATGAAAAAGAAATTTTTTGCTAATTTATGGTTGACTTTTCATAGCTGGTCTCCAGTTATCAGTTTTTCTTCTTAACCAGCTTATAATTACTTCGTCCTATTCGAAATACATCTTTCTCATACAGCAATCTCGGCTGCTTAAGCAGCACATCATTCACATATGTGAGTGAACCCGCTGTCGGTACTATCGTGAACTTATGCTTATTTACATCATATACTATTGAACAGTGATTGTCACGCGTTATTTGCATATCATCAGCAAGACATATGTCCATCTGGTATCCTGTACCAATTCTGTTCGCCCCCTCATGAAGCGGGTATTTTATGCCCTCACCTTCGCCGAAAATACAGATAATTTCTCCAACGCTTCCTGTTGAATCTGCATCAGCTTTACATATCGGACATTCATTATCATGCTCTTTATCATAATAATGTCCGTTATTACACTTGACTAACATATTTAGCCTCCTTAAATATAACTTAGGTGTCTGTTAATTATTTCCGTTACTGCCTTATATCTTGAACGGCTTATCGGAATTGTCTTCCCGCCGTAAAGCAGAACTCCCTCTTTAGTTATTTTCTTAACTTTATCTATATTGACGATATAACTCTGGTGTGTCCTGACAAAATTAGAACGCAGCCGCCCTTCAATATCGTCGAGTTTGGAATAATATGTTCCATAACTGTCAAAATAATGGACATTAATTACCCTTTTCTGACTTTCAATATAATATATATTTCTGGTCATTATAGTTGTAAGTCCTTTCCTGCTGTCAGCACACCCTAATGTCAGCAGGTCCATCTCCTCTTCATCAATCATTGAAACCAGCTTATACAATGAATCCATGAGATAATCATCATTATAAGGCTTCGTTATAAAATAAATCGGATTGACCTTAAATATATCTCTTGCATTTTCAATATCATCGGACACAAATATAATCTTAATGTCCGGAAATTCCTTAAGTATGCTCTGAGCTACCCTTATTCCGTTATGCCCTTTAAGCCTGATGTTAATATAAACCGCATCTATTCTGCCTTTCATCTCATCGCATATATATGTTACAAGTGAAAAAGGATTATTATGTGCAGTTACCGTAACTCTGTTCGGCAGTATTTTGTTTATCCTGCATTGAAGATCATTCAGCGATTTCTCATCATCATCACATATTGCAATACGTACCATACTATCCCATACCATTCCTATACTTTTCTCTTTCGCAGGCACTGTTGCCTCCTCTTAGAAAGCATATCATAAAATCTTGATTTTTTCGCAAATTGTAACTTTTGGTAAGTTTTTTTGTAACTTTTGGTAAAAATCAGCCATAAATGTGTTTTATATTATTATTTTTACACCATTTTTCACCATATGTTCCCTTAACAACCACAGCCTTTACATTAGGTGCATTTTCCGTTGTCTTTGTCTGCGGTTTCTGCCCGCTGTTATTTCCAGATGCCGGTTTCTTAAGATATGCCGTTCCGCCCGATGCCACATTACGATGCACAAGTCCGTCCGCAGGATGGACACACATCATATTTATCATCAAAATATTTACCACAGCCTGAACATTTCTTCATCTTTAAATACTCCTGTCAAAAAAAGTGTTCTGTTTTATATTTAATTATATACATCACTCTTCGTACTTGGCAATAGTTTTTATACATTCTTTATTTTATTAATCCAACATTACTTCCAACATGTCTGATTGCAACAACGCCTGCAATCTGTTATAATATTTGTGAAGGTAATTATATTTTATGAAACGGTGGGTAATTAAATATGACAAAAGAATTAGACAAGGTTCTTGACGAATTGAATTTTGTCCCGGATTCCGACAATTATTTCGTGAATCAGGCATTTCAGTTCCGGGAACTTATGATGATGTATAACTGTGCCATCCGTGAGGTGCGCACCAAACTTGAGGTTCTCAACGACGAACTCAGCATCCGCAACAGCCGTAATCCTATTGAATTCATCGAGTCACGTATCAAAAGGCCGCTCAGCATAGTGGACAAGCTTAAGCGATACGGCGAACCTGTCAATGTTGAGTCAATTGAGCGCAATCTCAATGACGTGGCCGGCATCAGGGTAATCTGTCCGTTCATCGATGACATATATTCTGTTGCAGATATGCTTCTCAGCCAGGATGACATCACTTTAATCAAGAAAAAAGATTACATAGAAAATCCGAAGCCCAACGGCTACCGCAGCCTTCACCTTATCCTGGAGGTTCCGGTGTTCTTCTCCAATCAGAAGAAGCCAATGCGCGTTGAGGTTCAGATCCGTACCATCGCAATGGACTTCTGGTCAAGTGTTGACCATCAGCTTAAATACAAGCATGACGTTCCCAATGCTGATGAGTTGTCGGCACAGTTAAAGGAATGTGCCGACATCATTTCACAGACTGATATGCGCATGCTTGCCATCAAAAATCAGTTATACTCCTCGGAACCGTCCGAGAATTAGGTTCACGCGACGATAATCTTCTCCTGTACCCGCGCGTGGTTATTTTTGCGCGCGGTGACGGATACAGAGGATAGTTTTTACAAGCTGGACAATAAGTGTCGGTACCAGTGCTGCAACAGCTATTACCGCAAGCTGCACTGCGTCAAGCGGCTGCACAAGGAATAATTTTTCCATGAATGGTGCAAACAGGACAAGCGCAAGCAGGGCTGTTCCAAGCAGAAACGCGCCTATGGTGTAGCGGTTCGTGAAGATGCCGATTTTGTATAACGGCAGGTCACTTCTGCAGTTGAAGCCATGGAAGAGACGCGAAAGCGTCAGGGTTGCAAATGCCATGGTTGTCGCGGTTGCAGGGCCGGTTTGCAGGCCGACGTAGAATGAGAACATTGTTGCTACCGATATCAGCACACCGTACAGAACAAGTTTGAGCGAGAACGGGCCGGAAAGGATTCCGGATTTCGGATCTCTCGGCTTATTCTTAAGAAGTGTCCTGTCTGATGGTTCCATGCCAATTGCAAGCGCCGGAAGTGAGTCAGTAAGGAGATTGATAAACAACAAATGTACAGGTTCAAACGGCGTGTTAAGCGCTGCGATTGAACAGTAAAGCACCGCGATTATTGCAGCCAGATTGCCTGAAAGCAGAAAAAGTATTGCATTCAGGATATTCCGGTATATGTTACGGCCGTTGAGAACTGCCTTTATTATGGTTGCGAAATTATCATCTGCGAGAACCATTGCAGCTGCATCTTTGGAAACCTCCGTGCCGGTTATTCCCATTGCGACGCCGATATCGGCTTTTTTAAGTGCCGGCGCGTCATTGACACCGTCACCGGTCATGGCGGTAATGCTGCCCTTGCGCTGCCATGCATCCACGATTCTTATTTTATTTTCCGGTGAAACTCTGGCATACACGCTTATTTTTTCAAGACTGTTGTCAAGTTCTTCATCGGTAAGTGCGTCAAGTTCCTGGCCCGTAAGAGCCATATCTCCGTCATGATAAATTCCGATCTGCTTCGCAATAGCCGTTGCAGTCACCTTGTGATCCCCGGTTATCATTACCGGCTTTATTCCGGCACCTATCGCATCCGCAACAGCCATGACAGATTCGGGACGCGGCGGATCCATCATCGATACAAGGCCGATGAACGTATATCCATTCTCTTCTTCGTGTGTGAGCCTGCCATCAGGCTTGCATTCTTTATATGCAAATGCCAGCACTCTGAGTCCGTTCTCCGAAAAAGCCATATTCTGTGCCAGTATCTTGTCACGGTCGGCAGGCGTAAAAGCTCTCACACCACCGGCATCCGCTATTGAATCGGTTCTGTCCAGAAGAACGTCAACCGCACCTTTGGTGAGAATTGTAGGAATGCCGTGAATATAATATTTAGCACTCATAAGTTTGCGGTCGGAATCAAAAGGAATTTCTTCAATACGAGGCATCATCTCCCTTATATCTTCCTCCGAAATTCCAGCTGCACTTAAACCGGCTCTTCGTGCCATTGTGAGAAGGCAGGTTTCCGTAGGATCTCCGATTTCGCCGCCGGATGCAATGGAAGAATCATTGTCAAGAATCGCTGCATACAGAAGATATCTGTGCAGACGCTCATGAATATCTATTTCATCCGGATTGATGCAGTGACCGTCAATGTATACATCCTGAACTGTCATCTTGTTCTGTGTGAGTGTGCCGGTCTTATCGGAACATATTACTGAGACGCAGCCAAGACTTTCGACCGCTTTAAGTTCCTTTATAATCGCATTGTCGGCAGCCATTTTTTTGGTTCCCATGGCCTGTACTATTGTAACGATTGAACCAAGTGCCTCGGGAATTGCAGCAACGGCAAGTGCCACGGCAAACATAAGAGAGTCAAGCACAGGCTGTTTCTGGAGCAATCTCAATGCAAAAACAATAACGCTTATCACCATGATCACTATGGCGAGCTTCTTGCTGAAATTGTCAAGACTCTTCTGCAACGGAGTTTTGCGTTCTCCCGTATTATTCATAAGCCCTGCTATTTTACCTATTTCCGTATTCATGCCGGTTCCGGTAACCACTGTCACAGCCCTTCCGTATGTTACAAGACTTCCGGAATATACCATGTTTACACGGTCGGCCAGTGCCGTATTGTCAAAAATATCACAATCTTTTTTATCGACGTTGGCAGATTCGCCGGTAAGCGAGCTTTCATTAACCTGCAATGAATAATTGCTGATAATTCTTGCATCGGCAGAAACCATGTCGCCCGCTTCAAGCATCAGCACATCGCCCGGAACGAGATCTGCCGAGGCTATCTGCGTTACTGCGCCATCTCTTAAAACCTTAGCCTTCGGCGCGGAGAGTTTTTTAAGCGAATCAAGTGATTTACGGGCCTTGACATACTGTATTGTCCCGAGTAATGCATTCAGGATTATTACGGCAAAAATAACAATCGTACTTTCGACATTACCTGAAATCATGGAAATCACGGCTGCCACGATAAGAATAATTACCAGCAGGTCTGCGAACTGGCTTAAAAAAACCATCATTATGCTTTTTTCCTTCTGCCCGGTAAGTTCGTTCTTTCCGTATTGTTCTGTTTTTTCGGATACCCGCGCCGATGTAAGGCCACGTTCATCGCCATATTCCCGAAGAACTTCCTCCTTGCTCATAAGATATGCTTCTTTCATAGCCATTCTCCTTTCAGAATATAATAAAAAAGAGACCATTTGTGCGCACCAAAAAAATGCACACAAAAAGTCTCGTTTAACGACAGTTTCGTTCTCCGGCAACCGGCTCCTGTTAGAGGAACGTACTGACGATAGCCGGAACATGCGGGTAAACGCATGCAACTACTCCCTTTTTGTATATTAGGAATATAACAGACGGAGATTGTTTTGTAAAGTATTTAATTGTGAACAATTTCATTAATCTGCTCAAGTTCAGCAGCTTTGAATTCAGTATGTCCGACTATCTTCGCATCCTCCTCGATCTGCTTCGGGCTTGACGCTCCGACAAGAACCGAGCATACATCTTCATCCTTCAGAATCCACGAAAGTGCCATCTGGGCAAGTGTCTGTCCTCTGTCCGCCGCAATCCTGTTAAGTGCTTTTACCTTGGATATATATGCCTCGCTTATGGCCTCCGGTTTAAGAAATCTTCCGTCACGCTTGATTCTGGAATCTTCCGGTATGCCGTTCATGTATTTATCTGTCAATAACCCTTGTGCAAGCGGACTGAATGCGATAATGCCTATTCCGTTCTCCTTGCAGAAATATTTGACACCGTCGTGCTCAATTTCCCTGTCAAAAATAGAATATCTGCGCTGATTTACTATAAACGGGCAATGAAGGCTCTTAAGAATCTCCGAAGCCTTGCGCGTATACTCTTCATTGTAATTAGATACGCCCGCATACAATGCCTTGCCGCTCCTTACAATATCTGCAAGCGCTCCCATTGTCTCCTCAAGCGGTGTCTCCGTATCCATCCTGTGATGGTAAAAAATATCCACATAATCAAGGCCCAGTCTCTTAAGGCTCTGGTCGATACTTGCCATAAGATATTTACGGCTTCCGTGGTCACCGTACGGACCCGGCCACATATCAAAACCTGCCTTGGTCGTTATTACAAGCTCATCCCTGTATGGCTTAAAATCCTCTGCAAGAAGTCTTCCTGCATTCGCCTCTGCGCTTCCGTATACCGGGCCGTAATTATTCGCAAGGTCAAACTGTGTTATTCCGTTATTAAATGCAGTCCTTAACATGGCTTTCATATTATCATAATTATCCCTGGATCCGAAATTATGCCACAGACCAAGCGAAACTGCCGGAAATTTAAGTCCGCTGTTTCCTACTCTGTTATACTTCATCTTATCATATCTGCTATCATCAGCAACATATACATCTGCCATATATTACACCTCCGCGTCACTCCCCATGCAATTACAGATTACCACATTATTGCACTTTCAACAATAACTTCCAACAATAATTATTTATATAATAGACTTTTGACCCGGATATGCTATAATTATGTTCATGTATATCTGAGTAAATGAGGTTATTATGTTACAGAGAATATTCAAGCAGCTTTCATCTGCGCGTATTGTCGCGATCGGATTTATAGCCATTATTTTTATAGGTTCAGGACTTCTTATGCTGCCGGTAAGCCTTAAGCATCCCGGTTCACTTCACTACATTGATGCGCTTTACACATCAACAAGCGCCATCTGTGTTACCGGTCTGCTTTCTGTTGAAGCGGGCGATACTTTCAGCACTGTGGGACAATTTATACTGGGTCTTCTGATCCAGATCGGAGGCCTTGGTGTAACATCCGTAGGTGCCGGCGTCATTCTTGCAATGCGTAAAAAAGTCAATTTAAAGGGACGTGCCATAATAAAGGACGCCATGAACCTTGATTCTGGCAAAGGAGTTGTGAAGTTTGTCCAGAGCGTATTTTTAACAACTCTTGCATTTGAAGCTGCGGGAGCGGTTTTAACTTTCTTTGTGTTTATACGGGATTATCCGCCGGCAAGAGCCATTGGATTAAGCTTTTTTCACTCAATAGCAGCATTTAACAATTCCGGTATTGATATCCTTGGCGGAGGACGCAGTCTTTCAGGATACCAGGATAATGTATATTTTAACATAATTACGATGTTATTGATAATATTCGGCGGAATCGGTTTTCTTCTTATAAGGGAAGTTATCGACAAGAAATTTTGCTGGCGCAGATTCTCCATGCACACAAAGGTCGCGCTTTCCATGAGTGCCGTTTTGATTATAGTGGGTGCACTTCTTCTTATGCTCACTGAGAATATAAGTGTGCTCGGTGCTTTTTTCCAGAGTGTAACGGCCAGGACGGCAGGGTTCTACACTTACCCGCTCGGAAAATTTACCAATGCCGGAAGGATAGTCATGATTGTTCTGATGTTTATCGGTGCATCGCCCGGATCAACCGGCGGCGGTATTAAGACCACAACATTTTTCGTGCTGCTTCAGGGAATTAAGTCAGCTGCCACCAACCGTTCAGAAAAAGCCTTCCGTTATTCGGTTCCGGTCAATGCCTTCCGCAAAGCCTCCGTCATATTGCTTATTGGGCTTACAATCGTGCTTACAGGCTCTTTCATAATGTCTGCACTCGAACCCGGAATCGGCATGTCGGACATACTTTTTGAGATTACAAGTGCATTCGGAACCACCGGACTTTCAACCGGAATTACCGGTTCTCTCACAACCGGAAGCAAAATATTATCAATTATTATAATGTACATCGGCAGGCTCGGACCGCTTACAATCGCTACTTTATGGTATTTTGACAAAGGTGAACGCGTAAGCTTCCCTGACGGCAATATTTCAATAGGATAATTTAAGGAGATTTGATATGTATAAGAAAAAAAATGCAAAAAAGACATACGGTATAATCGGTCTTGGACGTTTCGGTTATGCGCTTGCAATAGAGCTTGCGACCGCCGATGCGGATATAATGGTACTTGACCGTGATGAAGAGAAGGTGCGCGAACTGCGCGATTACACTGACAATGCATATGTCGTTCATAATCTTGACAAGAAATCCCTTGCAGAGACCGGCATTCAGAATTGTGATGTTGCGATTGTATGCACCGGTTCCCATATGGACACATCAATCCTTACCACCCTTAATCTGGTAAGTCTCGGTGTCCCTGCCGTCATCTCCAAGGCGACAAGCATTGAACACGGTGAAATCTTAGAGAAACTCGGTGCCGAGGTCGTATACCCTGAACGTGATATGGCAATCCGCCTCGCACACAGGCTTGAGACTTCCAAAATTCTTGACTTTGTGCAGCTCAGCGAAAAAATAAGCATCAGCAAATTAAATGTACCCGATAAAATCATCGGCATGGCTGTCCGTGATGTCAATCTGCGTAAAGAATTCGGAACCAATATCATCGCTATCGAAAATAAAGGTTCCGTCATAGATAATGTTGACCCGGATTATAAATTCAAGGACGGCGATATTCTTTTTATATCAGGCAGCAAGAAAGGGCTTAACCACATGCTTGAATGGGCGGAAAAATAATTATTTTTCTACGCAATATGAAGCATATTTATAAGGAAAATCCATGTCAGACCGTAATATACCACAACGGCCACCAGATCGTTTACGGTCGTAATAAGCGGACCGGATGCAACCGCCGGGTCGACCTTGATTTTCTTGAAAAATATAGGTATGACCGTTCCAACAAGGCTTGATATCACCATCGCAACAATAAGCGATACTCCTACGCAGGCTGCGATAAGGAATGAATGTCCTATATCATATTTTCTGAAGAAATGTATGTATAGGCCAAGGAACAAAAATGACATGACAGCAAGACATAAACCGTTTAAAAATCCCGTCCTCATTTCTTTGACCACAAGTTTTAATTTCTGGGCCACCGTCAGATTCTCGTCCATGAGGACGCGGATTGTGACGGCAAGTGACTGCGTTCCGACATTGCCTGCCATATCAAGTATGAGCGACTGGAAACACATCACTACCGGAAGCACAGCCACAACTTCTTCAAATATTCCCACAACGGACGATACTCCCATTCCGAGAAAAAGAAGTATTATGAGCCACGGAAGTCTTTTTTTCACACTTAAGAGTGTAGACTCGTTAAGATCTTCTTCGGAGGTAAGACCGGCGAGCTTTGCATAATCTTCGCCCATCTCATCATCGACCGCTTCGACGATATCCTGTGCAGTTATGATACCGGCAATCTTACCGTTTTCAAGAAGTACAGGGATGGAATCTTCAGCATAATCCTTGAGTTCTTCAATACACTCGCTTATCTTCTCGCGCGTTCTCACATACGGATACGAACGGCTTATCAAGTCCTCAAGATTATCATTCTCTCTGGCAATTATAAGATCTTTTAAATCGATTGCGCCGTAGAATTTATCATTATCATCTACTACATATATTGTTGAAATATTGTCATTGTCACCGGCCTGTTTTACCAGTTCGTGCATGGCCTGCCTAATCGTGAGATTGTTATGGATAACGATAAAATTCGTAGTCATACAGCTGCCGATTTCATCGTCATCATATGAGAGCAGGAGCCTTACATCATCCCCGGCATCTTCATCAAGCATTTCAACTATTCTGTGCCTTGTCGTGTCATCCATGTCTTCAAGGACATCGACAGCATCATCCGAGTCCATTTCGGAAATCACTCTGGCTACGCTCTCCATCGGGAGCTCTCTCAGGTAATCCTCTGCGTCATCAAGATATGCAAAAATCTCAGCCATGCGTTCCGCGCCCATCGCATAATATACTTTGACACGTTCTTCTTTATCAAGCTTTGTGAGCGCATCGGCAATATCATTATCATGATAATCCGATATCCTGTCCACAAGTTCATTTTCCGGAAGGCCTGATCTTATTATATCCACAAGTTCCTGTACGTAATTCTTTTCTGACATAACTATCTCCTTTCTCTTCTCGCTGAAACACCGCATCATTTTACTGACACGGTGTTTAAATTCATATGTATCAATAATTTATTTTGTCTTGGCAGCCTCAAATTCCCTGGCTATCGTCTCGTCAGGTTTCTTTGTGAGAAGGCTGACAACTATGTCAAGGATCAATGAGAAGATGAATGCAGGCAGGAGTTCATAAATACTCCATGCTCCTCCGAGGCGGCTGATGGCGTATTTCCATACAAAAACCATAACACCGCCGCCAATCATTCCGGCAAGTGCGCCCCATTTATTGCTTCTCTTCCAGAACAACGCACAAAGTGTTACCGCTCCGAACGCTCCTCCGAATCCCGCCCATGCAAATGATACTATATTAAACACGCTTGAATTAGGATCTCTTGCAAGAAATACACCGATAAGGCTTATTACTACTATCGTGAGTCTTGCTACAAGAAGGCTTTTTTTCTCACTTATTTTAACTTTGAAGAAATCCTGTACTATATTCTGTGATACACTTGATGCCGCTGCGAGCATCTGGCTGTCAGCCGTTGACATTGTCGCTGCAAGGATTCCGGCAAGAATAAGTCCGGCAACTATTGCGGCAAGCACTCCATGCCTGCTTATAAGACCCGCAATCTCAACGATAATCGTCTCACTTGAACTTCCCGAAAGGAAACCGAGTTCTCCGGCTTTAGTCATTCCGAGGCCTACCATTCCGATGAAGATAGTAATTCCCATCGCTATGAATACCCAGATTGTTGCTATTCTTCTCGAAAGTACAAGCTTCTTCTCATCCTTTATTGCCATAAATCTGAGCAATATGTGCGGCATACCGAAATATCCGAGTCCCCATGCTATGGTGGATACTATTGTGAGAAAACTGTACGGTGTCGATGAATTGGTTCCGACATCATATGAAGCTTTCATTGAAAGATATCCCGGAAGACTCTTTGCATTGTCTATAACAGCCTCTACACCACCTGCCTTGTTAATTCCGAATGTAACAACTACTACAAGTGCAATTGTCATAACTATACTTTGTATAAGATCGGTTGTTGAAACTGCCTTGAAGCCACCCATAATTGTGTATCCTACGATAACCGCCGCCGAGATTAACATTGCTACCATATAGTCAACACCGAAAAGGCTGTTAAAAAGCTTACCGCAGGCCGCAAAACCTGATGCCGTATACGGTATGAAGAACACGATTATTACCAGCGCCGCAATGGCATTAAGCACGTTGGAGTTATCGTGGTATCTCTTTGAGTAGAACTCCGGCACTGTAATTGCATTAATATTCGCAGAATATCTGCGGAGACGTCTGGCAACTATAAGCCAGTTAAACCATGTTCCGATCCCGAGTCCGATGGCTGTCCAGGCCGGGTTGGCCACACCTGTAAGATATGCCAGACCGGGAAGTCCCATCAAAAGCCAGCTGGACATATCACTTGCTTCTGCACTCATGGCCGTAACAATCGGTCCCATCTTACGTCCGCCGAGATAGAAATCCTTACTGTCGCTGTTGTTCTTGCTGAATACAAAACCAATCGCAAGCATTGCAAGAAGATAGACCACTATCGTTGCAATGATACAAAAATTAATAGTTGATGACAACATTCTTCATTCCTCTTTCTGTTTTCTGAAATATTTATTAATGATACCACAACTCTGTATTATTATGCAAGCATAAAGAGGTGTCAGTTGACGTAGTTGATATTTTCCGCCTGAATAAGCGGATAACGCACAAGGCTGCTGCCATCAAGGTCTTCCCTGTTCATGTCAACGGCATTAATCTGCCTGTCATTGTATGTTGTATAATAATAGATTCCTTTGTCAGCACTGCAGCATGACGTATATATAGTAATCTCGTACTTTCCTTCCGACACTTCACAACAGCCTCTCTGCTGCTCAACAGAACCCAGTATATGAAAAAACTGTCCAACGCTTTCTGTTTCACTTTCCCCCGATACAGAGTTGGCTCTTGTATATGCCACCCTCACAAACCTTGACGCGGATGATAAATCTCCCGGAAGTCCCAATGCACCCATTCCACGGCTGTATGTCTTAAGTTCCAGTTCAGTTGAAAATCTGTTATCCGGCTGCTTGGGTGAAAGCTGCATATAATTATTAAGCCCGAACATCTGCATGTCAAAAGGCGGGTTATTGGTAAGCACGCCGGCAGGATTGTCATATATTGCAAGTCCTTTATCCGTGCTTTCAACCGTTATCGAACCTGTCCCGTCCGCAATTATCCAATGCAGTTCGGCCGCAGGCAGTTTATCGCTGTACGGTGTTCCCACAAGGTTTATTTCACTTACCTTGGTTCTTGCATCATTAATATCGGCACACTGTGACAATACCCACGGAATGAACTCGTACTGCGCCACATTCTTAAGTCCGTCTTTGGCATCGGAATAAACGGCATTGCCGACAAAATTCAGTCCGGCCATCCACAATCCTTTCTCGTTCATAGCATCATAATACAACGGATAGCCATCCGAGATAAATGCCATTCCGATAATTGCATAATGTCTGTCCATGCTTCCCATATACCTGAAATCAAATCGATAATTTCTCGGTGTTATGCACACTTCCTCTCCGTATGAAAATTCATAGTCGAGCGTTCTTCCGTAATACGCTCCTTTGGTTTTATATGTTGCTGCCGTACACATCTTATTATCTCCTTATCTGAATATATTCTTTTTATATTATGACATATTTTCACGGCTTTACAAAACTTTTTTTCGGGAGTATGCTGTATTTACTAAGAAAATAAAGCAATAAAGGTTGCAATTATGAATAAATCAGGCAAAATACAGATGACAACGGGGTCATTATGGAAAAATATACTTCTTTTCAGCATTCCGCTTATGCTGTCACAATTACTTGAAGTAATGTTTAACATAAGCGATGTTGCCATTGTAGGCAAGTTCGCTGATTACAGGGCGCTTGGTTCAGTAGGTTCTACAACGCTGCTGGTATCATTATTTATAGGTTTTCTGATAGGAATGGGAAGCGGTGTCAATGTCCGCGTGGCACATATGCTGGGCTCAGATGACAGCAAAGCCGTCGGTGAGACCATACATACTTCTTTTATAATATGTCTTTCAGTCGGACTTATAATCTGCGCTGTATGTGTCTTCGGTGCCGAATGGATGCTTTCCGTTCTGCACACCAAGCCGGAACTTATCGACGGTGCAATAATGTATCTGAGAATTTATGCCATAGGTCTTCCCGGTATGGCGATATATAACTGGGGCAACGGTATCTTAAGCGCCCGCGGCGAAACCACCCGTCCGCTTATATATCTAGCCATTTCCGGAACGCTGAACGTAATACTCAATCTCTTCTTCGTAATTAAATGCCACCGCGCCGCAGACGGGGTAGCCATGGCAAGTGCGATAAGCCAGTATGTATCGGCAGCACTCATTCTCATACATCTGCTGCGCCGTAAGGACGCATGCCGTTTTACACTGTCGCACATCAGATTTCATAAGAATGCCGCAGTCCGTGTTCTTGCTTTGGGTCTTCCGGCAGGACTTCAGAATGCTATTTTTGCGATTGCCAACCTATTCGTGCAGACAGGTGTCAATTCCTTTGACGAGATAATGGTCAGCGGCAATTCCGCAGCATCCAATGCCGACACAATCATATTCAATGTCCTGGCCGCATTTTACACCGCATGCGCCACATTTTCCGGCCAGAATCTTGGGGCACGCAACAGAAAAAGAGTGCTGAAAAGTTATCTGGTAAGTCTGACTTATGCAACTGCTACTGCGTTAATTCTCGGTATTATTTTAATATTATCCGGGCGGGAATTTTTGTCACTTTTTACATCCAAGAGGGCTGTTATCGATGCCGGAATGGAACGTATCGGAATAATGTGGTTTTCCTTTGCAATCGCGCCTTTAATGGACTGCACAATCAGCGCATCAAGGGGCATCGGCAAAAGTCTTGTTCCCACAATTATAGTAATAATGGGATCCTGTGTATTCCGTGTCATATGGGTTTACACAATTTTTGCATATTTCCATACGATACCTTCTTTGTATTTATTATATATTTTTTCATGGTTTATAACGGCGGTGGCTGAGATTATATATTTTATACACAGTTACCGGAAGATTACATTTTGATTTATGCGCCGGACTATGTTATGATTAAAAAAATACTATAAAACAGGAGCGTACATAATGCTTGTATATGATTCAAAAAGTGCATCCAATACGACCTCTTCTTTTGAATGCACCTACACCACTTTTACATCCAACAATACCGTGACTTCACCTGAGCATCCGATTCTCGTCCTGGATAATTCCGAGAACAAATGGGCGCATCACTCAATCGGTATTTTTTCCAACCCATATAAGAAAACTGCTTTCGAATTCCAGCTTGACGGCAATGTCATGCTCGCCAACATCTTAAAGGTCGATTCCCGCTTCACAAGCCTTATCAAATGGCTTGGTGAAAACCGCGTCAGAATCAAGCTTACAGGTGAGAACCGCGAAGACGGTTACGCAGTATATAAGATACGCGAAGTGGCTTTCGGCGGCGGTGCCAAACTTTCTGCAGAAGACGGTTTCCTGCAATTCATGATAGAAAGACTTCTCGAAAGCAGTGCACATCCTTCAGGCGATTTTTCCGATGATGAACCTGATGAATCCGGCGACAGCATGAAGCTTACAAGTATCACAAGCATTTCCGATTTTCTTAACTGTGCCGGAATAACGCTGCCGGACAACATCAGGCTGTGGGCACGCCGTAACCTTGTTGTCGCACGTTCCTCTGAGGTAACTCCGGAGGAGAAACGCCATGCACAGCGCGCGCTTTCAATCATGCTTAATATTAAATGGAAAAGCAATTATTTTGAATCAATTGACCCTGTCGAGGCCAGACGGATTCTTGATGAAGAGCTTTTTGGTATGGAACGCGTCAAACAGCGTATCATAGAGACTATTATCCAGATTAACAGAACGCATACACTTCCTGCATACGGTATTCTCCTTGTCGGTCCCGCAGGAACCGGTAAATCCCAGATTGCCTACCTTGTAGCGAAAATCCTTAAATTACCGTGGACAACTCTTGATATGAGTTCCATCAACGATGCGGAGCAGCTCACAGGAAGTTCAAGAATTTATTCGAATGCCAAGCCCGGCATTATCATGGAAGCCTTCAATATGGCGGGTGAATCCAACCTCGTATTCATAATCAACGAGCTTGACAAGGCAACTGCCGGCAACGGCAACGGTAATCCTGCCGATGTTCTTCTGACATTACTTGACAACCTCGGTTTCACCGATAATTACATGGAATGCCTTATTCCAACTTCCGGTGTATATCCGATTGCAACCGCCAATTACAAGGACCAGATAAGTGCACCGCTTCTGTCACGTTTTGCCGTGATTGATATTCCGGATTACACACGCGATGAGAAGAAAACAATTTTTTCGCAGTTTTCGCTTCCAAAGGTTCTCAAACGCATAGGTCTTCACAAGGAGGAATGTGTTGTTCTTGATGACGGTCTTGATGCCGTTCTTGATATTTTTAAGGACACAACCGGTATCCGTGACCTCGAACAGGCCGCTGAGCATCTTGCAGCACATGCGCTCTATGAAATTGAAGTCAATCATGTAACAAGCGTCACATACAATGCTGATATGGTACACGAATTGTTCAGATAATTTTTACAAAAGCCATTTATCGTCTTTGATAAATGGCTTTAATTATTTCAATATTAAAATCCCAGTTTAAATATAGCATCGCTGTTGCCATATTCTTCATTGCTTACCCATGTAACCGTGCGGTCCGTGAGATTATAGAGTGCCGACCAGACCGTAATGCTGTTGGAATCCGATTTGCCCTGTTCTTTATCCCACTTTCTGCGTCCTACCATTTTTAACACATCCATGGCTTCATCTGCTGTAACCACACCGTTTACATTACTGCCATCAGGATTAATCGCTTTCTCTATCGCCTGATAACGGTCATATCCTTTCATTGACTCTTCATTGGAATAATAATCCGGTGTGACAATAAAATTCGTCACATACTGGAAATCATTACGTTCTTCATATGTACCGAGTGCGGCATCATCATCGTTATAATATACCTTCAGCTCCCTCGCGCTTCCGTCCGTATCACTCTCATCATCTTTGGCAACCCATTCAAGTATTGCAGAACGTCCGGTGCTGTCGGCAACCATGTAATGAAATGATGTTCCTGCGCTGTCATGCAGATCATACTTCTGCACCAGTTCCACAGCCTCATCAACACTCGATGCATAATCAAGTATCATCCTCAGCATTGTCGTCGATGTTATATCCGGCTTGTCACTTGTCTGGTTGGTCGCCACAACTTCCCCTTCCGGTCCCTGATATGACATATAAATTCCACACGAAACGCCTTTCTCATTAATTCCGTCAAGCGGAACAAACGGTGCCGCAAGACATATTAATTTCTGCATCATTCCGTCGAGTTCAGCGCCATCTTTGATTCCGAGGAACTGTAAATCCACGCTTGATATTGAGGCATACCTTCCGTGGCCCGGATCAGTCTTAACTATCATAGCCGTTGTCGTACTAAAATCATAATTACGACCAAAATATCTGTCTCCGTCCGCATCCTGCGCAGTGAATGATGAACATCCTATTGTAGGTGCCTTGATGGAAATCGGCAAAATTCCTTTAGTGATGTTATCAACGATAAAATTAATAAGTTCCTGGTCATTTGAAACTCCGCCTTCTTTAATGAACTTATCAAAATAGTAATCGCCTTTCACATCCATCATATATACCGGTCCACTGTTGTTATCGCCCTTGGCATCAACTACTTTCTTAATTGATGCTATACTTCCAATCTCATGCCTCCATATAATTGCCGCCGCAATTACCGCAGCCAGTATAAGGCCCACTACAGCCGCAACAACGATAAGTATTATCTTTCTGATTTTCTTAGTCTTCATTAGTCTTAAGTCCTTTGTATTATTTTAGATGTTGATAAATCAACATTGATACAAAGAATAGCACATACTTGTTGATTTGTCAACATATATGTGTCCTTCTTGAGTTTCCGCAGTTTCATCCACAAAGCCCTGTTTTCATAGTCATCGTTATAAACAACTTTCAAAAATGCTCAAAATATAAGGAATCCTTTCCTTATTTATCTTGACTTCCAATCATAGCACCTCCTTTTTGAGTACAAAAAAACGCCACCTGCTGTGAAGTGACGATTTGTGTATTTGATATTCTGTTTTAACGGATAAACCAACTGTAATCTTTACGGTAGTCAAGGATATAATCCACATAAACCGTATCATCTTGGATTTGGTAAAGAACAAGATACCACTTTGTAACAAACATCTTATGATATTTATTCGTCGGTATATACGCTTCTTCAAAAAATGGAAAACGCTGCGGCATACGTTCTAATGAACGCATTGCTTCCATAAGCTCTTGCTTTTTCGTTTTGGCAGCATCTTTATTAACTTGTGCCATAAAACGAATATGTGTTCCCAACATACGCTTTGCCCTGTCGGAAACAATGACTTTATATTTTTTATCTGACATAGGCCTGCTTATACCTCTGCGATTACGTCGTCAAGGTAAGCATCAAGCTCATCAAGAGTGCAGCCGTTTCTTCCTGCTATTCTGTCTTCTTCGACAGCAAGCAGTTCTTCTCTTAGCTTCAGCATTTTTTCCCGACGGTTATAAGTTTCAATATCCATAACAACCAAATCTCCTTCACCATTCTTTGTAAGGAATATTGGCTCTGCCGTTTTACGACACATATCTGCAATCTCGTTGTAGTTCTGGCGGATTGCTGCTGATGGACGAATATTCATATTTGCACCTCCTTAAAACAGTCGTGATAGTAATATTCTAACCATATTAGACTCATTTCATACAACGAAGTCAACGGATATAGAAAAATTTACATTTACAAGCCCATCATTTCTCTTACAACACGGTCTGCCATTTTGACCGCACCGACAAGGACGAGCATATTGAACACAAGCTCCCCGATATAGCTCCATACCATTGTAACCGCCGCAGCATCAGGATTGACCACAGGCGGAGAAGAAGCAAACAGGGAAAAGATAATGCAGGCAAGCACGATAACCGCACCTTCAAGACACACGGCGGCATAGCTCTTAATGAAGCTCTTGCCAACGCTCTGGCTCGGCTCTCCCGCAAAAGCGGAAAGGGGTACGGGTGCAATGGCAGTATAGATATACAGCTTGAAAAACCTGCCGTATACCGACATAATCATAATGAATGACAGCACCGTGATAAACAGCCCGCCTATCAGCGTGACCGCCCATAGCGGGATACTCTCAAAAAATCCGCAGTCTTCAACGGCTGTCACGATTTCCTGCGGCAACACCGTCTGCTGTGCCGAGCCAAATCCTGCAGCATTCATAATCGTGGAAATCATACCTTGCACAATCTTAAACAGTGCCATCATCAGTTCTAATCCATAGGTCACTGCACCTTTGGCAATGGCAAAGCGGATAAACAGTTTCAACGCCTGCTCTGGTCGCTTGACTTCTGCAAAATTTCCGCAGGTACGCATCACACCCACAACAAAGAACAGCACGAGCAGGGCAAGTCCAATAGCCTGCACCGCACCGTGAATATCCACGATGACATTCCATATCGTGCCGCCCTTAAAATTCTCTGGGGATTGAGTAATGAGCTGCCATATCTCGGCTAATTTCTCATTCCAAGTGTTTAGGGCGTTCTCTAAATTCTGTACCACCCAGTTATCAGACATTTGACCACCTCCTTGATGATATTAGATAACGGGAGCGAGTTCCGCACTCGGCGGATCTGCTCCCGTTATCTTTTTGTGTCAGTCTGTTATCTTAGCCTGTGATAAGAGTCAAGATTTCTTTTGCGAAGGTAATGACAACGCCGCCTGCAAGGGTCAAAAATCCGTTAGCTCTCTGGGACGGGTCATGGGATTTGAGGGAAAGACCAATCTGCACGATACCAAAGCCGAGCATAATCATACCAACAGCCCTCACCAGACCGAAAATGAAATCGGACAGATTGTTGACTACCTGAATGGGGTCATTGGCAGCAAAGGCGGTTACGGAAGTACCAAGCACAAATGTCATTGCCATAACAGCCATACAGTAATAGCGGAAGCCTTTCTTAACCTTTCCAGTCATCGGCAGCTTCGTGGTTTTCTTGTTCTCATTCTTCTTAAAAAGTTTCATAGGGTAAATCCTCCTTATAAATTGAATATTTCTTCCAAGTCCTCATCGGACAGAAGCTCATAGGAAGTGCTGACAGCTGTCACGCTCACGGCGTTATCTGGAATATCACTGTCAAACACAAGAGTTGCGACAGCCTGCGTAGGCTCTCCGTGGATATACGGCGGTTGCCCTCCGTCAGCCGTCAGCTTCACATTCGGGTGCTTCAAGATGTCATACTTGAAGTCCATAACGGGGCGTTCTCCACGCACAAAAAGAAGTGCGTAGCGGTTATCAAGCATACGCACTTCGTCTGGGGTCATCAGCTCACGCCCCGAAATCTGATAATTTGTTGAATAGTTACCACTCCGCCCAGAGCTTTTCCCGTAGGTGTTGGTATCAATGGTTTCCTTGCCCAAAAGTTCTGACACATATTTGTGGGTGCTTTGCTCGTTGCCGCCCAAATACAGAAACTCATCGCAGTTGCCGACAATGCTTTCCCATTGCTTTTCAAAAAGGGCTTTGAGCTGTGCCAGATTTTGCAGGATAATGGATACCGATACCCCTCTGGAACGC
>ENA-USUJ01001474-USUJ01001474.1-human-gut-metagenome-genome-assembly--contig:-NODE-1474-length-19757-cov-8.619157_pt1 | contig 19757 bp, 9 predicted proteins | sample MGYA00250061_ERZ773398 | MGnify/ENA primary metagenome ERZ773398 (study PRJEB29103, sample SAMN06111992) | human gut metagenome | biome: human gut; feature: ankylosing spondylitis patient; material... | reverse complement strand
TTCTCCGGGTTGGGGTTAGGATTCTCCGGGTTGGGGTTAGGATTCTCCGGGTTGGGGTTAGGATTCTCCGGGTTGGGGTTAGGATTCTCCGGGTTGGGATTAGGATTCTCCGGGTTGGGGTTAGGATTGGGTTTCTCCGGGTCAGGTTTCTCCGGCTTTTCCGGTTCCGTAGGCTTGTCATCCTTTAGGGTAAGATCCACACCGGCCGAATCCCACCGTTTGATGACAGCACCTACTGGCAAACCGGCAAACTTCTGTTCTTTGAGCGGTGTATCGCCAATGGCAATGCTTCCGCCTGCGGTGGCATCAATGGTTACTTTGCCTTCAATGGTAATATCGGACTTTACCTCAGTAGCACCGTCAGCAACGCTGCCGCTGCCGATGGCCGCAGCACCGGCGAGGGGATAATTCTCGTCATTCAGAACGCCGCCGCCTGTAGCAGTAATGTTAGGAGAACCAGCTTCGGTGCTCTTGATGGAAACTTTGTTTCTGGTATCCTCGGTGTCGGGTTCTGTTTCTGCGCCGCCACCGATACCGGCAGCACCAGCGCCGCCCTGTGCGTTTTCGATGGTGACATTGCCCTCGATGGTCACGTCACCAGTTCCAAGAGCACCGCCGCCAATACCGGCACCTTCTTCGCCGCCGGCGGCGTTGCCGATTTGAGCGTTGCCTCTAATGATTACATTGCCGATGCCAATAGCGCCGCCGCCAATGCCGGAACCACCAGAACCACTTTTTGCATTTTCGATTTTGGCGTTGCCTTCAATGGTCACGTTGCCTACAGTTGGATCGATTACCATGCCATCGCCATCGGGATACAAATCGCCTTGGCCGCTGCCGATGCCAGCGCCGTTTGCGCTACTTTCTGCATTTTCAATGACTGCATCACCTCTGATGAGGATCTCGCTGTCACCATAGGTGCCACTGCCGATGCCGGCTCCAGCTTCACCGCCCTGTGCGTTTTTGATGACGGCATCACCTTCAACGGTCACTGTGCCCAGACCCTGATAGCCGCTGCCGATGCCAGCAGCCATATAGCCACCAGAGGCTTCGGTGATGGTGCCGCCGCTGATGGTGACAGTGCCATTTCCTCCAATAAGAGTGTCCTTCGGTATCGCGCCAAGACCGCCACCAATACCGGCACCATAATTGCCCGTAGCCTTTGCGGTGATATCGCCGTCGGTAACTGTGACAGTACCATTGCCGTAGGCACCGCCGCCAATACCGGCACCCAGACTGCCGCCCGTAGCGGTGATCGTACCGCCGGAAATTGTCACATCGCCGTCACCGCCGACGGCGTCCGTGTCACCGGCACCGCCGCCAATACCGGCACCCTGACTACCACCGTTGGCAGTGATCTCACCGCCCGTAATGGTCACTTGGCCGTCTTGTTTGTCACTGCCGCCGATGCCAGCACCGTGGTAACCACCCGTGGCAGTCAAACTGCCAGTAGTATCGGACGCACTTCCCTTTGCGGAGCCATCATCATTCTTTTCGTCCTGAATCGTCAGCGTGCCGCTGTCGTCGGTCTTGTTATGCTCCAGACCGGCGTGGCCATATCCGCTTGTCAGCGTGTTGTTGCCGTTCAGCTCGATGTTCGTATTGCCGCTGCCGGTCACTTCCACGGCGGTTTTGTATTGATCGGGGTCGTAGCCGTGTTCGTATTTTTCATCAACATTGATGTTCACATCTTTCAAGGTGACATTGGCCGTCTGGTCTTTGTCTGCGTCGATGGTAACCGTGTTCCCCGTGCTTGTGCCGGTGATGGTGATTTCGTTGTCCTCACGATCTTGGATGTATCCGCTGCTGTCGCTGACGTATTCCTTTTGTTCCCCATTCATAAACCACTGGCTGATGAGATTGCCGTTTTCCGTAGCGTGGATATCAATGGAGCCGCTGGCAATATCATACGTAGCGGCAAAAGCAGGAAGGGCCATGCCGGTCATCATGGCACAGGCGAGAGCGAGGGCTGCGATCCGTTGTGCGGCAACGCGGGGAGGGGGAGCTGCCTTTTTCTTGCCGAAAGGCACCGGAACATGCCCCAGGACGCGCATGGCGAGTCTGCGATAAGAGACCATTGAGAATACCTCCTATTACATATATTCTATAATATATTGGAACCGGACAGGGCGGTGCGCCACCGTCCCTTCCAACTCGTACCACAACATGGATTGAGGAACCAGAAAACAGAGGTTGCTTGCTAAGCCAAATATAGCACGGGGGGGTAAATGCAAGACTTTTCTGCGTGAATGGGTGCATTTCCTGCGTGAAACATGGAAAAATTCCAGAAATTCCCTTTTTTGCGGTGGCTCACGCAAGCAACGTTGAGCCGGATGCTTTTTTTGGCAGGGAGGGCGAGGCGGCAGAAAACGGGCCAGAACAAAACAGCAGCAGCCGGGAGGCATGAAAAAGATCTGCAAAAACGGAAAAAACCGGCCGCAGAATCTTGACGAATGAAGACAAACATGATAAAATAAAAAAGTAGTCAGGGAGCCGCACGAACGGCGGCTGGACTGCGATGCAAGATCTACTGAATTGAATATTCTCGGCAAAGCAGTCGAAAGGCTGTGACGCAAAGCTATAGGGCCTGTAAAATGGCAGCCAGTTGCTTCTCAAATCGGGCACGATGTGTACCCGTCTTTTGAGCGACCTTCATCTGAACAGCAGGTGTCGATTTGCCGAGTTTGCCTCAGCAAATCGACACCTTTTTCATTTCATGGGGTCACGCAAAAGAGGAATGCCCGATGCAGGAAACCGGCGAGGGCGAGAACCTCGGCTGGGGCAACCAGTGGGTGCAGCTCTTCGTCTGAGCGAGAGCGCTTTCAAAATGACATCTCCGTGCTTCAAATAAATCCGGGGAAGGCCCGACACGAGCAATGCTTGTGTCGGGCTTTTTCTTTGCCCGGATTTATGGTATACTGTTTTGCAAGGAACACCACAAACAGGAGGAGTCAGCGTGGAGGATTACCGCACCATCCGGGGCACAGCCATCGGCGAATATGAGGAGAAGAAAAGCCGCTTCATTGCGCAGCTCGCATTTGCAGACAGCGAGGAAAAGGCCGTGGCCTTTCTGGAGCATGTGCGCGCGGCCAACCGCACCGCGCGGCACAACGTTTACGCCTACCGCCTGCGGGAGGGCAACCGGGAGCGCTACTCCGACGACGGCGAGCCTGCCAAGACCGCCGGGACCCCGGCGCTGGAAGTGCTGCAGCACAGCGGCCTGACCGACCTCATCGTGGTCGTGACCCGGTACTTTGGCGGAGTGCTGCTGGGCACGGGCGGCCTCGTCCGCGCCTACACCACCGCGACCGCCCGCGCACTGGAAAACGCCGAGGTCGTCACGGTGCGCAGCGTGGTGGAGCTGGAAGTGACGGTGGACTACGCACTCTACGAGCGGGCCGCGCTGCTTATCCACGCCGCCGGGGCCAAACTCGCCGACCCGCAGTTCACCGACCGCGTGACCCTGCACTGGCAGATGCCGGAGGGCACCGAGCCGCCGCTGCTGGAACAGCTGCGGGAGCTGACACGGGGCGGGGCCGAGGTGAGCGTCTCGCAGCCGTTCTATGCGCCGTTCTGATGCCCCTCTCCGTCTCGCATTCGCTCGTCCGCTCCCCCAAAGTGGGAGCCATTGGCAGTCGCAGTCGGATGCAGGGCTGCATGGCCGCTGCGCTCTGGGCGCAGCAGCACGAGAGATTTTTATAGGATAATTTTGGACAGGACAGGAAGATTCCCCCTTCGACAGAGCAATTCTGCTACAATAGCTGCGGGCGCAGCTGCGCTGGGAAGGGGGCAGGAACCAGCATGAAAGTGAGGGATACCGGATGGATGTACGCCAGCGTACCGAAGAGATCGAGCGGCTGACCTTTGCCCCCTGGGCGACCTTCAGCGATGCAAGCCGGGGCCGGGCCCGGCCGGAGCCGCAGGACCCCATCCGCCCGGTGTTCCAGCGCGACCGGGACCGCGTGATCCACTGCAAGGCGTTCCGCCGCCTCAAGCAGAAAACGCAGGTCTTCCTCTCGCCGGAGGGCGACCTCTACCGCACCCGGCTGACCCACACGCTGGAGGTGGCGCAGATCGCCCGCACCATCGCCCGCGCCCTGCGCCTGAACGAAGACCTGACCGAGGCCATCAGCCTGGCGCATGACCTGGGCCACACGCCCTTTGGCCACGCAGGGGAGAGCGCACTGGACAAGCTCTGTCCGGATGGCTTCAAGCATTACCGCCAGAGCCTGCGGGTGGTGGACAAGCTGGAACAGAACGGCCGGGGCCTCAACCTGACCTGGGAAGTGCGGAACGGCATCATCACCCACACCAAGGGCACCTGGGCGGCGACCCCGGAGGGCCGCATCGTCCGGATGGCGGACCAGATCGCGTTCGTCAACCACGACATCGAAGATGCCGTCCGTGCCGGGGTGCTGGACCCGGCGATCCTGCCCAGAGAATGCACCGCCGTGCTGGGCGAAACGAAATCCCAGCGCATCACGACCATGATCCAGAGCATCCTCGCCCACAGCGACGGCGATGTGGCCATGGGCGCGGAGGAAGAGGAAGCTTTCCTTGCGCTGAAGGATTTCATGTATGCCAATGTTTACAATGACCGCACCGCCAAGCGCGAAGAGCAGAAAGTGGAAAAGGTCCTCACGGAACTGTACGAATACTACCTGACCCACATCGACCAGATGTCCAACTTCTATTTGCAGCTGGCCTATCAGGAGGGCCGTGACCGCGCCGTGACCGATTACATCAGCGGCATGAGCGACGAGTTCGCCATCCGGACCTTTGAGGATGTGTTCGTGCCCCGCAAGTGGCACGTGTTATAAAAGGAAGCAGGAAAAAAGAGCCATGATCCCACACGAGTACATTGAAGAGCTGAACCGCCGCACCGACATCGTCGATCTGGTGGGCAGCTATGTGCAGCTGAAACGGAAGGGCCGCCTCTATGGCGGCCTGTGTCCGTTCCACAGCGAGAAGACCCCCTCGTTCTACGTCTACCCGGACACCCAGAGCTTTTACTGCTTTGGCTGCGGGGCGGGCGGCGATGCCATCAGCTTCGCCAAAAAGATCAACAGCATCGACTACGGCGAGGCTGTCAAGATGCTGGCAGCCCGCGCCGGGATGCCGGAGCCGCAGGAGGACGACAAGACCGGGCGGATGCGCAGCCGCATCCTCTCGATAAACCGCGAAGCGGCCCGCTTCTTCCACGCCTGCCTGAATTCGACGGTCGAGGAGGCCCGGCAGGCCCGCGCCTACTGGCGCCGCCGCGGGCTGGACGACAAGACCATCGTGCGGTTCGGCCTCGGCTATGCCCCCAACGATGGGCAGGCCCTCTATCAGTTCCTGCGGGATAAGGGCTACAACCAGCAGGAGCTGGACGCCAGCGGCCTGTTCAAGCGCAGCGCTTCCGGGCGCATCTACTGTTTGTTCTGGAAGCGGGTCATGACCCCCATCTTCGACCTGCGCGGCAACATCATCGCGTTTGGCGGGCGTGTGCTGGATGACTCCAAGCCCAAATACGTCAACAGCCCCGAAACGCTGGTCTACCACAAATCCGAGACGGTGTTCGCGCTGCAGATCGCCAAAAAGAGCGCGTCCCGCCGGTTCGTCCTCTGCGAGGGCTATATGGATGTCATCAGTATGCAGCAGGCGGGCATCGACACCGCCGTCTGCGCCTGCGGCACGGCCCTGACGCCGGAGCAGGTGCGGCTCATCAGTGAGTACGCCGATGAGGTCATCCTGAGTTACGACTCCGACGAGGCGGGCCAGAAAGCCACCCTCCGCTCACTGGAACTGTTCCGGAACAGCACGGTGCGGGTGGGGGTGCTTCAGATCCCCGGCGCAAAGGACCCGGACGAGTACATCAAGCGCTATGGTGCCGACCGCTTCCGCGCCCTGCTGGACGGCGTAGGCAACGCGCTGGATTTCCGGCTCAAGCGCCTGCGGGATCAATACGACCTGACCCAGGATGCCCAGCGGCTCGAATACATCCGCGATGCCGTGGACCTGCTGGCCGAGCGCTCCAACCCCACCGAACAGGAGGTCTACGCCGGGCGGCTGGCCGAGGAGACGAACATCTCCAAGACCGCCATCCTGACCCAGCTGGGCACCGCCGTCAAAAAAGCGGGCAGCAAGCGACGACGGGAGGAGAACCGCTCCCGCCTGCACTCCGGTGAGATGGATCAGATCAATGTTCCTTACAGCGCAGGCGGCTCGCAGGCGCTGGGCGTGGCCTCGGCTGAGCAGCGGCTGCTGGCGGCACTGCTGCGGGAGCCAAGCTACATCTCCAGGGTGCGGGCCGCACTGCCGGCGGAAAAGTTCCTCCTGCCCCAGCAGAAGGAACTGTATCAGGCCATGCTGGATTGCCAGGCGCAGGGCATCGAGGTCAGCCTTTCCACCCTGCGCGGCTTTGTGCAGAGCGAAGAGGCACTGAATGAACTGAGCCGCCTTGCGGCACAATACAGCGATGTCAACTGTACCACCGAGGACATCAACTTTTATCTGGAACGCATCGCCCGCGGCACCCCGATCGCGAAGAAGGCGGCCCAGATGTCCAATGAAGACTTAGAGCAGTATCTCCAGTCGATGCGAGAAAAGAAACAGGGAACTCTCCCTGCAGAAGACTGAGCGCTCCCTTTCCTCCCGGCTGGAGCTGGAAGGAGAAGGAATCATGCGGAAATTGTCGCAGACGGAAGAACTTGCAAAGATTTTGGCGAGCCGTGCCCGGCACCACCTTCTGACGCCGGAGCAGGTCAGCCGCGCCATGGAAGAGCAGGAGTACGATGTCGCCGGGCTGGATGCGCTGTATGAGGCGCTGGAGGCCCGCGGCATCCGGGTGGAGGAAGAGGACGCCGACCTCCCGCTGCTGGACGATGCCCAGATCGGCCGACTGGAACATGAGCTTTCCGCCGAGGGCGTGGCGCTGGACGACCCGGTGAAAGCCTATCTGAAGGAGATCGGGCAGGTGCCGCTCCTCTCGGCAGAAGAGGAACAGACGCTGGCCCGTGCTGCCAGAGCAGGGGATGCGGACGCCCGCCGACGCCTCAGCGAGGCGAACCTGCGGCTGGTGGTCTCGGTGGCCAAGCGCTACGCGGGCAGGGGGCTGCCCTTCCTCGACCTCATCCAGGAGGGCAACCTCGGCCTGATGAAGGCGGCGGAAAAGTTTGAGCCGGACAGGGGCTTCAAGTTCTCCACCTACGCGACATGGTGGATCCGGCAGTCCATCACCCGTGCCATTGCCGACCAGGGGCGGACCATCCGCATCCCGGTGCATCTGGTGGAGCACATCAACCGGGTCCGGAAGACGGCAGGGGAGCTGCTGCGGAAGAATGGCCGCGAGCCCACGGCGGAGGAGATCGCTGTCCGGCTGGAGATGGAGCCGGACCGGGTGCGGGAACTGCTGCAGCTGGCGCAGGAGCCGGTCAGCCTGGAAACGCCGGTGGGCGAGGAAGAAGACGCCCACCTCGAAGATTTTATTCAGGACGAAGAAGCCGGGGTCCCGGTGGATGAAGCGGGCCGCCAGCTGCTCCGCCGGGAGCTGATGAGTGTGCTCAAGAGTCTGACGCCCCGCGAAGAGCGGGTGATCACGCTCCGCTTCGGCCTCGACGACGGCCGGCCCCGCACTCTGGAAGAGCTGGGGAAGGAGTTCAACGTCACGCGGGAGCGCATCCGCCAGATCGAGGCAAAAGCTCTCCGCAAGCTTCGCCATCCCAGCCGGGCCAAACGGCTGCGGGATTATCTGGAATAAAGCTCCCGAAGGGGCACCCATCACGCCGGGTGCCCCTTTCGTCTGCCCGGAAGCACAAGAGCAAACCTGTACAAAATGCACAAGGGTGTTTTTGGTGAGAACGTGCAAAACTCAAAAAACAATACCCAAAACGCACAAAGGGGACACGGAACCGGGTGTGCCCAAAAAGCAGGGGCTTGACAAAAAAATCGGCCCGAAATGGGAAAAATGGCTTGACAACAGGGCTTTCCCGGTGTATACTGCATTAGTATCACATAATGGCCTAGTGTGCCAAAAAGGGAGCTTCGGTTCGGTCAGCCCAAGGGGCGGGCACGAAAAGTTTGTGAAAAACGCCGAACTTCCTCTGAGGATACGGGTCGATTTATGTGCGTCTGCTCAAATTTGACCCGTAGAACGCAACATCCGTAGAGTATAAAAGTAAGGAGTGGTTGATTTTATGATGAAAGTCAAGCCCGTCAAGCTCGGCAAAACCGAGCGCATGAGCTTCTCCCACATCGACGAAGTCATCAGTATGCCGAACCTGATCGAGGTCCAGAAGAACTCTTATCAGTGGTTCCTGGACGAGGGCCTGAAAGAGGTCTTCCACGATATCGGCACCATTGAGGACTACACTGGTAACCTGGCGCTGAGCTTCGTGGACTTCCGTCTGGATAAGGAGCCCAAGTACAGCATCAAGGAGTGCAAGGAGCGCGACGTGACCTACGCTGCCCCCCTGCGCGTGACGGCCCGTCTGCTGAACAAGGAGACCGGCGAGGTCAAGGATCAGGAGATCTTCATGGGAGACTTCCCCCTGATGACCGATGCCGGCACCTTCGTCATCAACGGCGCAGAACGTGCGATCGTCAGCCAGTTGGTCCGCTCTCCCGGCGTATTCTACGGAGATGCCAAAGATAAGGTCGGCAACGATCTGTACAGCGCCACCATGAACCCCAACCGCGGTGCATGGCTGGAGTACGAGACCGATGCAGCAAACGTCTTCTACGTTCGTATCGATAAGAACCGCAAGCTGCCCGTCACCGTGCTGTGCCGTGCACTGGGTCTGTCCACCAATGAGGATATCCTGAACTTCTTCGGCGACGATGAGCGCATCCTCGCTACGCTGGAGAAGGATACCACCAAGAACCAGGAAGAGGGCCTGCTGGAGGTCTACCGCAAGCTGCGCCCCGGCGAGCCTCCCACGGTGGAGTCCGCTACCAGCCAGATCAACATGCTGTTCTTCGACCCGCGCCGTTACGATCTGTCCCGCTTCGGCCGCTACAAGATGAACAAGAAGCTCTCTCTGGCCCGCCGCATCACCGGCTTTGTGGCCGCAGAGAACATCGTTGCCCCGCTGACCGGTGAGGTCATCGTGGAGGCCAACGGCAAGATCAGCCGCGAGCTGGCCGAGAAGGCCGACAACGCCGGTGTCGATACCGTCGTCCTGCTCATCGAGGGCAAGAAAGTCAAGGTCATCACCAACGGCTGTGTGGATGCACAGGGATTCTTCTCCTTTGACGTCAAGGAGTGCGGCATCAACGAGCGCTGCTCCTTTGATGAGATCAAGAAGATCCTCGACACCACCTCCGATGTGGAGGAGCAGAAGGAAATGCTCCGCCGCAACCACGACCAGCTGATCGGCCGCACTGTCACTGTGAAGGACATCCTGTCCTCCATCAACTACCTGAACGGTCTGGGCCACGGCGTGGGCACCACCGATGACATCGACCACCTGGGCAACCGCCGCATCCGCAGCGTCGGTGAGCTGCTGCAGAACCAGTTCCGCATCGGCTTCTCCCGCATGGAGCGTGTCATCCGTGAGCGCATGACCCTGCAGAGCCAGGACCAGAGCGTCATCACGCCGCAGGCTCTCATCAACATCCGCCCGGTCGTCGCCGCCATCAAGGAGTTCTTCGGTTCTTCTCCGCTGTCTCAGTTCATGGACCAGAACAACCCTCTGGCGGAGCTGACCCACAAGCGCCGTCTGTCTGCTCTGGGCCCCGGCGGTCTGAGCCGTGACCGCGCAGGCTTCGAAGTCCGTGACGTTCACTACAGCCACTATGGCCGTATGTGCCCCATCGAGACGCCCGAAGGCCCGAACATCGGTCTGATCTCCTATCTGGCATCCTATGCCAAGATCAACGAGTACGGCTTCGTTGAGGCTCCGTACCGCAAGGTCAAGAAGACCTACGACGAGAACGGCCGTCTGATCGATCAGGTCGTTACCGACGAGGTCGAGTATATGACCGCTGACGTCGAGGACGAATACGTCGTCGCCCAGGCCAACGAGCCGCTGGACGAGGGCAAGCACTTCATCCGTCCCCGCGTTTCTGCCCGCCGCCGCGACGACATTCTGGAAATCGACGCCGAGAAGGTCGATTACATGGACGTCTCGCCCCGTATGATGGTCTCTGTCGCGACCGCCTGCATCCCATTCCTGGAGAACGATGACTGCAACCGTGCTCTGATGGGTTCCAACATGCAGCGCCAGGCTGTGCCTCTGATGGTCACCCAGCAGCCCATCGTGGCCACCGGTATGGAGTACAAGGCTGCCACCGACTCCGGCACCGCCGTTCTGGCAAAGAACGACGGCGTCGTCGAGAAGATGGACGCAGACCATGTGGTCGTCCGCAATGAGCAGGGCACCCTGGACAACTACTCGCTGATCAAGTTCGCCCGCTCCAACGCAGGCACCTGCATCAACCAGCGTCCCATCGTCGAGGTGGGCGAGTCCGTCAAGGCAGGCCAGGTCCTGGCCGACGGCCCCGCAATGCGCAACGGCGAGATCTCTCTGGGCAAGAACGCTCTGATCGGCTTCATGACCTGGGAGGGCTACAACTACGAGGACGCCGTCCTGCTGAACGAGAAGATCGTCCGTGAGGACGTTTACACCTCCATCCACATCGAGGAATATGAGACCGAGTCCCGCGATACCAAGCTGGGACCCGAAGAGATCACCCGCGACATCCCCAACGTTTCGGAGGATGCCCTGAAGGATCTGGACGAGCGCGGCATCATCCGCGTGGGTGCCGAGGTCAAGAGCGGCGACATCCTGGTCGGCAAGGTCACCCCGAAGGGCGAGACCGAGCTGACCGCTGAGGAGCGCCTGCTCCGCGCCATCTTCGGCGAAAAAGCCCGCGAAGTCCGTGATACCTCTCTCCGTGTGCCCCACGGCGAGTACGGCATCATCGTGGACGTCAAGGTCTTCACCCCGGAGAACAGTGATGAGCTGCAGCCCGGCGTCCGCGAGGTCGTCCGCTGCTACATCGCACAGAAGCGTAAGATCAGCGTCGGCGATAAGATGGCAGGCCGTCATGGCAACAAGGGTGTCGTTTCCCGCATCCTGCCGCAGGAGGATATGCCCTACCTGCCCGACGGCACCCCGCTGGACATCGTGCTGAACCCCCTGGGCGTTCCTTCCCGTATGAACATCGGTCAGGTGCTGGAAGTCAACTTGGGCTACGCTGCCAAGGCATGCGGCATCAAGGTCATGACCCCCGTCTTCGACTCCGCTCGTGAGAACGACATCGGCGATACCTTCGATACCGCGCGTGAGCTGTGGCACGGCGAGAACGCCCCGGCTTATCCCACCAAGCTCCCCAAGATCATGGGTGAGAAGGGCCACATCATCGACTTCTCCAAGATCGAGCTTGACCGCGATGGCAAGACCACCGTTTACGACGGCCGCACCGGTGAGAAGTTCGACAACCGCGTTACCGTCGGTTATATGTACTACCTGAAGCTGCATCACCTGGTCGATGATAAGATCCATGCCCGTTCCACCGGCCCGTACTCTCTGGTCACCCAGCAGCCTCTGGGCGGCAAGGCCCAGTTCGGCGGCCAGCGTTTCGGCGAGATGGAGGTCTGGGCACTGGAAGCATACGGCGCCGCCTACACCCTGCAGGAGATCCTGACCGTGAAGTCGGACGACGTCGAGGGCCGTGTCAAGACCTACGAGGCTATCGTCAAGGGCGAGCCCATCCCGCAGCCGGGCATTCCGGAGTCCTTCCGCGTTATGCTGAAGGAACTGCAGTCCCTGGGTATGGACGTCGTGGTCCAGGACAAGGACGGCAACGAGATCGACATGCGCCAGAACTTCGACGACGAAGAGACCGGCTTCGATATGCGTGACGTTGCAGGTTCCGAGACCGTGACGAACGAGAACGAGCTGCTGAACGATTACACCATCAAGGACGCCGACGCAGGTTTCGATGATCCTTCCGTGCTGGACGATGACAATTCTGCCCCCGCAGAGTCCTCCTCCGACGAAGTGAATTTGGACGACTAAATCCCGGACAAGCTGCCGCCCCCGCAGCGGTGCGCGTGCTGCCGCCGCAAGGGCGGGGGAGAGCAGCGGATTTGGATCGCCTGCCATCATCGAAACAACGAGAGATTAAGAAAGGGTTCGTTTCATGGAAAACAACGTTTTCGATTCCATTAAGATCGGCCTTGCCTCTCCGGAGCAGATCCGCAACTGGAGCTACGGTGAGGTCAAAAAGCCTGAGACCATCAACTACCGCACCCTGAAGCCGGAGCGCGACGGCCTGTACTGTGAGCGCATCTTTGGACCCACCAAGGACTGGGAGTGCCACTGTGGCAAGTACAAGCGCATCCGCTATAAGGGCAAGATCTGCGACCGCTGCGGCGTCGAGGTCACCAAGGCAAAGGTCCGCCGTGAGCGCATGGGCCACATCGAACTGGCAGCCCCTGTCAGCCACATCTGGTACTTCAAGGGCATCCCCAGCCGCATCGGCCTGATGCTGGACATCAGCCCCCGCCTGCTGGAGAAGGTCCTCTACTTTGCAAGCTATATCGTCACCGATCCCGGTCTGACCCCGCTGGAAAAGAAGCAGCTGCTGACCGAGAAAGAGTACCGCGAGATGCGCGAGCGCTACGGCGACGAGTTTGAGGCATCCATGGGTGCCGAGGCCATCCAGGAGCTCCTGAAGGAGATCGACCTGGATCAGCTGAGCGCTGAGTTGACCGCCGAGGTCGAGAAGTCCTCCGGCCAGAAGAAGGTCCGCATCCTGAAGCGTCTGGAGGTCGTCGAGGCCTTCCGCATCTCCGGCAACCGCCCGGAGTGGATGGTCATGGACGTTCTGCCTGTTCTGCCCCCGGACCTGCGCCCCATGGTCCAGCTGGACGGCGGCCGCTTTGCGACGTCTGACCTGAACGATCTGTACCGCCGCGTCATCAACCGCAACAACCGTCTGCGCCGCCTGCTGGAGCTGGGTGCGCCGGACATCATCGTGCGCAACGAGAAGCGGATGCTGCAGGAAGCAGTGGACAGCCTGATCGACAACGGCCGCCGCGGCCGTCCGGTCACCGGCCCCAACAACCGCGCCCTGAAGAGCCTTTCCGATCTGCTGAAGGGCAAGCAGGGCCGCTTCCGCCAGAACCTGCTGGGCAAACGTGTCGACTACTCCGGCCGTTCGGTCATCGTCGTCGGCCCTGAGCTGAAGATGGACCAGTGCGGTCTGCCCAAGGAGATGGCTCTGGAGCTGTTCAAGCCCTTCGTGATGAAGGATCTGGTGGAGAAGGGTGTTGCCAACAACATCAAGTCCGCCCGCAAGATGGTCGAGCGCGCCAAGCCCGAAGTCTGGGACAGCCTGGAGACCGTCATCAAGGGCCATCCGGTCCTGCTGAACCGTGCACCGACCCTGCACCGTCTGGGCATCCAGGCCTTCAACCCGGTGCTGGTCGAGGGCCGTGCCATCAAGCTGCACCCGCTGGCATGTACCGCATTCAACGCCGACTTCGACGGCGACCAGATGGCAGTCCATCTGCCCCTGGGCGAGGATGCCTGCCGTGAGGCCAAGATGCTGATGCTGGCTTCCGGCAATCTGCTGAAGCCTTCGGACGGCGCTCCTGTTACCGTCCCGACGCAGGATATGATCCTGGGCAGCTACTACCTGACCACCGTTCGCGAGAACGAAGAGGGTGCAGGCAAGATCTTCCGCGATGAGAACGAGGCCCTGATGGCATACGCTGAGCATGTCGTCACCCTGCACGCTCCCATCAAGGTCCGCCGCACCATGACCATCGACGGTGTCGAGCACACCGGTCTGGTCGATGCGACCGTCGGCCGCATCATCTTCAACACCCCGGTGCCCCAGAACCTCGGTTATATCGACCGTACCGATCCGGAGCACTGGCTGGAGTATGAGGTCAGCTTCCGCGTGACCAAGAAGACCCTGCCCGACATCATCTCCCGCTGCATGACCCGCAACGGCACCCGCACCTGCGCCAAGATGCTGGATGCCATCAAGGCACAGGGCTACAAGTACTCCACGCTGTCTGCCATCTCCGTCGCAGTCTGCGACGCCGTCATCCCGCCCCAGAAGGACGAGCTGATCGCCGATGCCGACAAGCAGGTCTCCCAGGTCAACAAGCTGTTCAACCGCGGCCTGATCTCCGAGAACGAGCGCTACACCCAGACCATCAACATCTGGCAGGCAACGACCGATAAGGTCTCCAAGGCGCTGGCAGCAAACCTGCCCAAGGACAACGAGATCTTCATGATGGCAGATTCCGGTGCGCGTGGTTCCATGAACCAGATCAAGCAGCTGGCCGGCATGCGCGGCCTGCTGGCAAACACCGCCGGTAAGACCATTGAGATGCCCATTCGTGCCAACTACCGTGAGGGTCTGAATATTCTGGAATATTTCGTCTCTGCCCGTGGTGCTCGTAAGGGTCTGGCGGATACCGCTCTGCGTACCGCTGACTCCGGCTACCTGACCCGCCGCATGGTCGATGTCTCTCAGGAAGTGATCGTCCGCGAGATCGACTGCGGTACCACCGATGGCCTGTGGGTCTCTGAGATCCACGAGGGCAAGGAGAAGATCGAGAGCTTCCGTGAGCGTATCATCGGTCGTTACGCTGTGGGCGACGTGGTCAACCCCGTCACCGGCGACGTCATCGTGCCCGAAGGCAAGATGATCGACCTGTACGATGCCAACGACATCGAGGCAGCCGGCATCACCAAGCTGAAGATCCGCAGCCTGCTGACCTGCCGCGCCAAGGTGGGCGTCTGCGCACACTGCTACGGCAGCGATATGGCCAACGGTGAGCCCGTCCAGCTGGGCGAGTCCATCGGCGTCATCGCAGCAGAGTCCATCGGCGAGCCCGGCACCCAGCTGACCATGCGTACCTTCCATACCGGCGGTATCGCATCGGCAGAAGATATTACCCAGGGTCTTCCCCGTGTTGAGGAGCTGTTCGAGAGCCGCCGCCCCAAGAGCATGGCCATCATGAGCGAGATCTCCGGCGTCGTCTCGCAGGACGACACCAAGAAGAACGTCGTCATCAAGGTCACCGGCCACGATGAGACGGGCGCAGAGGTCGTCAAGAGCTACTCCATCCCGTTCACCCAGCATGCACGTGTCATGCCCGGCGACCGTGTGGAGAAGGGCGACATCATCACCCGCGAAGGTGTTCTGTATCCGCAGGATATTCTGGCCATCAAGGGTCTGGAGGACGTCCAGAACTACCTCATCAGCGAGGTCCAGAAGGTCTACCGTCTGCAGGGCGTTGAGATCAACGATAAGCATATCGAAGTCATCGTCCGTCAGATGTGCCGCAAGGTCCGCGTGACCGACTCCGGTTCCTCCGACCTGATCGGCGGCGCATTGGCCAACCGCCTCGAAGTTGAGAACATCAACGCCGAGCTCCAGAAGCGCATCGATGCTGGCGAAGAGGGCATCAAGCTGGTCGAGTATCAGCAGGTGCTGCTCGGCATCACCAAGGCTGCTCTGGCCAATGAGTCCTTCCTGTCCGCCGCTTCCTTCCAGGAGACCACCCGTGTCCTGACCGAAGCTGCCATCAAGGGCAAGGTCGACCCGCTGGCCGGTCTGAAGGAGAACGTCATCATCGGTAAGCTGATCCCGGCCGGTACCGGTCTCCCGGAGGTCCGCGAGGATCTGAAGCGCCGTGAGGCAGAGCGCGACGAGGCTGTCGCTGCTGAGATGGCTGCTGCAAACCAGCAGTAAGCGCCCGGAACTGAAATTCAAGCACTGCAACTGCCGCCCTGTGGGGATCGCCCCGCAGGGCGGCTTTTTGCATCGTTTGCCTGTTCCGCTCCGGCCATCGGCAGGCCGGGCAGGGGACAGGAACGCAGAAAAAGCCGGGTGTTGCGGCAAAACGGAAAGAACAGAGAATAATTGCAAATTTTTCTGGAAAAACTGTTGACATTCCAAATCAAAACGAGTATTATATAACTGTTGCGCGTCCCTGAAGGGGAAGTGCGGCAAAAAAGTCGGAAACTGTCCGATGTTCATCATTAAGAAAGGAGAAACAAAATGCCTACTTTTAACCAGCTTGTACGCAAAGGCCGTCAGGTCCTGGAGACCAAGAGCACTGCTCCCGCACTGCTGAAGAGCTACAATTCTCAGAAGAAACAGTATTCTGATCTGAATAGCCCCCAGAAGCGTGGTGTCTGCACCGCTGTCCGTACCATGACCCCGAAGAAGCCTAACTCTGCTCTGCGTAAGGTTGCCCGTGTTCGCCTCACGAATGGTATTGAGGTCACCTCTTACATTCCCGGTATCGGCCATAACCTGCAGGAGCACTCCGTCGTGCTGATCCGTGGCGGCCGTGTTAAGGACCTGCCCGGTGTGCGTTACCACATCATCCGTGGTACCCTGGATACCCAGGGTGTGGCAGGCCGTAACCAGGCCCGCTCCAAGTACGGCGCGAAGCGTCCTAAGGCCGGTGCTGCGAAGAAGTAATTAAGGAACGAACCGCCATAAACGGCTTTCCATTATATAAATAACAAGTCCGCAACTGCGGAGGGTAACGGTTTATGTAAGGTCAGCTCTTTGTGACACAACGGGAGTTTTATTACTTTCGAGTACCGATGATATCATTCTGTGAAGGAGGGAAGAAAGATGCCTAGAAGAGGTAACATTGCTAAGCGCGATGTCTTAGCTGATCCTATTTACAATTCCAAGATGGTCACTCGTCTGGTCAACAGCGTGATGCTGGATGGCAAGAAGGGCGTCGCTCAGAAGATCGTTTACGAGGCTTTCTCCATGATCCAGGAGAAGACCGGCAACGATCCTCTGGAAACTTTCGAGAAGGCGATGGAGAACATCATGCCCAGCCTCGAGTGCAAGACCCGCCGCGTCGGTGGCGCCAACTACCAGGTTCCTCTGGAAGTCAGCCCCGCCCGCCGCGAGACCCTGGGCCTGCGTTGGTTGACCGCTTACAGCCGCAGCCGTGGTGAGAAGACCATGGCCCAGCGTCTGGCTGCCGAGATCATGGATGCTGCCAACAACACTGGTAACGCCGTGAAGAAGCGCGAGGACACCCACAAGATGGCCGAGGCCAACAAGGCTTTCGCTCATTTCCGTTATTGATCTGTTCTGTAGGAGGTTAATTTCATGGCTACTCCCAGAGAAGTTTCTCTTCAGATGACGAGAAATATCGGCATTATGGCCCATATCGATGCCGGCAAGACGACCACTACCGAGCGTATCCTGTACTACACCGGTATCAACCACAAGATCGGTGAGGTCCACGATGGCGGCGCCACCATGGACTGGATGGTCCAGGAGCAGGAGCGTGGTATTACCATTACTTCTGCTGCTACCACCTGCTACTGGTCTCACTCCGAGACCCAGAAGGATCCGGTCGCGTTCAAGAAGAACCGTCACCGCATCAACATCATCGACACTCCGGGCCACGTGGACTTCACCGTTGAGGTCCAGCGTTCCCTGCGCGTTCTGGACGGTTCTGTGACCGTTCTGGCTGCTAAGGGCGGTGTCGAGCCTCAGTCTGAGACCGTCTGGCGTCAGGCTGATGAGTACAAAGTCCCCCGTATGGTGTACGTCAACAAGATGGACACCATGGGTGCTGACTTCTTCCGCTGCATCAAGATGCTGCATGATCGTCTGCACGCCAACGGCGTGGCCATCCAGCTGCCCATCGGTCAGGAGGATACCTTCCGTGGTATCGTTGACCTGGTCGATATGAACGCTGAGGTCTACTACGACGACATGGGCAATGATATGCGTACCGAGCCCATTCCCGAAGATATGGTCGAGCAGGCTGAGGAGTATCGCAACATCCTGATCGAGGCTGTTGCCGAGAACGACGAAGTCCTGATGGAGAAGTATCTGGAGGGTGAGGAGATCACGCGTGAAGAGCTGAAGGCTGCGATCCGCAAGGAGACCATCGCCAACACTCTGGTGCCCGTGGTCTGTGGTTCTTCCTACAAGAACCGCGGCGTTCAGAAGCTGCTGGACGCGATTGTGGACTACATGCCCGCTCCTACCGATGTCGAGGACATCAAGGGTGTGAATCCTGAGACCGAAGAGCAGGAGACTCGTCCTTCTTCGGATGACGCTCCGTTTGCTGCTCTGGCCTTCAAGATCGCTACCGACCCGTTCGTCGGTAAGCTGGCATACTTCCGTGTTTACTCCGGTAAGGTTGAGGCAGGTACCACCGTCTACAACTCCGTGAAGGACAACAAGGAGCGTATGGGCCGCATTCTGCAGATGCACTCCAACCACCGCAAAGATATCGACTGCTGCTATGCAGGTGATATCGCTGCCGTTGTCGGTCTGAAGAACACCACCACTGGTGATACTCTGTGTGATGAGAATCATCCCATCATTCTAGAGTCCATGAAGTTCCCTGAGCCCGTTATCCGCGTTGCCATTGAGCCGAAGACCAAGGCTGGCAACGAGAAGATGGGCATCGCGCTGGCAAAGCTGGCCGAAGAGGACCCCACCTTCAAGACCTACACGGACGAAGAGACTGGCCAGACCATCATCGCAGGCATGGGCGAGCTCCATCTGGAGATCATCGTCGACCGTCTGCTGCGTGAGTTCAAGGTCGAGGCAAACGTCGGCGCACCTCAGGTCGCTTACCGTGAGACCATCCGCAAGGAGGCCAACCAGGAGACCAAGTACGCTCGTCAGTCCGGTGGTAAGGGCCAGTATGGTCATGTCAAGATCAAGATCGAGCCCAACGAGCCCGGCAAGGGTTACGAGTTCGTCAACGCCATCGTTGGCGGCGCGATCCCGAAGGAATACATCCCGGCTATCGACAACGGTATCCAGGGTGCTATGAAGGCCGGCGTTCTGGCTGGTTATCCTGTCGTTGATGTCAAGGTCACCCTGTGGGATGGTTCTTATCATGAGGTCGACTCCTCTGAAATGGCCTTCTCCATCGCAGGTTCTATGGCCTTCAAGGACGCTATGCGCAAGGCTGACCCCATCATCACCGAGCCCATCATGAAGGTTGCTGTTATCGTTCCCGATGAGTATCTGGGCGATGTCATCGGCGATCTGAATGCTCGCCGTGGCCAGATCCAGGGCATGGAAGCAATGGCAGGCACGCAGCGTGTCAACGCTTTCGTTCCTCTGGCTCAGATGTTCGGCTACGCCACCGACCTGCGTTCCAAGACCCAGGGCCGTGGCCAGTATGTCATGGAGCCGTCTCACTACGAGCCGGTGCCCAAGAACATTGCCGACCAGATCATTGCTGGCCGCACCAAGGCTTGATTGCCTGAATTGAAAACGAATTTTGCCGGGGTAGTGTAGCTCCGGCAAAATTTCCTGTAAAAACACTTGATTTTACAGGCTGAATCTAGTAGAATAGTTTTGCAATGCAATTCTGTTTTTGCAGGACTGTTGTAACCAAATTCAATCCGATTATAAAGGGAGGATATTCCAATGGCTGAAAAGGCAAAATTTGACCGTTCTAAGCCGCATGTTAACATCGGCACCATCGGTCACGTTGACCACGGCAAGACCACTCTGACTGCTGCTATCACCAAGTATCTGGCTCTGAAGGGCGACGCAGAGTTCATGGATTACGCCAACATCGATAAGGCTCCCGAGGAGCGCGCTCGTGGTATCACGATCAACTCCGCTCACGTTGAGTATCAGACCGACGCTCGTCACTACGCTCACGTTGACTGCCCGGGCCATGCTGACTACGTTAAGAACATGATCACTGGTGCTGCTCAGATGGACGGCGCTATTCTGGTCGTTGCTGCTACCGATGGTCCCATGCCCCAGACCCGTGAGCACAT
>ENA-USUJ01001473-USUJ01001473.1-human-gut-metagenome-genome-assembly--contig:-NODE-1473-length-19762-cov-4.613919_pt1 | contig 19762 bp, 15 predicted proteins | sample MGYA00250061_ERZ773398 | MGnify/ENA primary metagenome ERZ773398 (study PRJEB29103, sample SAMN06111992) | human gut metagenome | biome: human gut; feature: ankylosing spondylitis patient; material... | reverse complement strand
GAAGTGTTGAGGTGATGAACGGCGGTGTCGGGCTTTTTCTTCTTGTGCCCTTTTTAACCGATTTGACGACATACTGAGCATTTTCAAGGTCGGCAAGTATTGCGTCGCTCTGCTCTTTATTTGCTATATTTTTATCGCCGAGCTTAAGTTTGTTGCCGTCGGGGTCGGAAACGAGCGTTGCGGCAAATGTTTTGCGCTCGGGGGGATTTGTGAACTTGGCGTCGATTGACCAATATTCCTCGGGCTTAAATGCTCTGATTTCGTTTTCCCTGTCAACGACAAGGCGAAGAGCGACCGATTGAACTCTGCCGGCGGAAAGACCACGGCGAATTTTTTGGCTGACAAACGGAGAAAGTTTATAGCCGATGAGGCGGTCCAAAATACGGCGAGCCTGCTGTGCATTTACAAGGTCAATATCAATGGCGCGCGGGTCTGCCATACCGTTTTTAACGCCCGTTTTTGTGATTTCGTTGAATGTGACCCTGTTATGGTCTTTCAAATCAAGGCCGAGAATTGTGGCAAGGTGCCACGAAATAGCCTCTCCCTCGCGATCGGGGTCGGTTGCGAGATAAACATAGTCTGCCTTTTCGGCTTTCTTTTGAAGAGATTTAACAAACTCCTCTTTACCCTTGATTATTGCATATTTCGGTGCAAAATCATGGTCAATATCAACACTGAGTCTTGCCGCAGGCAAATCGCGGACATGGCCCATAGAAGCAACGACATCGTAGCCGCTGCCGAGGTAGCCCTTAATATTTTTAGCCTTTGCAGGTGACTCCACAATTACTAATTTTGACATATATCCAATACTCCTTAAAGCATTATTTTAATTTATATCGCTTGCCCGAAGCGCTTTCTATAAGCCCTTTCATTTCAAGCATTGTGAGAGCGACAAGAACCTTTTGCGAATCAATGCCGCTTTTCTCTATTATTGTATCTATATTTTCTAAATTCTCGCTCAATGACGAATAAACGCTTTTTTCATCGCCCGAAAGCTGAAGCGCTTTGTTTTGGCGGCTGACATTTTCCGCTCTGTCGCGCGCGATTTTGTCAAACTCAATCTGCGGACTTTGTTCGGCATTTGCGCTTTTATCCGTCATATCGTTTACAAGCTCGCGAACAGTTTTAAGTTTGCTTAAATCAAGGCTTGCAAACCGCTCGGCATACTGTGAAACGAGAACACCGGGATTTGTTGCGACGATTGCGCCGTCATCAATCAGCTTGTTTGTGCCATAGAAATTATAGTCAAAAATCGACGCAGGAATCGCAAAAATGTCGCGTCCCTGCTCATATGCATATTTTGCGGTTATGAGCGAGCCGCTTTTGACTCCTGCCTCAACAACCATTACACCGAGCGATAAGCCGCTGATTATGCGGTTTCGCATCGGGAAAGTATGCTTTGACGCAGGCGTAAACGGCGGATATTCGGTAACAAGTGCGCCATTTTTCTTTATCAATCCGCGAAGCTCCTTGTTTTGCTGTAAATAATCGGAGCCGAGTCCGTTTCCGAGCACGGCAACGGTTTTGCCGCCTGCCTCGAGTGCGCCGCGGTGAGCACAACTGTCAACGCCGAGAGCGCCGCCGCTTATAATCAGGGCACCGCACAGTGCCGCGCCCTTTGACATAAAGCGAGCCGCCTTTGAGGCATATGTTGACGCCTTGCGTGTGCCGACAACAGCGATTGCGGCATAATTTTCAATATCTGGCAATGTGCCGTCAACATAAAGAACCGCCGGCGGATTAGGTATATCCCTCAATCGGTTTGGGTATTTTTCATCATCGAATGTGACGATTTCCCATCCGTTTTTGTCGCAATTATATATAATTTCCTCGGCATCGTTTAATGTGTGGCGCTGAAGAGCTTCAACCTGCCGTGCAACGAGAGCGGTGCTCATTTTCCACTCCATAATATTTGCGTTATACAAATTTTCGACCGAGCCGAAATCTTTGATAATATCCTTGAAATATGCGCCGCAACCGAGTGACAGTTGAAGCCATATCCAATATCGTTTATCTGGACTCATCTAAGCATCTCCCACATTGTGAGCGAGGCGGCAACGCTTGCATTTAGGCTTTCCGCCCTGCCGCGCATCGGGATTGTTACGAGTGAATGTGAAATATTTTTAATATTGTCCTCAACGCCGTTTGCCTCGTTGCCGATAACGCAAATGCTCGGCTTTGAAAAATCGAGTGTTGTTATATTGACTGCGGTGCTGTCGGGGACTGTTGAATAAATTCTGTATTTTTCCTTAAGGCTTGACAATGTATCGACCAGATTATCGATATCGACAACATTCATTCGCAAAATCGAGCCCATAGAGGCACGCAGAGCCTTTGAGTTGAAAATATCGCAGCACTTATATGCAATAATGCAATCAATTCCGAGTGCCTCCGCGGTGCGGATGATTGCGCCGACATTTGAGGGGTCCTGCACATTATCGAGGGCTATGATTTTATCGCCGCAAATGCCCTTTGACAAATCGGACATTTCGCGCACGGCGAATATTCCCTGCGAGGTTGAGGTTTCGCCGAGTTTGGCGGCAACATCGTCGGTGATTAAATAGCTTGCGATAGATGATGCCGAAAGCTGTTTTACCTTTTCGGGATATTTATTAAAGCCGCACATATTTTCCCACACAGTTGCAGGCGGTTTACCAAACAGACGGCTGCGTTCTTCCTCGCTGAAGTCTTCAAAAGCATCGGCGCCGTCAAGCCCCTCCTCGTCGAGAAGCTCGTGCTGCGAACCGTCGCCGTGAATGACGACGGCGCTGCCGCCGAGTGCGGCGGATATATCATCGCAGCGCTTTGCATCCTTTTCGATTATCTTTACGCCGTTTCCGCTGCGGATAAGCTCATCGCTCAAATATTCCGCTATGCGGCTTGCACCGAGCAGCATCACATGCTTTGTGCGCTTTTGCAGTATGCCCATGTTGCCGAGCAGCTTCTGCATATCCTCGGGCGCGGCTATAAGGCCGAGCTTATCTCCTGCACGCAGAACAAAGCTTCCGCGAGGAATGTACGCGGTCTTGTCACGCAGCACTGCGCACACAAGAAATGATGCCCCGCTTTTTGCTCTCAGCGCCGAAAGCTCAACTCCATCGAGCGCAGAGCCGGGTTTGACGCTCATTTCGGCCATCTCAAAGCGGCTTCGCGTAAAGCTCTCGGATTTTACGGCAGACGGAAACTTTAGAATGTTATATATGGCCTTTGCCGTAAGTCTTTCGGGATTGATGACCATCGAAAGCTCAAGCTGATTTTTAATAAAGTCAAGGTTTTCGCTTGTGTATTCGCTGCCGCGTATGCGCGCAACGGTGTGCTTTGCACCCATGCGCTTTGCAAGAAAGCAGCTGAGCATGTTTATCTCGTCCGAGCCTGTTGCCGCGATGAAAAGCTCGGCGCTGTCGGCGCCTGCGTCCGACAGAGTTTTAAAATGCGTGCCGGCGGCGCATATGCCCATGACATCGTAGTTTGTGCTGACACTGTCTATGACCTCACGGTTGGAGTCAACAACAACGATCTCATGTCCCTCGCTTATAAGGCTTTGCAGAATGCTTTGGCCAATTTTACCGCAGCCGACTATAATGATTTTCATAAATCGCGCCTCGTTTGATCTTTTTATGATTAGACTATAATACCGATTAGACTATAGCACCGGCGGCATTATAATGGGATTAGAGGATCGCCCAAAACATTAAAGTTTCATTAAAACACAGACTAAAAATGGGAAAACGGTTTTCTGGCGCCGTTTAATATGCTATAATTGCGGCAGAAATGAGGTGGAAGAATGCAGCGCGAGGAAAAAATACTTGTATGCCTGTCCGGTTCGCCGACGAATGCGCGTGTCGTCAGAGCGGCTGCCAAAATAGCCGAGGCATTCCACGGAACGCTCACGGCGCTTTTTGTTGAGCCTGCAAATTATGCTGCCGAGCCTGACAGCCGCCTTGCGGAAAATATTCGCCTTGCAAAGCAGCTCGGAGCACAGATCAGAACGCTTTACGGAGATGATGCCGCGGCAGTCATAGCCGAGTATGCGCGTGTTTCAGGCTCAACAAAGATAGTGATAGGACGAAGCCCGGGTAAGCGCGGCTTTTTTTCAAAAAAGAGCATAGTCGATCGCTTGGGTGAGCTTGCGTCCGATATAGACATATATATAATCCCCGACAAAAGCGAGACCTCGGATACGCCGCGCGGCTCGGCACGCAGTCAGGAGCGGCTCAGTCTTCGCGATGCGCTTATAACCGCCGTTATGCTTGCTTTCTGCACAGGCATAGGCTATTTGTTCTCCGATCTTGGATTTTCTACGGCAAACGTTATAGTCATTTATATAATCGGCGTTCTCGGCATTGCCATGCTCACCGCCGGACGCAGCTACAGTCTTGCCGCGTCAATACTCTCGGTCCTGATATGCAACTTCTTTTTCACGGAACCGTATTTTTCGCTGTTTTCGGACCCGAGCCATATTATGACGTTCATCGTCATGTTTGCAGCGGCGTTTTTCATATCGTCTATAACGGCGAGGATAAAGCGCCAAACGCATCAAACGGCGCTGAGAGTGTACAGAACCGAAATACTTCTCGAAACAAGCCAGAAGCTTCAGCAGGCTATCGGCACAGAGCAAATACTTACGGTGACTGCCGGACAGCTTGTCAAGCTGCTTGAGCGCAGCGTTCTGATATACCCCGTTGAAAACGGCGCATTGAGCGAGCCTATGCTGTTTCCCGTGAACGAAAACGCCGGCTTTGACGATTATCTTACGCAGTATGACCGCGACAGCGCACGGTGGGTGCTCGAAAACGACCGCCGCGCCGGAAACGGAACTGACACACGTCAGAAGTCAAACGGAATCTACATGGCCATTCACGCAAACGGCAGAGTGTTTGCCGTTGCGGGCGTGGCAATGAAAGCCTCTCCGATGCTTGAGAGCTTTGAAAAGACATTGACTGTTGCGATACTTGACGAGTGCGGTCTTGTGCTTGAAAATGAGTATAACCGCATCGAAAAGCGCAGGATCGAAGAAAAAGCCAGAGCCGAGGAGCTGAGATCAAACCTTCTGCGAGCCATATCTCACGATCTGCGCACGCCGCTGACGAATATATCCGGCACTGCGGCGCTGCTTATGGAAAACAAACTTCCCGAGGAAAAGCGCAGACAGATGTATGTATCGGTATACGATGACGCGCACTGGCTCATAGACCTTGTTGAGAATCTTCTTTCAATAACTCGCATGGAGGGCGGCAGCAGAATCGAGGATCTGCAGCCGGAGCTTCTGGACGATATCTTCCGCGAGGCGGTTTCGCATTCGGACAGGCTGCTGTCGGAGCACGAGCTGGAAATCAGACTTGACGATGAGTTGCTGATGGCGCATATGGACGCAAGGCTTATAGTTCAGGTCGTGATTAATCTTATAAACAACGCCGTGAAATACACGCCTCGAGGCTCGCATATCTGCCTTGAGGCATCGGCACGGGATGACAGAGTGCTCATAAGTGTTGCCGACGACGGAAACGGCATAAGTGACGAGGCAAAAGGAAAGATATTTGATATGTTTTACACAGGAAACAAAGCAAGCAGCGACGCAAGACGCGGCCTCGGACTCGGGCTTGCACTGTGCAAGAGCATTGTCCAAGCGCACGGCGGCAGCATAGCGGTTTCCGACAACACACCGCACGGAGCAGTGTTTACATTTGATCTTAAAAGGGCGGAGGTGCAGCCTGATGAATAAACCGCAGATACTTATAGTTGAGGATGATAATGCCGTTGCAAATCTTATCTCGGCAACTCTTGAAACGCAGGACTACGCCTATAAGCGCGCAGCCACCGGAGCGGGCGCTGTTATGGAGGCACTGTCGTGCAAGCCGGATGTTGTTCTGCTTGACCTCGGCCTGCCGGATATGGACGGGGTCGAGATAATAAAAAAGATCCGCTCGTGGAGCAATATGCCGATCATAGTGGTCTCGGCGCGCAGTGAGGATTTTGACAAGGTATCGGCGCTCGACGCCGGAGCGGACGATTATCTGACAAAGCCGTTTTCCGTCGATGAGCTGCTTGCGCGCCTGCGCGTTGCGCTCAGACGTGTCCGGTACGACGGTGACAGGCTCGGCGAGGAGTCCAGCACATACGAAAACGGCGATATGCGTATCGACTATTCGGCCGGCTGCGTGTATATATCCGATGTCGAAATACACCTCACTCCGATAGAGTACAAGCTCCTGTGCCTTCTTGCGAAAAACACCGGCAAGGTCCTCACGCACAATTACATTTTAAAAGAGGTATGGGGAAGCCCCACTGCGTCTGACGTATCGTCGCTTCGCGTTTACATGGCAACACTGCGCCGAAAGCTTGAAAAAAACTCAAACGGCGTTCAGTATATCCAGACGCATGTCGGCATCGGATACAGAATGCTCAGGATAACGAACAAATAATCAAATAGTGTATGCTAATGCATAAAACTATTAACAAAAATTTCGAGAAATATTGCTGCCTGCGGTGTTAAACTATACACAATATATATTTTGATGGGAGTAAGGCGTATGAACGAAGTTAAATCCCCCAAAAAGCCGCTGATGTATTACTATACGATAGTGCTCATCCTTTTGCTGGTGTTCAATTTTGTTGCAATGCCGTGGATAAGCGAGCATCAGATCAAGGAAGTTGACTACAACACTTTTATCAATATGGTAGATAACGGCGAGGTCAGCACAGTTGAGATCCAAGAGCAGAACAACCGCATTCTTTTCCAGGGAAATGACAACAGAAAAATTTACAAGACTGCCATGCTGCCTGATAACGACCTCGTTTCGCATCTGCTTGACGCCAATGTTTCCACGACCGGCGAGGAGATCGAGCAGACCTCGGCATTGGTGAGCATCCTTGCGTGGGTGCTGCCGATCATACTGTTTGTCGCTCTCGGGCAGTTTATGTCACGCAAGATGATGGAAAAGATGGGCGGCGGGAACTCCATGATGTTCAACATGGGAAAGTCCAACGCCAGGGTCTATGTAAAATCTGCGGAAGGCATTAAATTTGCCGATGTCGCAGGTGAAGACGAGGCAAAGGAAAATCTCTCCGAGATAGTTGACTATCTGCACGATCCCGGCAAATACCGCGAGATCGGTGCATCGATGCCAAAAGGTATACTGCTTGTCGGCCCTCCGGGAACGGGTAAAACCATGCTCGCAAAGGCCGTCGCCGGCGAAGCGGATGTTCCGTTCTTCTCAATGTCCGGCTCTGAGTTTGTCGAGATGTTCGTCGGTATGGGTGCAAGCAAGGTGCGCGATCTGTTCAAACAGGCAAAGGAAAAGGCACCCTGCATAGTTTTCATCGACGAGATCGACGCTATCGGCAAAAAGCGTGACGGTCAGCTCGGAGGAAACGATGAGCGCGAGCAGACATTGAACCAGCTTTTGACCGAAATGGACGGCTTTGAGGGCAATAACGGCGTAATAATCCTTGCCGCAACAAACCGCCCCGAATCGCTTGACCCGGCGCTTACGCGCCCAGGCCGCTTTGACCGCCGCGTTCCGGTTGAGCTTCCCGACCTCAAGGGCAGGGAGGAGATACTCAAGGTCCACGCCAAAAAGATAAGAATAGCCGAGGACGTTGACTTTAACAAGATCGCGCGCATGGCCTCCGGCGCATCTGGTGCGGAGCTTGCAAATATCGTCAATGAAGCGGCTCTGCGCGCCGTGCGCGACGGACGGCGCTTTGCGACTCAGGCAGACCTTGAGGAGAGCATCGAGGTCGTCATAGCCGGCTACCAGAAGAAAAATGCTATTATGACCGACCACGAAAAGCACATAGTTGCATATCACGAGATAGGCCATGCCCTTGTCGCCGCAAAGCAGACAAATTCCGCGCCCGTGCAGAAGATCACCATCGTTCCGCGCACCTCCGGCGCACTGGGCTACACCATGCAGGTCGAAGAAGGCAACCATTATCTTATGAGCAAGTCGGAGATAGAAAATAAGATAGCGACCTTTACAGGCGGACGCGCTGCCGAGGAGGTAGTGTTCGGCTCGGTAACGACGGGTGCATCTAACGATATTGAGCAGGCAACAAAGCTCGCCAGAGCTATGATAACGCGCTACGGCATGAGTGATGATTTCGATATGGTCGCAATGGAAACCGTCAATAACCAGTATCTCGGCGGCGACACATCGCTTGCATGCTCTGCCGATACTCAGGCCGAGATCGACCGTCAGGTGGTCGCGCTTATCAAAAAGCAGCATGACAAGGCCATAAAGATCCTTACCGATAACCGCGATAAGCTCGACGAGCTTGCAAAATTCCTCTATGAGAAGGAAACCATAACCGGCGAGGAATTTATGGAGATATTAAATAAGTAAACAGCACATGAAAACGTAAGAAGCCGGGAAGCCCGGCTCCTTGCGTTTTCACCGTTTATCAGGCATGCGATGCTAATGCATGGCAAATGCAAAATGCCGAAACGATGCTGAAATGAAAACCGACAATCACGCAAAAATTGTACAATTATTAAAAAATGCTTAAAAACGCTCAAAAACACGTTGCATTTCGCGTTAATTTGTTGTTAAATAATAATGTTATAAAATAGTTTGACCTGTTGCTTAAATGAGGAAGGCTTATGAACCTTACGGACATTTTATCGGTTATCGGCGGTGCGGTGCTAGGCGCTGCGGTGGCGTATATCAACATGCGCATAAGCAAAGCGAACATGAATGCGTCGAATATGGCTGCTGTAATGGGCGTTAATATGCTGCGGCTGCTGCTTGACGCGGCGGCTCTTGCCGTGTGTTTTTTTGCTTGCAGGGCTTATGAGCTTCCAATGATGGCAACCCTCATTGCGGCGGCCGTCGGTCTGTCCGGCGGCGGAATGCTGTTTTTGAAGATGATGGTCAACGAAACTCAGCCGCAAAGTAAAGATACGGCGGACGGAGGTGAAAAATAATTGAAAGAATTCTTTGAAAACTTTTTGATGCCGACCAAGACTATCTATTCTATGTGGGTGATAATGGCGGTCATTTTGCTGTTTAGCATAATAGCGACGCGCAAGATGAAAGACGTGCCCGGCCTGCTGCAAAATATTGCGGAAATGGCTGTGGGCGGACTTTTGAACTTCTTTGCCGGAGTCCTGGGAGAGAAGAAGGCACGGCACTATTTCCCGATGCTGGGCTCATTCTTTGTCCTTATCATCGTGTGTAACTATTCCGGACTTATTCCCGGATCGGGAGATCTGTTCACGGTCCCTACATCGGTGCTGACGGTAACGGCGGCGCTGTCGACCATATCTTTTGTCGCCATCCAGTCGTCCGGCATAAAAAAGCGCGGCCTTGGCAAATACCTCGGCACGTTCTTCAAGCCATTTGCGTTCCTGTTCCCGATCCTGATCCTCGAACAGTTTACGCGTCCGCTTTCCATGGCATTGCGACTTTACGGCAATATCTACGGCGAAGAGCTTGCAGCGGAAACGCTGTTTGAACTGTTCCCGGTAGGATTGCCTATAGTCATGCACATACTTAGTCTTCTGTTCTGCTTCATTCAGGCAATGGTATTTACCATGCTGCTTGCAGTATTCATCAATGAAGCGACCGAAGACGAAGAATAAACAAGTAAACACATACACAATTATAGGAGGAAACACAAATGTCAATAGCACAGGGTCTTATCGCAATAGGCGTTGCACTGGCCATCGGCCTGAGCACGATCGGCGTCGGTATCGGCCAGGGTCTTGCAGCCTCGAAGGCACTTGAGGGTATGGCACGTCAGCCGGATATGAAAGGTCAGCTTCAGTCTGTCATGATCCTTGCAATGGGCTTTATGGAAGCGCTGGCTATCTATGGTCTGGTCATCGCATTCATGCTTATTGCCAAGATGTAAGAATAGAAATAGCATCTTGAAAGGGGGAGACCAGATTGATTTTAGACATAGTTGGACTGCAGATCAGCGTACCTGAGTTCATACTTACTATTATCAGCTTCTTCCTGTTTATGTTCCTGTTGAACAAATTCCTTTTCAAGCCCGTTCTCAGCTTTATGGACGCGCGCAAGGCACGCATTGACGAAGGCCTTGCCGAGGGAAAGAAAGCCGAGACCGCACTTGAAGAGAACAAGGCACAGCTTGCACAGGAGCTTGCTCAGACCGGCGCTGAAGCCCGCAGCGTTATAAACGCGGCACGCAGCGATGCCGAAAAGGCAAAGGGCGAGGTGCTCAATGCCGCCCATGCCGAAGCCGAGCAGCTTCATAAAAACGTCCGTGAGCGAGTGAAAAGCGAGGAAAAGGCCGCCGTCGGCGAAATTGACGGCAGCATGCCCGAGCTTGTCGCTCTGCTGTCCGACCGTCTTGTCGGCAGCGGTGCGCAGGATAACAAGGCGCTCATCGACGATTGTGTCAGCAAAACCAAGGAATGATCCCGATGTATAACAGGAATTACGGGAAAGGAGGGATAGTTCTCAAGTGGATATCATATGGAAAATAGTTAACTTTATCATACTGTTCGGCGCTTTGTATCTCATCTGCCGAAAGATGAATCTTTTCGACAAGATGTTCGGCAGCCGCAGACGCGGCATAGGCGAGGAGATCGAAAACTCCGAAAAAGCCAAGGCTCAGGCCAAAGCCCTCGGAGAGGATATCGAAAAAGCCAGAGCCGAAAACGAAGAGCGCAAGCAGCAGCTTCTCAAGGATGCCGAGGTCCAGGCCGAAGCTGACGGAGCGGCAATAGCGGCTGCCGGAGAACAAGAGGCAAAAAGCCTTGTCGAGAATGCCGAAAAGAGCGAAGCTCAGCTTATGGCTCAGATGCGTGACAGAGTGTCGTCCGACGCTGTGCGCCGCGTAGCCGAGATAACCGCAGAGGTACTTCGCAACGGCAATTTTGAGGACTCCAAGCAGGCGCTGAATGATAAGTTTATCGAACAAATTAAAGAATTGGTATCGGCAATGCCGAGTGACATTTTGAACATGAACGAACTTAAAAAACTTGACATTTCAATAAAGAGCGCGCAGCCGCTGAGCGACGAGGAAATGAAGAAGCTCACGCAGATAATATGCGAGACCTTTATCTCATGCCACAATGAGGTCGATTCCGATGTTATAGGCGGCGTGCGTATGCAGGTGGGCGATACCGTTTATGACGGCACCCTTGCCCACACGCTCGACAGGCTCAGCCAGGATGTTGAAGACAACACCCGCCAGAGCGACAGTCAGATGAGATCTATCGCCGACGGAATCAAGCAGCAGCTTGAGAAGGTAAACGGCGATATAGACGTATTCCAGACCGGCGAGGTCATCACCCTCGGCGACGGTATCTGCCGCGTATCCGGCCTTGCCGACGTTATGGCAGGCGAGATGCTCGAGTTCCCAGGCGGACTCAAGGGCATGGTACAGGATCTGGATAAAAACAATGTCGGCGTAGTCCTGCTCGGACCGTTCGGCCATCTTCAGGAGGGCGACAGCGTCCGCCGCACAGGCAGGATCGTTGAAGTTCCTGTCGGTGACGCGCTTATCGGCCGCGTTGTTGACGCAATGGGCAGCCCCATCGACGGCAAAGGCCCCATCAAGACAGACTCCTTCCGCCCGGTCGAGAGCCCCGCTCCGAGCGTGCTTTCAAGGCAGCCGGTTTCAGTGCCTCTGCAGACCGGCCTGAAGGCTATCGACGCGCTTGTTCCTATCGGCCGCGGCCAGCGTGAGCTTATCATCGGCGACCGCCAGACCGGTAAGACCGCGATCGCGCTCGACGCTATCATCAACCAGAAGGGCAAGGATGTTATCTGCATCTACGTTGCCATCGGCCAGAAGGAATCTACCGTATCGAGCGTTGTCGAAAAGCTGCGCAGTCACGGCGCTATGGATTACACGATCGTTGTTGCCGCAACGGCATCCGAGCCTGCTCCCATGCTGTATATCGCTCCTTATGCCGGTGCTGCAATGGGCGAGTACTTCATGTACAACGGCAAGGATGTTCTTATCGTATACGACGACCTGAGCAAGCAGGCCACCGCTTACCGCGAGATCTCTCTGCTGCTCCAGAGACCGCCCGGACGCGAAGCATACCCCGGCGATGTTTTCTACCTGCACTCCAGACTGCTTGAAAGAGCGGCTCGACTCAACGCTGAATCCGGCGGCGGCAGCATGACCGCTCTGCCGATCATCGAAACGCAGGCAGGCGATATCTCCGCTTACATCCCGACAAACGTCATTTCCATCACCGACGGTCAGATCTTCCTCGAGAGCGATCTGTTCCATTCCGGTGTCCGTCCGGCAATAAACGTAGGCCTCTCGGTATCCCGTGTCGGCGGTGCAGCCCAGCTCGGTGCCATGAAGCAGGTCGCAGGCCGCCTGCGCGTTGACCTCGCTCAGTATCGTGAGCTTGCATCGTTTGCACAGTTCGGATCGGATCTTGACAAGTCCACCCGCGATACGCTGCATCGCGGCGCACGTATGACCGAAGTTCTCAAGCAGGGACAGTATGTTCCTATGAGCGCTGCCGATCAGGTAATTGCGATCTTCGCAGTTTCCGAGGGCTACGCCGACGACCTCGAGCTTTCGGATGTTGCACGTTTCGAGTCTGAGCTTATTGATTATGTAAACCGCAGCTACCCTGAATTCCAGGGTGAAGTGCTCAGCGGCAAGAAGCTGAGTGCAGATCAGCAGGCAAAGCTTAAAGAATGTATCGTAAATTTCAAGAAGACTTTCTGATAAACGGAGAAGGGAGGGGCATTAATGGCTAATATGCGCGCCATTCGCACGCGAATAAAAAGCGTGAAGAACACCGAGCAGATAACCAAGGCTATGAAGATGGTCGCGGTGTCCAAACTGCGCAGAACGCAGAGCAGCATGCAGGCAATGCGCCCCTTCTCTGAAAAGAGTCAAGAGGTCATGGACACGCTGCTGTCGGCTTCGTCGGGACTGGAGAATCGCTTCATAAAGCCCCATAAGGAAGTCAAAAAGGTCTGCTATGTCCTGTTTTTGGGCAATCGTGGACTCTGCGGAGCGTACAACAGCTCGATACTGCACTATGCAAATTCGGTCATCAAGCAGGGCGGCAAGGACTATGGTCTTGTCGTCTGCGGCCGCTGGGGCAAGGATGTTCTTGCAAACAGCAAGCTCAATGTTATAAAAACCTTTGCCGAGCTGAGTGATACGCCGAATATTGACGAGGCACTTGAGGTCGCAGATTATCTCAAGAGTCTGTACACAAGCGGCGAATACGACGAGGTCCACCTTGTCTACCAGCACTATGTCACGGCGCTGAGACAGGATGCTACCTGTGTGCAGTACCTTCCGGCTGTGCCGGAAAAGAGCGAAAATCAGGGACACGGCCGGATATTCATCTTCGAGCCGGACACGAACAGCGTCCTTGAAAGCGTAATGCAGCTTTATCTTAACAACAAGATAATGAGCGTTCTGCTTGATGCTAAGTGCGGCGAGCACTCGGCGCGCATGACCGCGATGACCGCCGCTGCCGACAGCACCAAGAGCCTTATTTCCGAGCTTGATCTCAAGCTCAACCGCGCGCGCCAGGCCGCGATCACGACCGAGATATCCGAGATCGTCGGCGGTGCATCCGCGCTTAAAAAGAAAAAGTAATCATCCCTTTAAAACCCCTTAAACAGGAGGTATGTCAATGGAAAACGGAATAATCAGAAGGGTCATAGGCCCTGTTGTTGACGTCCAGTTTCCCTCCGGCAAGCTGCCGGATATCTATAATGCTATCGAGGTAAACCTCGATGACCATAAGATCGTCATGGAGGCTGTTCAGCACATCGGCGATAACAGCGTAAGATGCATCTCGCTGTTTTCGACCGACGGACTGTCCCGCGGCTGCCCTGCGGTCGATACGGGAGCACCCATTAAAATGCCTGTCGGCGAAGCGACGCTCGGCCGCATGTTCAATGTCGTCGGCGAGCCTATCGACGGTAAGGGTCCTGTAAACGCCGAAGAGTATATGCCCATTCACAGGCAGGCACCTGCGTTTACGGATATAGCACCGTCCACCGAAATACTTGAAACCGGCATCAAGGTCGTTGACCTGCTCGCGCCTTATTCCAAGGGCGGCAAGATCGGCCTGTTCGGCGGCGCAGGCGTCGGCAAGACCGTGCTTATCATGGAGCTTATCCGCAACGTAGCTTACGAGCACGGCGGCTACTCCGTTTTTGCCGGCGTCGGCGAACGCAGCCGTGAGGGTAATGACCTCTGGCACGAAATGACCGAGTCCGGCGTTATCAATAAGACTGCGCTTGTATTCGGACAGATGAACGAGCCGCCCGGAGCGCGTCTGCGCGTTCCTCTGTCGGGACTTACCATTGCGGAGAACTTCCGTGATGAGTCCGGCCAGGACGTGCTGCTGTTTATCGACAACATATTCAGATTCACTCAGGCAGGCTCCGAGGTTTCGGCGCTGCTCGGACGTATGCCCTCGGCCGTCGGCTATCAGCCGACTCTGGCGACCGAAATGGGCTCGCTGCAGGAGCGTATAACCTCCACGCGCAACGGCTCTGTAACCTCGGTTCAGGCGATCTACGTTCCTGCCGACGACCTTACCGACCCTGCTCCGGCAACGGCGTTTGCTCACCTTGACGCGACCACAGTTCTGTCAAGAAGCATCTCAGAGCTCGGTATTTATCCGGCGGTCGATCCGCTCGAGTCCACCTCAAGAATTCTCGATCCGAACATCCTCGGCAAGGAGCATTACGAGACCGCGCGCGCGGTTCAGGCTGTGCTCCAGAAGTACAAGGAGCTGCAGGATATCATCGCAGTTCTCGGTATGGACGAGCTGAGCGTTGAGGATAAGGCTACCGTCAGCCGCGCAAGAAGGATCCAGCGATTCCTCTCGCAGCCGTTCCACGTTGCCGAAAACTTCACCGGCGTCAAGGGCGCATATGTCAAGATGGAGGATACCATCCGCGGCTTCCAGGCTATTCTGGGCGGCGAGTGCGATGACCTTCCCGAGCAGGCGTTCCTCATGTGCGGAACGATAGATGAAGTGCTCGCAAAGCGCGATCAAGATCCATTTTCAGATTGCAACGGCAGACGGTGTGGTCTGCGATTCGATGGTATGCTATGCGCTTGTACCGCTGTCAGACGGCGACGTAGGCGTGCTTTCCGACCATGCTCCCATGATCGGTGCGCTCAAGGAAGGCGTCGTGAAGTATGTCAGCGAGGGTGAGGACCATTTTGCCGCAATAAGCGGCGGAGTTCTCAGCGTAGCCGATAACGAAGTTATCCTGCTTGCACGCACGGCAGAGAGAGCCGAGACCATTGACCTTGCCCGCGCCCAGGCGTCCGAGCGCAGAGCGCGTCAGCGCCTTGAGAGCAGAGCAGCCAATGTTGACCTTAAGCGCGCAGAGCTTTCGCTCCAGCGTGCCATCGCCCGAGAAAAAGCATATACAATGCTTCATAAGTAAACAAAAAAGCCGCCGGCAGGCGGCTTTTTCGTGCCTGAAAAATCCCACGTTCCGATCGGAACGTGGGATTTTGATTTTATTCGGTTCGCAGGGCGACGACGGGATCCTTGTTTGCCGCAACGCGGGATGGGATAAGTCCGGCAACGACAGTCAGCAGCATGCTGATGGCAATCAGCGCAATGGCTGCAAGCGGCGGCAGCACGGCGTTTATTGAGTAAATGCCGGTCAGATGATGGACGACGGCGTTTATCGGGATGCACAGAAGTATGGTAGCCAAAATTCCGATAAGTCCTGCTCCAAAGCCGACGATGACGGTCTCGGCGTTAAATACGCTCGAAATATCCTTCTTCGAAGCGCCGATAGCGCGCAGAATGCCGATCTCTTTCGTACGCTCAAGGACGCTGATATAGGTTATGATGCCGATCATAATGCTCGAAACAATAAGGCTTATAGCAACAAATGCTATGAGAACATAGGATATGACGTCGATTATCGTAGTCACAGAGCTCATTATAAGCGCAACATAGTCGGTGTAGTTTATCTGATCTTCGGGGTCGACTGTCGAGTTATAGTCCTCAATCACCTCGGCGACGGCATCCTTTGCGGCGAATGTTGCAACGTAGATGTTAACGCCGGAAGGTGAGTCGAGATCAACATAGCCCAGTGTGCGCAGATTCTTTTCATAGCTTGAATCGGAGAATGTCTCCGGCATAAGCTCATCGTATATGAGCTTGTAGCCTTCATCGGTGAGATAGCAGTTATCAAACGCCTCGGCAAGGGAAGCGGTCGAGAGCTGGCTCATCTGCTTTTTCACCTCGTCGGCATAGGCGGTTTTTATCTGCTCGGTCATCATCTCGCGCATGTAGCTGAACAGCGTCTCGTCGTCCATTGCCGAAAGCATATCGGCATACTCCGGATAGCTTTCAACGACCTGCTTTTCGATATCCTCGCGCGATACGCCGTCAAGCTTTTCGTCGATCATTGAGCTTACATACGAATCCGGAGCAAGCGACATATAAGCTGTATAAAGCTCGGCCTTTTTTGCCTGATCTATGCCGGCGCAGTAGTCCTGCACGGCCTTTTTAATGTCGTCCAAGGATAGCGTCGTGTCGTTTTCTTTAAACGGCAGCCCGGTGAACACATCGTGCTGCGCATCGTCAAGCTGCTGCTTAACAAGATCTTTCTGCGCCGTCTGCTCGACGACGTATTTGGTCAGCGCGTTTGTATAGCCTATCGCACCGTTCATCATGCCGGTGACGGCATCCGCGCTCTGGCGCACAACGCCGACTATTTTAAGCTCTATACCGTTGGCGTACAGCGTTTTAAGTCCAAGCTCATCGCTGCTGATGTCCTTGTATTTGCCCGTTACGGGATCCTTTTGCCAGCAGTCGGCAGGGAGAATGAGGCTGAAGGTCTTTTTGCAGACGTCGGCATAGCTCCAGCTTTCAAGCTTTGTTGTGTCAACTTCCTCGCCGCTCATGTAGCCCGTCATGGCCGACAGCATGTCGTTTGAGGATTTAAGGCCCAGCGCGTACAGCACCATGTCCGATACCTCGTTGTTTTCGTCAACGATCAGAACAACCTCGTCATAGTTTTTCGGCCAGCTGCCGTACAGCACGTCGTACTGATTTTGCAGCATGGGGCTTATAAGTCCGTCATCTCCCGGCAGCATCTCCTGCCAAACGACAAACTGGCTTTGCGTGCTGCTCATGCCGGAGGAGGAGAACATGTTGTTCATCGACTGGTTCACCGATTGCTCAGCCTCGTCGCCGATCACGCCGGCGCGCATTTTGCTCATAAGGCTCATGACGTCGGATTTGACGATCTTACCGTCGTCATCCTTCGTGTAAAGGTTCATCGGCAGATTGTAGGTGTACTGGATGTTAGTCGCGTTTTGGCTGAGCTTTGAGTCCTTACTCATTTGCTCGTCGAGAAACACTTTGAGATCTGTTACGTTGTTTTCCTGGATCTCGGCGCTTGTCATGGCGTTCATCATTTCATACATGATGGTGTTGCCGTAAACCGCGTCCTTGTCATGTTTATTCTCCGCATTTTCGGAGTTTATGCCCATGAGCGTTGTCATGAGCGACGACATATCGACCGATTCGGCCTGTATCGAGATAGGATAGGACGACAGCGTGTCCTCCTGAACCCGGTCAATATAGTTGTTGACACCGGTCGATATCGACAGTATCAGCGCAATGCCGATTATGCCGATGCTGCCTGCAAAGGCTGTGAGTATCGTGCGCCCCTTTTTGGTCATGAGGTTATTCAGCGACAGCGAGAGCGCTGTGATATAGCTCATTGCGGTCTTGCGCTGCACAGGCTCCGAAACCTCATCATCCTGCGCCGAATACGGCATCGTATCGCCGGTTATCAGTCCGTCCTTAAGCCTGATTGTGCGCGAAGCGTAGCTGTCGGCAAGCTCGGGATTGTGCGTGACCATGATGATGAGCTTATCCTTGGATATCTCCTTGAGTATCTCCATGATCTGCACGCTCGTTTCCGAATCGAGCGCGCCCGTAGGCTCGTCGGCCAGCAGAATGTCCGGGTCGTTAACAAGTGCACGGGCGATTGCAACGCGCTGCATTTGGCCTCCGGACATCTGGTTCGGCTTCTTGCCGAGCTGATCGCCAAGCCCGACCTGATCAAGCGCTTTGACGGCACGCTCGCGCCGCTCTGATTTGCTCACGCCCGATAGGGTGAGGGCAAGCTCAACATTTGCAAGCACCGTCTGGTGAGGTATGAGGTTATACGACTGAAAAACAAAGCCGATCGAATGATTGCGGTAGGTGTCCCAGTCGCGGTCGGTGTACTCTTTGGTCGAGCGGCCGTTGATCACAAGGTCGCCGTCGGTGTACTGATCCAGACCGCCGATGATGTTCAGCAGCGTCGTTTTGCCGCAGCCCGAGTGACCGAGCACGGCAACAAACTCGGATTTTCTGAACTCAAGGTCAATGCCCTTGAGCGCATGCACCGTCTCGTCGCCGACAGCATAGTCCTTGGTTATGCCTTTTAGTTTGAGCATTCAGCACTTCTCCTATTTTAAATGTATAATGGAATGATTATCGGCTTTTTTGAAATCAAAGTCAAGGGCTGTAACAAAAAATTCAGAAAAAGGCCGCTAATGGATGTATTTTTGCGGTGTTGACATTTATGACACCATGGGTTAAAATAACCCTGTTATGCCTCCGTAGCTCACCAGGATAGAGCGTGCGCCTCCTAAGCGCAAGGTAGTGAGTTCGAGTCTCGCCGGGGGTGCCAGGTCGGAGCAAGCAGGCACGCTTGCTCTGACTTTTTAGCATGTGATAAAAAAGGGGACGGGAAAGGATGAAAACCGCAGCAATAATACTGGCAGCAGGGAAGCCCTCGGATATAAAAACTCCGAAGCCTCTTATCCACATCGGCGGAAAAAGCATGTTGGCCTATGAGATTGAGATGCTCAAAGCCGTACCCGTAGACGAGATCGCAGTTGTAGTCGGTTATAAGGACAGTGTTGTCAAGAAGCACCTTGAGAACTATAGGGTCACAATTGCGGCAAACCGGCATTTCAGCGAGACCGAGATGCTTGACTCCGTCCTGCTCGGCGTTGAAAAGCTCGGCATTAAGCCGGACAGACTGCTTGTTCTGCCGGCCGACACGCCGCTTGTAAGCGAGAAAACGTGCAGCACGCTTCTGGAAGCCGACTGCGATATCGCCGCTATACCGAGATACAATGGCCTGTCGGGCCACCCGATAATGTTCACGGCCAAGGCGCTCAGGCTCCTTGCCGATTACGACGGAAGCAACGGAATGCGCGGCTTTGTCGCAAATAATGCCGACGGAATTGCTTATATCGACGTACCCGATCCGGCAATATGCATGCGTGCAAGGGGAGATAAGTTTATCGAGCAGCTTACCGCTTACGAGATCGAACGCCGTACCGATGGCCGACTGCATGCCGAGATCGAGGCAAATCTTGCACTCGGCGTTACCGTTATGAACGCCGAACTCAGCCGCGTTTTAAACCTCGTTGAGAGCACCGGATCGCTGCAAATGGCGAGCGACTGCGTCGGAATTTCCTACTCAAAGAGCTGGAAGAGTATCAAAAATCTCGAGCTTGCGCTGGGTGTTAGCATAATCGAAAGCACCGTTGGCGGCAAAAGCGGAGGCAACTCGCAGCTGACTGCGGCAGGGAAGTACTTTTTGCGTCAATACGACGAAATGCTCAAAGATGCTGAAAAACTGGGTAAATGGCTGTTTTCTCAGTATTTTTCTGACGAAACTATGCAAAAGATACAAAAACTCGGCTGATTTTTCTACACTCTTTCTTCACATGCTCAAAGAGCGTGCGCCCACTGAACCCCTTCGCGAGGTCGTCAATCATCAGCACGTCGTCGCCCGTT
>ENA-USUJ01001470-USUJ01001470.1-human-gut-metagenome-genome-assembly--contig:-NODE-1470-length-19767-cov-3.895937_pt1 | contig 19767 bp, 11 predicted proteins | sample MGYA00250061_ERZ773398 | MGnify/ENA primary metagenome ERZ773398 (study PRJEB29103, sample SAMN06111992) | human gut metagenome | biome: human gut; feature: ankylosing spondylitis patient; material... | reverse complement strand
TGTGATTTGCTTTTTTGTGAGCCGCGAGGTAATATCAAACGGTGTGAAATTCGGCGAAAACGAATTTGAATTTACGGCGATTGACGAAAACGGCACTTTCAAATATGACGAAATAAAATCCGTCAAAGGCGAAAAAGACAATTCTGTAAGTTTCAAAAAGAATTTTATCGACAGATTTTCGCACATATGCATTGAAACAACGGACGGCAACACAACAACGATTGATTTGGGACTGACAACAACAAATAAGCTGAACAAAGTTGTAAACGAAATAAAAGCAAGAACAAATAAATAACACAACATCAAACAACAATACAACAATAAACGGCACAGTAAAGCACTGTGCCGTTTTGATTTGCTAAAATTACATATTAATTTTTCCGCGTTTAAAATTGTTTATCATTTCGCGTGTAAGCGACAAATCGTCATCGTCGAATGTGATTTCGTCAGGTAAAAACCATTTGCCCTCTTTAAGCTCGAAATTGTCGACATTTACAGTATCGTCGCCGTCAACTTCGCAATAAAAGCCGTACAGAAGCGTTGAGGTGAAGCCCCACGGCTGTGATTTGTAGTATCTCAAATTTTTGACTTTAAGCCCCGTTTCTTCAAAAACCTCGCGGTGAACGGTTTGCTCCGCAGTTTCGCCGATTTCGCAAAAACCGGCAACAAGCGCCCAATGCGCACCGGGACGATTGTATTTTGTAAGGCAAATTTTGCCGTGTGAAATTATCGCAACGATAACGGCAGGAGAAATGCGCGGATAGACGATATTGCCGCAATCGCATACCATTGCGCGCTCTGTCGGGCTCAAACGCATTGGAGCGCCGCATCTGCCGCAAAAGCGATTGTCGTTATACCAATTGTTAAGGTGAAACGCAGTCACCGCGGCGAATGCAAGTTCTTTCGGTCGGGCGGTGCGCAGGACTTTGTAATCATAATATTTAAAGTCGCCGTGCTCGCCTGATTTGCACAAAAAATAATTTTTGCCGCCGAGCGAAAAAAGATAGACAATCACACCATCGGTCTGATTGACCGTGGGCAGTGAAATTGTGTTGTCACAAAGTGAAAGCAAAACGCGGCGCGAATTAAAGCAAAGCGCATAATCATCACCGCGCGGAGATACATTTTTAAATTGATTGTCAAATTTTGCATTAATATTTTGAATCATAACACACCGTTTAATAAGCCAAAGCGAGAAAAATGCCGCACGGATAAAGCGTGCGGCTTAAATTATTTTTTTGTTGTTTCGTCCTCGTGGACATGGTTTGCCGTTTTTGAGGTTGGAACTTTTTTAACATCCATATTTTTATATGAAGCGTTGCCGTTTTTGTCGATAACCTCGCGCAAAATTTCCTTGCCGTCAAAGCTGATATAGTAATTGCCGACAGCGTCGATTGTCGTGAGTTGCTGACCCTTATCGTTTTTGCCTGCGGATTTTTTGATGCCTGCCGTAACGAGAATATAGTAGCCTTTTTTGCCCGAAACTGTTTTGCCCGATGAATTCACCATAAATGTGCATTTATCGTATTCGTCCTTAGTCAAGCCAAGCTCTTTTCGAGAATAGCTTTGAATTAGGCTTATTGCGTCGGAATCATTAACCTTTGCCTGCTTGGTAGGAATAGTTGTGACCGTTGAGGCAGGTGCAGTTGATGAAGTTGTATTCCCTTTATCCGATTTTGAGGAGCAAGCGGTGAAAACACCGACAATGACGCAGCATGTGAAAATTAATGCTAAAACCTTTTTCATAAAATAACCCTTTCGATAAGTCGAAATATAAAGATATTATAATTCAACAGGCACTCAAAGTCAATAAACATCGGAATATAGTTGAAGCAATTTATTGATTTGACCCTCGCCGAAAACGCAAATATCGTTATTTATCAACAATTCGGCTGTGATTCCGTTGCCGTCAACAAGATTTGAGGTGAACGAGCCGTCATAAATTTTGCCGCATCCGCAGGACGGCGAGCGTTCCTTTAAAAGAGCGGCGGGGCAATTTTTCTCCCGAGCGATATAGAGTGTTTTTTCCGCACCGTCGGTAAAAGCGGTGGTGACATCAACTCCGTCTTTTGAAACAACTCGGTCGCCGCAAATTTCGGACGGTGTGCGCGGAGTCGGCAGTCCGCCGAAAACCTCGGGGCAAACGGGAATGATATTGAAATATTTTTTCAGTTTCAACACATCTTCGTTGTAATTATTATTGCCGTTATATTTGCAATTTACACCTAAAAGACAGGCACTGACTAAAATGTTAACCACTTTTTCTCCTTAAATCAATATGTATAGCTTGAGGCGTCGCCGTATGAAACATATGTTTTGACGCCGTTTGTGTATTTGATATAAAACTTTGCTGACACTGTGCCTGTTTTAGAGGACGAGCCGTAGTTAAAATATGCCGTAAAGCGTGTGTCGTAAACGCCCTGCATACTTTGCGAATTGCATTTAACAACATAGCCGCCGGAGTTTGTTTTGCCGACATTTTCGAGAGTGAGCATATCACTGTCCATATTTTTGCCGTAGATAAAGCCGCACTCGGTGACGGTATATTCCCTGCCGAGATAAACCTGTGAGGTGAATGTTCGCGAATAGTCGGAATCCGCTTTAGGCTCATTATCGGAATTCATAACATTCGGAACAACCTGAACATCGTAGCCGTTTTTAATATCGAATTTTTCGCCGCTGATATAGCCGAGGTCGATAAGTTCGGTATCGGTATAGCCGGAATGAAGGGCAAGTGCAAAATCCTTGCCGTTGACAATGTTATCATCAAGAAAATTGCCGTATTTAATGACAATCGTGCCGCTTCTGTTGTGCTTATTTGTATTCACAACTGTTGAGGCAATCGTTTTGTCGTGCTTTTTGATTTCGACAGTGTGCTCAACCTCGCACAAAACATTGTCGAGCACAAAATAGCCGAAATGATTTGTAACGGCGGCAAGCGAGCCGTCAACATAAACAAGCGCGTCATAAATCGCCTTGCCCTCGGTGGTTACAACTCTGCCCTTGACATGATGACCGTTTGAGGCGGCTTTTATAAATTCCTTATAAATAAGCGCGTTGCAATCCTTGCAATAATACGAAACATCACAATCGTAACAGCAGGAGGCGCGCACGCCCTCGGCAACATATCCCCTTGTGTGGTCACAGCCGAGAGATGAAAAATTCAATTTCATTTTTTTGGCATAATCGGCGGCTGTTGAATCACTGTATGCATAAAGACATATGTTTTCGGGTGCAGCAGAGGAATAAGCAAAAACCGCATTGGAGGAAATTGTTGTTGTTTTTGAAGTTATTGTAAAATCGGTCAGATTTTTGCAATCATAAAACGCATATTTTCCGATATTGTCGCACTTGTCAAGCGTGACGGAGGTAATGCCGTCGCACCCTCTAAAGGCGTAGCTGCCGATTTTAGCGACATTTTTATCAATCGAAAACGATTTTATGCTTTCGCGGCTGATGTACCAAGGCGAATATGTATAAATTTTTGATGAATTGTATGCGCCGTAGTCAGGCATCGTTCCGCTGCCGAGAGTCAGCTCAATACTTTCTATTGCGTTGCAGGAATACCAAACGGTGTTTGATGTGGGTGCTGCAATTGAAAGCGGCATTTTGAGACTTTTCATTGCCGACGCGCCATAAAATGCATAAGGTGAAAGCGCAGTAATGTCATCATCGATTTCCAGGGAAATAATTTCGCCGATATAATCATGCCACGGAACAAAAGCGGCATTTTTATAAACGGTCATATCGCCGCTGCCGCTGATTTTGAGTGACTTTGTTTGAGTGTTGAAATACCATTTTGCGTTCTCGCCGCAGTTGCCTGCATTCAAAAGATTGACTGCAAAGCCGTTTTCAACACAATAAGTATATGCAGGGGCATCGACATAGCCGTAATATGTGAAATCATTTTTTTGAAATGCGCCGTTAAACGAGTATCCGAGCGAATATTTGCCGACGGAAAGCGTGTCGCAATAATTGCGCACCGTTTGCGGATATTCGCTGAGAATAAAGGCGTAATCATTGATTGAAATATTGTCGCTTACTGTCAAAACCTGCGTTTTGTACGACGGCAAAGCCGCAACGATATTGCCCGATTTGTCATAAACAACGGACGATGCGACAGTGAAATTGTCATTTGGAATAAGAGTAAAACTGCCGAGTGCCAAAAACGCGGTTGAATTGAGTTTTTTCACTCCTTGCGGCATTGTGTAACATCCGGGTGTGTCCTTAACCGCCAAAATCAACTCACTGCCGGTTGAATCATAAAGGCTTTTGTTAATCGCTTTAAGGTTTTCGGACGATGACTTGATTTCACTCAGCGACTCACAACCGTAAAATGCGAACGGCGAAATTTTTGTTATTCCGCTTGAAACGGCAAGAATTTTGATTTGCTTGGAATAGACTTGCCATGGCGGCAAAGATGACGAATAATCATACATTTCCCCTGCTCCGCTCAATGTGAGCGTGCCGATATTATTAAGCGAATATGTCATACCGTCGCCGCATTTGCCGCTTGAAACAACCATTGTTTTGATATAGTCACCGCTGTAGCTGTCGCCGCAGACAGAGCAGGTATAAAGCGTACTGCCGGGCGATGAATCGGTAGGCTCGATTATTTCGGCGAGATAATTGTGCTTACAGCCGATAATATTGAATTTGATATTTTCAATAGCGGCGTAGCTTTCCGCCGCGGTATTTCTATAGCCGTTAATGACAAAGCCGTTCGCGGTATCGACAAAAGCGTCCTCGCCGATATATGAAATGTTATCGCCGAATGTGAACGAGTCAAGGCGCGAACAACCTAAAAATGCACTCTCGCCGACAGAGATATAATCGCCGGCGAAAGTAAAATCGGCATTTGACATATTGTAAAAAGTCCAATCGCCGATTGACGAAACCGATTTTTCGACATTGACGGAGATAATTTTGCTGTCGAACAGCCTCCACGGGCGGTTTGACTGTGTATAATCAACGCCCTTGGTGAGAGTCAGCTCGCCCTGCGGCAAGGAATAAGAATAACATTCGTTATCTGTATAAACGATTTTTGAAATATCAGGCAAACCGTTGCCGTAGTAAATATCGAAACCCTCGTCGCCGTAATCGACGCTGAAATCGTTTAAAATTTTATACACATCGTCGCGTGAGAGCAATTTGTTCATACTTTTTATATCTGCGCACGCAGCAGCAATATACGGGCAAGCCGCGGAGGTGCCGCTGTATTGTTCATAGCCTGCCGTGCCGTCGTCAAGCACAACGGAGGACATAATTTTTGAGCCGGGAGCGCAAAAATCAACACAGTCGCCGTAATTGGAATACGAGGCAATTTTTTCAAATTTGCTGTTAAGCGCGCTGACAGTAATTGTGCCGTCGGTTGCGGCAGGATAATATTTTGAGGCATCAACCGCGTTGTTGCCTGCGCTTGCGCAAACACAAACGCCTGCACCGATTGCATTTTGAACAGCCTTATAATATGCGCTTGCGCTGTCTGTTGAGGTAAGTGAAAGATTGATTACATCAACGCCCAAATCGACCGCATCGTTTATGGCGGCGATTACATTTGACGCAGTTGCGTAACCCGTAGCCTCGGTGAACACCTTGTACGGCACGATTTTTACATTGTCGGCGGTATTATTGGCAATAATTCCCGAAACGAATGTTGAATGAAAATATTTATCGGCGGTAAACGAATTGCGAAAAACGGCATTTTCGTATCCGTCCGCCGAAAAATCGTAGCCGTCATTATAAAATCTGCCGCTTAAAGCAGGGTGGGTGGTCATAACACTTGAATCAATGACAGCAACAAGGACATCCTCTTTATTCATTTTGAAATTGTTTAAATATGTATTAAAGCCGACCTTTTGCGACGCGGCAGGAGAAATTTCGCACTTATCATACGATTGAGTTTCGTCAAGCTCAACCGGGCAATCGGCGTCAACGGTAAGCCCTGCTTTTTTTATTTTATTATACGCATTTTTTGCGTCTGTTTGCGTTTCATACTGCAAAACGGCAATATTATGCTTGCTGTCTACGGCTGATTTCACAGCACCGAAGGTGTCACCGTTATAATCAGAAACAATAAGACGGCAAAGCGCAAACTTATCTTTGTTATTGAACTTATCGGCGGTGTCATACTCGGAGGCAATTGACTGCAAATCCGATTTGAAAGTGTTTTCAGCCGAATCGCTTTGATTATTGAGAGCGAAAAAGCCGACAAAGGAAAAGGCAAGCATGACAATGACTGCCAAAATTATCAGGGCATATTTTTTTCGTTTTGCCATATTCGCTCCTCCTTTTATACATATTCGATAATTAGTCGTTAATTTTATAATAATTTTTTGTATTATTATAACATATTTTATTGACTTGATCTATAAAAATATGTTACCTTAGTATTATAAAATGTTTTTTGTTATTAAGCAACAGAAAATACGGAGGGTTTTTAATGGAGTCGAGAAACTATGTAAAGAAGAACGAGTGGATGGCGTATGCTGTCGGCGCACTCGGTCAAGGTATGGTTTACGGAATTATGAGCTCATATATTTCGGACTTTTATCTTAATGTATTAAAGGTAACGCCTATTTTTGTGCTTATGCTTATGCTTTTGGCGCGAATTTGGGACGCAATCAATGACCCGATTATGGGCTACATTATGGACCACGCCAACCCGAAACACGGCAAAATGCGAACATATTTGCTTTTCACGCCGATACCGGTTGCGATACTCACATTTTTTCTTTTTTACGCACCGGATTTATCAACAACACAAAAAATGATATACGCCGGTGTTACTTATGTTGCGTGGGGTATGATTTACACTTCGTCGGATGTTCCGTTTTGGAGCCTGCCAAACGCAATGACGCCGAATGCCGACGAGCGCGGCTCGATTATATCAAAGGCAAGAACATTTAACGGTGTAGGCTCTGCGATACCTATGGCAATGTTTATGGCGCTCGGTTTTATTTTGCCTAAGCTCAATCTCTCAGGCACGGAGCTTGAAAAAACAAAATACACGCTCATGGCGCTTGTGTGCTCCGTAATCGGCAACATACTATTCGTAAGAGTGTATTTTAAAACGAAAGAAAGAGTTAACATTCCTATTCCGAAAAAGCGTGAAAAAGGTCAGCCCGGCTCGCTGAAATTAATATTCACATGCAAGCCGCTTATGTTGACAGCAGCAATGGGAATACTCTCAGCCGCACGGTATATGTTTCAGGCAGGCGCAGTACATGTTGCGAGATATTCGTTCTACATTGGAAAGGAGCCGTCGGGACTTACCGGTAAAGAGCTTGAGGCGGCTCTGCAATCAAACATTTCTTCTGTTTCAACAATTATGTCCGTTGCAAGCGCAATCGGAATGTTTGGTGCAATGATTGCCGTCACACCGCTTATAAAGCGATTTTCATACAAGCAAATCATCATTGTATCCGCATTAATCGGTGCAGCCTCATCGCTTGCAATGTGGTTTGTCGGATATGACAATTTCTGGGTTTGTGTGCCGTTGCTTTTAATTTCGACAATACCATGCGGCACAATCAATGTTTGCGCATTTGCAATGGTTGGCGACTGCCTCGACTATATGGAACTCAAAACAGGCGTAAGGCTCACGGGAATGGGCTCGGCAATTCAAAGTTTTGTAACAAAATTCGGCAACGCCATTGCAACCTCTGCAATCATATTGATGTATATAATTGTTGACCTTGATGTTTCGACAATTTCGGCTAAAGTTACGGCAAATCCGCTTGAAATGGATGCATCTGTCAGAACCGGCATATTCAGCGTTATAAGCCTAATTCCCGCAATTTCGCTTTTGCTTTGCATTATCCCGATGTTCTTCTACAAAATCAACGGAAAATACCGTGAACAAATGGAAAAAGAGCTTGCCGAACAGCGCGCCGCACGCGGCATTGAAATTGAATAAATGTATTAGAAATTAAAGTTATCAATCAATACAGCAAAACCGCCTCAAATTAGCGTTGAGGCGGTTTTTTTAAGTTAATATAGATTCTCTCTTGAATTTCAAAAACAACAGATACACAAAAAAGAGTACATCCGAAGATGTACTCTTTATGATAATAAAATAATAATCAAAGATTACTCGTTGATTGATGTAACAACGCCTGAACCTACAGTTCTGCCACCTTCACGGATAGCGAAACGAAGGCCTTCTTCAATAGCGATAGGAGTGATGAGCTCAACGTTCATATCTACATTATCGCCAGGCATGCACATCTCTGTTCCCTCAGGAAGAGTGATAACGCCTGTTACGTCAGTTGTTCTGAAATAGAACTGAGGACGATAGTTGTTGAAGAAAGGAGTGTGACGGCCGCCTTCATCCTTTGAAAGAACATAAACTTGGCCTGTGAACTTTGTGTGTGGGTGGATTGAACCAGGAGCAGAAAGAACCTGACCTCTCTTTACGTCAGTTCTCTGAACGCCACGGAGAAGACAACCGATGTTGTCACCAGCCTCAGCATAGTCAAGAATCTTTCTGAACATTTCGATACCTGTGCAAACTGTTGACTTCTTTTCTTCCTCAAGACCAACGATTTCAACTGTATCGTTTGTTTTCAACTGACCTCTTTCAACTCTACCTGTAGCAACTGTACCACGACCTGTGATTGTGAATACGTCCTCAACAGGCATAAGGAAAGGAAGGTCTGCCTTACGGTCAGGAGTAGGAATATAATTATCAACTGCGTCCATAAGCTCTGCGATGCAAGCGCAAGCAGGATCATCGTTTGAAGAAGCCTCAAGAGCCTTAAGAGCTGAACCCTTGATAATCGGGCAATCCTCATCAAAGCCATACTCAGCAAGAGTCTCACGAACTTCCATTTCTACGAGTTCAAGGAGCTCTTCATCGTCAACTTGGTCAGTCTTGTTAAGGAATACAACGATTGCCGGTACACCTACCTGGCGAGCAAGAAGCAAGTGCTCCTTAGTTTGAGCCATAGGACCGTCTGTTGCAGCGATTACAAGGATAGCGCCGTCCATCTGAGCAGCACCTGTAATCATGTTTTTAACATAGTCAGCGTGGCCTGGGCAGTCAACGTGAGCATAGTGACGATTGTCTGTCTCGTACTCTACGTGAGCAGTGTTGATTGTGATACCACGCTCTCTCTCTTCAGGAGCCTTATCGATATCAGCATAGTCCTCAAACTTAGCATAACCTTTGTTTGCAAGATACTTTGTGATAGCAGCTGTAAGAGTAGTCTTACCGTGGTCAACGTGACCGATTGTACCAATGTTTACATGTGGTTTGGTACGATTAAAATGTTCTTTTGCCATTGGAATTTCCTCCTTAAAATTTACAATAGTAAAATTGTCAATGATATTTTATCAAAAAGAGTACAAAATATCAAGTACTTTATTAAAAATCTTAGTCTTTCTTTGAGCGTTCGCTGATGATAGACTCAGAAATTGACTTCGGAACTTGGTCATAGCCGTCCGGCTCCATAGTGTATTGACCACGGCCCTGTGTCTTAGAACGAAGGTCGTTTACATAACCAAACATTTCCGAAAGAGGTACTCTTGCATTGATTTGCTTAGCACCTGTGCGGTCTTCCATACCCTGAATTTGACCACGACGAGAGTTAAGGTCGCCGATAACATCGCCCATGTATTCTTCAGGAACGATAACTACAACCTTCATCATCGGCTCAAGGATAACAGGAGAAGCCTTTTTAGCAGCATCTTTGAATGCCATAGAACCGGCAATCTTAAATGCCATTTCTGATGAGTCAACCTCATGGTAAGATCCATCATAAAGTTCGATTCTTACATCAACTACCGGATAGCCTGCAAGAATACCGCTCTTCATGGCAGCCTGGATACCGGCATCAACAGCAGGAATGTATTCCTTAGGAATAGCGCCGCCGACAACCTGATTTTCAAACTCGTATCCCTTGCCTATGCCGTTTTCGTCAAGATTCGGGAACATACGAATTTTAACATGACCGTATTGACCTGAACCACCCGACTGCTTCTTATATTTGTAGTCGGACATTGACTCAGTTGTGATTGTTTCCTTGTAAGCAACCTGAGGTGCGCCTACATTGGCCTCAACCTTAAATTCACGAAGAAGACGGTCAACAATGATTTCGAGGTGGAGCTCGCCCATACCTGCGATGATTGTTTGTCCTGTTTCTTCATCGGTATATGCTTTGAATGTCGGGTCTTCCTCTGCAAGTTTTGCAAGAGCAACGCCCATCTTTTCCTGACCTGCCTTTGTTTTAGGCTCGATAGCAACACGGATAACAGGATCAGGGAAATTCATTGATTCAAGAACGATTGGGTGATCCTCGTCGCAAAGGGTGTCACCTGTTGTTGTATTCTTCAAACCAACAGCGGCAGCAATGTCGCCGGCGTAGCAAACAGGAATATCTTCTCTGTGGTTTGCGTGCATTTGGAGAATACGACCCATTCTCTCTTTACTACCCTTAACCGAGTTGTAGCAAGGTGTGCCGGCAGCGATTGTGCCCGAGTAAACTCTGAAATAGCAAATCTTACCAACAAACGGGTCGGTAGCAATTTTGAATGCGAGAGCCGAGAACGGCTCATCATCTGATGAATGACGATATTCTTCCTCGTCAGTATCAGGGTTAACGCCCTTGATTGACTCAACATCGGTCGGAGCCGGCATAAAGTCAACGATAGCGTCAAGAAGCGGCTGAACACCCATATTTCTGTATGCTGTACCGCAGCAAACAGGAACCATGGTGCCTGCGCAAGTAGACTTACGGATAATCTTTTTGATTTCGTCAACGGTAATTGCGTCTTCGCCCTCTTCAAAGTATTTTTCCATAAGCTCTTCGTCCTGCTCAACAACATGCTCAATAAGATTTGTTCTGTACTTTGCAGCTAATTCCTGCATTTCGGGACGAATCGGTCTGTTTTCAAAAACAGAACCGCTGTTTTTGTCAGGATCGATATAAACGATTTCGTGATTGTTGATAAGGTCAACAGTACCTTCAAAGGTATCCTCTGCACCGATAGGCAATTCAATCGGAATAGCATTGCACTTGAAACGATCAAGTACCATATCCATTACATGATAGAAATCTGCACCCATGATATCCATTTTGTTAACGAAAATCATTCTCGGAACATGATATTCATCAGCCTGACGCCATACGGTTTCAGACTGTGGCTCAACGCCGCCCTTTGCACAAAGAACGGTTACAGAGCCGTCAAGTACACGGAGTGAACGCTCAACCTCTACTGTGAAGTCAACGTGGCCCGGTGTATCAATGATGTTAATTCTATGGCCTTTCCAGAAGCATGTTGTAGCAGCAGAGGTGATTGTGATACCTCTTTCTTGCTCTTGTGCCATCCAGTCCATTGTAGCAGCACCGTCGTGTGTTTCACCAATCTTGTGATTGATGCCTGTGTAGTACAGGATACGCTCGGTTGTAGTTGTTTTACCTGCATCAATATGAGCCATAATACCAATATTTCTTGTTTCTTCAAGAGCAACTTTTCTTGGCATAATATCCTCCTAATTGATCAAATAACGGATTAATATCTGAAATGAGCAAATGCTTTGTTAGCTTCAGCCATTCTGTGTGTATCTTCACACTTCTTAACTGCGCCGCCGGTCTTGTTGGCAGCATCCATAATCTCAGCTGCAAGGCGTTCCTTCATTGTTCTTTCGCTTCTTGCACGAGCAAAAGCAGTAATCCATCTAAGACCTAATGTTTGTCTTCTTTCAGGACGAACTTCGAGAGGAACCTGATAGGTAGCACCGCCGATACGGCGAGCCTTAACCTCGAGTACAGGCATTACATTTTCCATAGCAGCTTCGAAAGTTTCGATAGGATCTTTGCCTGTTTTTTCTTGGATGATGTTGAAAGCGCCGTAAACGATTTTTTGAGCGACACCTTTCTTTCCATCTAACATGATGTTGTTAACGAGACGAGTTACAACCTTTGAGTTGTAAAGCGGATCCGGTAATACATCACGCTTAGCGATTTGACCTCTTCTTGGCATCTTCGCTTCCCTCCTTCATAAAATTTAATGAGTTCATAGGTACTCGGTTTTTCCGTGGAGCCAACAAAAAGCCTATAATCTGTATGATAAATAAACTATTGTTGTTCCTTAGATAAATGCGGCTGAATTACTTCTTAGCCTTTGGTTTCTTTGCGCCGTACTTTGAACGGCTCTGCATTCTGCCTGTAACACCCTGTGTATCAAGTGTGCCACGGATGATGTGGTAACGAACACCGGGTAAATCCTTAACACGGCCGCCACGAACCATAACAACTGAGTGCTCCTGAAGGTTGTGACCTACGCCCGGGATGTAAGCAGAAACTTCCATACCGTTTGTAAGACGAACTCTGGCAATTTTACGAAGTGCTGAGTTAGGCTTTTTCGGTGTAGCTGTTTTAACTGCTGTGCAAACGCCGCGCTTTTGAGGAGAAGCGTTATCGTTCATAACATTCTTCTTTGTGTTAAGACTCTTTAAGAGAGCAGGTGCTTTAGCCTTTTTCTCTTGGGACTTGCGTCCGGTTCTAACTAATTGGTTAAAGGTAGGCAATAGTCTATTCTCCTTTCGTTTATTTATGCGACATGCGCATATATAGTGCATTAAATAGATTAATACATTATATATACGCACGCCGAGGAGTGCGGAAAGCCACACTCCGTCAGCGATTTGAACAAATATTTTGTGCAAATTTTGTTAAAATAAACAACGCACCTGCACACAATTGCGTATTATATCATTTAATCAACGCTATGTCAAGAAAAATTAGGAGGCACAAAAATTAATTTTTGTCGCCGTTATCTTCCTCTTCTGCGTCGGAGCTTTGAGCCATATTGTTTGTCAAAAGCTCCTGAAGTTGCTCAAGATTCAAAATATCGTCTGAACCCTCTGCGCTGAAATAGCTCGGAACAACATCAACATCTCTGAAAACATCCATACCTGTTCCGGCAGGGATAAGTTTACCGATAAGAACATTTTCCTTAAGTCCGAGGAGCGGATCGCTCTTGCCCTTGATTGCCGCGTCCGTAAGAACTCTTGTTGTTTCCTGGAATGATGCGGCTGAAAGGAAGGAATCTGTTGCAAGAGATGCCTTTGTGATACCCATAAGAATCGGGATATAAGTTGCGTGCTTAAGTCCCTCTTCTCCTGCGGCGAGTCTTTCGTCGATAACATCGTTTGCCTCGTCAACAGCAGAAACATCAACCATTGTGCCTGCGATAAGGTCTGTATCGCCTGCATCGTCAACGGTGCATTTCTTGAGCATTTGACGAACGATAACCTCAATGTGCTTATCGTTGATGTCAACACCTTGAGTACGGTATGCAAACTGAACTTCCTTGATAAGGTAGTTATAAACAGCCTCTTTACCGAGGATAGCAAGAACATCGTGAGGATTCTTTGAACCTACTGTGATTTCTGCACCCTTTTCGATATGAGCGCCTTCAACAATTTGAGGTGTAAGGTGAGCGCCGTAAGGAATGAGATATTTTTTCTCTTCGCCTGTTTCGCTGTTGAATACAACAACATGGCGGCTCTTCTTGATTTCCTCAAATCTGACCTCACCGTCAATCTCACTGAGAATAGCAAGTGTCTTCGGCTTTCTTGCTTCGAACAATTCCTCAACTCTCGGAAGACCTTGAGTAATGTCTTCGCCGCCGGCAACACCACCGGTGTGGAATGTTCTCATTGTAAGCTGTGTACCCGGCTCACCGATTGACTGTGCCGCGATGATACCAACTGCTTCACCGACCTGAACAGGCTCGTTGAAAGCAAGGTTTGAGCCGTAGCACTTGCGGCAAACGCCGTGGCGTGACTTACATGTGATGAGTGAACGGATTTTAATATGAGTATATCCTGCGTCAACAATACGCTTTGCATCCTGCTCGTTCATCATTCTGTCTGTATCCATGATAACTTCGCCTGTTTCGGGATCAACTACCGGGTCAACAAGGAATCTGCCGACAAGTCTTTCCTCAAGTGATTCAAGAACACGGTTTCCGTCCATAACAGCGTAAACATCAATACCGTCATGGCACTTACAATCTGTGTCACGGATAATAACATCCTGCGATACATCTACAAGACGGCGGGTAAGGTAACCCGAGTCGGCTGTACGAAGAGCTGTATCGGTAAGACCTTTACGAGCACCACGAGATGAAATGAAGTATTCCAAAATGTTAAGACCTTCACGGTAGTTAGCACGAATCGGAACTTCGATTGTTTTACCCGATGTATTGGCGATAAGACCTCTCATACCGGCAAGCTGACGAAGCTGTGATGTACTACCACGGGCACCTGAATCTACCATCATGTGAATTGGGTTGTGGGTACCGTCGAAGTTTGAAGTAAGCTCGTCGGAAACCTTATTGGTACATTCCTCCCAAGCCTTAATAACTGCCTCGGCACGCTCGTCGTTTGTCATTTCACCGAAGTTATAGTGGTTTGTGATTTCATCAACTTTTGCCTCTGCCTCGGCAAGATACTCTTTCTTCTTTTCAGGGATAAGGGCGTCGATAACGGCTACCGTTGTACCTGAAATTGTAGAATATTTATATCCCTGTGCCTTGATTTCGTCAAGCACCTTTGATGCAATTGCAATGCCGTGAACACGGATGCACTTGTCAACGATTTGACCGAGCTGCTTTTTCTTAACTACGAATGAAACTTCAAGTTCAAATTCGTTTTCCGGATTTGTTCTGTCAACAAAGCCGAGATCCTGCGGAATAGGTCTGTTGAAGATTACGCGACCGATTGTTGTTTTAACAAGTCTTGAAACGGTTTTGCCGTCCTTCTCCTTTGAGAAACGGATGAGACACTCCGAGTGAAGACCGAGCTCACCCTGCTGATAAGCCATCATAGCCTCATCGGTGTCGCGATAAATATTGTATCTTGTATATTCGTTGCCCTCAGCGTCCTTTTCAACTGTTGGGCAACCTGCCTCGCCGTCTTTAAGCATTGTGAGATAGTAAGAACCGATAATCATATCCTGTGTAGGAACTGTAACCGGCTTACCGTCTGCAGGCTTAAGAAGGTTGTTGGCAGCAAGCATAAGCATTCTTGCCTCTGCCTGTGCCTCTGCAGAAAGAGGAACATGGACAGCCATTTGGTCACCGTCGAAGTCGGCGTTGAACGCTGTGCAAGCAAGCGGATGAAGTTTGATTGCTCTGCCCTCTACGAGAACAGGCTCAAATGCCTGGATACCAAGTCTGTGAAGTGTGGGGGCACGGTTCAACATAACCGGGTGATCCTTGATTACAACCTCAAGAGCATCCCAAACCTCGGGTCTTGCAGCCTTTTCAACCATTTTTCTTGCCGCCTTGATGTTTGAAACAACATTTGTTTCAACAAGGCGTTTCATAACGAACGGCTTGAACAGCTCGATTGCCATTTCTTTAGGCAAACCGCACTGATACATTTTAAGTTCCGGACCTACTACGATAACCGAACGGCCGGAATAGTCAACACGCTTACCGAGAAGGTTTTGACGGAAACGACCCTGCTTACCTTTAAGCATATCCGAAAGTGATTTAAGCGGTCTGTTATTAGGACCGGTAACAGGTCTGCCGCGTCTGCCGTTATCAATGAGAGCGTCAACCGATTCCTGAAGCATTCTCTTTTCGTTTCTGACAATGATGTCGGGAGCGTGAAGTTCAAGAAGTCTCTTAAGACGGTTGTTACGGTTGATAACTCTTCTGTATAAATCGTTAAGGTCCGATGTTGCGAATCTGCCGCCGTCAAGCTGAACCATAGGTCTGATGTCGGGCGGGATAACCGGGATAACATCAAGAATCATCCACTCAAGCTTGTTGCCGCTGTTGTAGAAAGCATCTACAACATCAAGTCTTTTGAGGAGCTTAACTCTCTTTTGACCTGTTGCGTCCTCAAGCTCTGCGGTGAGTTCATCTCTCAAAGTAGGAACATCAATATCCTGCAAAAGCTTTTTGATAGCCTCTGCGCCCATTCCTGCCTCAAAGTCATCCTCATATCTTTCACGCATTTCTGCGTATTCTTTTTCGTTGAGAATCTGCATTTTCTCAAGCGGTGTATCACCCTGGTCGGTTACAATGTAAAGTGCAAAATAAAGCACCTTTTCAAGGTATCTCGGGCTGATGTCGAGAACAAGGCCGAGACGGCTCGGGATTCCCTTGAAATACCAGATGTGTGAAACCGGGGCAGCAAGTTCAATGTGACCCATACGCTCACGACGAACTTTTGCTCTTGTGATTTCAACGCCGCAACGCTCACAAACCTTGCCCTTATAGCGAACTCTCTTGTACTTGCCGCAGTGACATTCCCAGTCTTTCATAGGGCCGAAAATTCTTTCACAGAAAAGGCCGTCGCGTTCCGGTTTAAGAGTTCTGTAATTTATTGTTTCAGGCTTTGTTACCTCGCCGTATGACCATTCACGGATACGCTCGGGGGATGCAAGGCCTATTTTAATTGAACTGAATTCGTTTGTTGAATTATTATCCATATGGAAGCACTCCTTTATCTTTATAGTTTGGTAAGTTAATCCGATTGACGGTTATTATTCTTCGCTGTCATCGTCATCTTCGTCATTGGCAAAAGCCTCTGCGAAATCGGCGAAGATATTGCTTGAATCACTGTCATTCTGATCTGCTTCCTGCGATTCACCCTCTGAATTTACAACTCCGTAGCCCTCTTGGCCCTCAAAGTCGTTTACTGTTGTGAATGCTTTTTCGTCAATAGGCTGAATTCCGTCATCGTCAAGATCCTGCTTAAGCTCGACCTCATTGCCCTGCTTGTCATAAAGAGTAGTATCAAGGCCGAGAGCCTGAAGCTCTTTGAAGAGAACCTTAAATGCCTCAGGTGTTCCTGCAGGCGGAATGTTTTCGCCCTTAACAATTGCCTCATAGGTCTTAACACGACCGACAACATCGTCAGACTTAACGGTGATGATTTCCTGAAGGGTGTAGGCTGCGCCGTAAGCTTCAAGAGCCCAAACCTCCATCTCACCGAAACGCTGACCGCCGAACTGTGCCTTACCGCCGAGAGGTTGTTGAGTAACAAGGCTGTAAGGACCTGTTGAACGAGCATGGATTTTATCGTCAACAAGGTGGTGGAGTTTAAGATAATACATGTAACCTACTGTTACACGGTTATCGAACTTCTCACCTGTTCTGCCGTCGGTAAGTTGAACTTTACCGTCGTAAACCTTATTGCCGTTTTCATCAATATAATATCCGATGTCTGCAAGTTTGAGACATTCACGAATATCGTCCTCGTGAGCGCCGTCGAATACAGGAGTCATCATCTTCCAGCCGAGAGCCATAGCGGCATAGCCGAGGTGAACTTCGAGCACCTGACCGATGTTCATACGCGAAGGTACGCCCAACGGGTTAAGAACTATGTCAAGCGGTCTGCCGTCCGGAAGGAATGGCATATCCTCTTGAGGAAGTACACGGGAAACAACACCCTTGTTACCATGGCGGCCTGCCATCTTATCGCCGGCTTGAATTTTTCTCTTTTGTGCAATATATACGCGAACAACCTTGTTTACGCCCGGATTGAGCTCGTCGCTGTTCTTTCTTGTGAATGTTTTAACATCAACAACAATACCGTATTCACCGTGAGGTACCTTCATCGAAGTGTCGCGAACTTCGCGAGCCTTCTCGCCGAAGATTGCACGGAGGAGTCTTTCCTCAGATGTAAGCTCAGTTTCGCCCTTCGGTGTAACCTTACCTACAAGAATATCGCCCGAACGGACCTCGGCACCTACACGGATAACACCGTCCTCGTCAAGGTCTTTAAGAGCATCGTCACCGATATTAGGAATATCTCTTGTGATTTCCTCGGGACCGAGCTTTGTATCACGAGCCTCAACCTCGTGCTCTACAATGTGGATAGAGGTATATACATCGTCGCGAACGATTTTTTCATTAATAAGAACAGCGTCCTCGTAGTTGTAACCCTCCCAAGTCATAAAGCCGATGAGAGCATTTTTACCGAGTGAAATCTCGCCGTTGCATGTTGCGGGGCCGTCTGCGATAACCTGACCGTCTTTAATCTCCTGATGGAGAGAAACAATAGGTCTTTGATTGATGCATGTGCCCTGGTTTGAACCGGAGAACTTTGTAAGCTCGTACTTATCGATTTCGCCGGATTTTGTCTTGATTTCAATAGTGTCAGCATCAAGAGCAACAACAGTACCGCCGCGCTTTGCTATAACAACAACACCTGAATCGTATGCTGCCTTGTATTCCATACCTGTTCCGACAACCGGAGCCTCGGTTTTGATAAGCGGAACTGCCTGACGCTGCATGTTAGCACCCATAAGAGCACGGTTTGCGTCGTCGTTTTCAAGGAAAGGAATCATTGCCGTAGCGACGGAAACTACCATCTTCGGCGATACATCCATATAGTCAACCTTTGAAGGAGGAAGAGTAAGGAACTCGTCTCTGTAACGGCAGGTAACTCTTGTGTTTGCAAACTTACCTTCTGCGTCGAGCGGCTCGTTTGCCTGTGCTACAACAAAATCGTCCTCCTTGTCGGCAGTCATATAAACTACCTCGTCGGTAACAACGCCTGTTTCTTTGTCGACTTTACGGTAAGGAGCTTCGATGAAGCCGTATTCGTTAAGACGGCTGTAGCAAGCAAGATAGGAGATAAGACCGATGTTGGGACCTTCGGGAGTCTCGATAGGACACATACGGCCGTAGTGAGTATAGTGAACGTCACGAACCTCAAATCCTGCACGGTCTCTTGAAAGACCGCCGGGGCCGAGAGCCGACAGACGCCTTTTGTGTGTAAGTTCTGCAAGCGGGTTGTTTTGGTCCATAAACTGTGAAAGCGGTGATGAACCAAAGAACTCGCGGATTGCGGCAACAACGGGACGAATGTTGATAAGAGCCTGAGGAGTGATTGCATCCTCGTCATCCTGTGCCTGAAGTGTCATTCTTTCACGGATAACTCTTTCCATTCTTGTGAAGCCGATGCGGAACTGATTTTGAAGAAGCTCGCCAACAGAACGGATACGACGATTGCCAAGGTGGTCGATATCATCAGTATTACCAATGCCGTTTGCAAGACAGTTCATATAGTTGATACTTGCAAAAATATCATCAATGATAATGTGCTTTGGAACGAGGTCATCTCTTCTGCGGCAGATTTCCTTTTTAAGTTCTTCGTCATTATCGCACTCGCCAAGAATTTCGCTGAGAACAGCAAAACGAACACGCTCTTTAATATCACATTCTTCTTTTGCATCGAAATCAACAAACTTGGAAATATCAACCATTGCATTGGATATAACCTTAACGATTTTGCCCTCGATATGCTCAACGAAAGCAATATTTACACCTGCATCTTCGATTTCTCTTGCAAGAGCAGGAGAGATAACCTGACCTGCCTCTGCCATAACCTCACCTGTGAGTGGGTTTGCGATAGGCTCTGCAACCTTTTGATTTGCAATTCTATTTGCTATGCCAAGCTTTTTGTTATATTTATAACGACCTACTCTTGACATATCATATCTTCTTGGGTCGAAGAAAAGTGCATTGATATGTGCCTGAGCACTTTCTACTGTTGGTGGCTCACTTGGGCGAAGCTTTCTATAAACTTCCTTGAGAGCCTCTTCGGTATTGCTGCATGAATCCTTTTCGATTGTTGCAAGGATTCTTTCGTCAGCACCGAAATAATCTATAATATCTGTGTCGGAGCTAAGACCTAAAGCTCTGATAAATGTTGTAACAGGAAGCTTTCTGTTCTTATATTGAAAAACCTATCTTATTAGCTATACCTGAAGTAGTTAATCTTATTATACTTAC
>ENA-USUJ01001458-USUJ01001458.1-human-gut-metagenome-genome-assembly--contig:-NODE-1458-length-19836-cov-37.206893_pt1 | contig 19836 bp, 14 predicted proteins | sample MGYA00250061_ERZ773398 | MGnify/ENA primary metagenome ERZ773398 (study PRJEB29103, sample SAMN06111992) | human gut metagenome | biome: human gut; feature: ankylosing spondylitis patient; material... | reverse complement strand
CTGCAACTGAGCCGAAGAACCCTGCAGGACTACCGAAACAACGGTGTCATCCCGTATATCCAGCTTGGCGGAAAGATTCTCTACCGCGAGTCCGACATTCAGAAGATTCTGATGGCTAACTATCGTGAGGCGTACCGGATGAAGGGCTTGTAGGAGAAATGCATGTCCTTGATGAGTGGGGTGAAATGAACAAGGCGACAACGTATAACTTACCGAGTATGGTTGTTATAGGTTGTCGCCTCGTTTTATTGGCTATACCGAGTTGTTCGTGTTTGCCGGGTATCATTTGTGTTACCTGTATAAATCTAATACCATGCTAAAACACACTGCGGAGGTTCGCCCAAGTGGCTGGAGGCGCAAAGCCTCCAAGGAACGTTGCTTTATGGCAGGTCTATGCCATTGCGTTCTCTGTAAAGATACAGACCAGTTTAGTGCGGCTTGTCTGCTTGCCTATGACGGACTGCATGATGAACTCCCGAAAGGCTCTGCTCTCAATGCTGTCAATACGGAAGGCTACCGCAATGATGAGTTCAAGGCTATACACATCATAGCTGATGCGGTCGTTCTTCCTGACATGACGGCGTACACCCTGCTCTTTCAGAATGCCGTCCTTGAATATAGCCTTGACAGCCTTGCGCACATAGCAGCCGAATACATTATACATGTCGGCAATCTCCTGCATGGTCATCCATACAGTATCGGTCGGCATGGATACCGTTCCGCTCTCGCTGATAGTTATAACTCCTCTGTTCATTTTCCAATAGTTTTTTCGTTCGATAATCTGTTCCTTTCTCGCTTGGCAATAAGCTTATCCATGTCATTTGAAATTTTCTGCTCCGTCACCTGCGCATAGACCTGTGTGCTTGTGATGTCTGCGTGTCCCATCATCTTGGCTATGCTGCCGATGGGAATGTCCTCGTTGAGCATCAAGACTCCGAATGTATGGCGGCTGGCGTGGAATCCCAACTTATTACTTATGCCAAGCACCATTCCAAGGGTATGCACATCAAGATAGATGTCTTTCTTCTCACCCAGTGGAAAAACAGGCTTGCTGTCGTCCGTGGTATTGTAGAGCGAAAGAATCTTCTCGGCTATCGGATGGAGTGGCACGAAGAACTCCACGCCTGTCTTCTCTCTTTCCTTGCGGATGAACTTCCTACCCTCGGAGTTCTCACTGATATGGTGAGGGTACAGTTTCTTTACATCTATATAGGATAAGGAGGTGAGCGAGGCAAAAATGAAACATCTGCGTGCAAGCTCCGTTCGCTCGTCAGCCATCGGGGTAGAGAGCATCCTGATGAAGTCTGCCTTGCTGATATGGGTCATCTTCGGGGCTGCCTTCTTCTCATACCCTATCTTGGCTATGGGATTGAAGCGGATAATGCTCCTGTCCACTGCCTTGTACATCAACATGTTCAGCCAGAGAAGGCAATGGTTCACGTAGCTGTCGATACGTCCCTGGTCTCGTTTCAGGAATAGCTTGTATTCCTCCCCGAAATTCTCGTCTATGTCCTCAAAGGCGATGTCGTCCTTATCCAACGAATGGACAAAGGCTCTCAGGTTCTTCTGCCATGTTCGCTTGTGCAGAAAGGTTTGTCTGGCTTTTGAGGTTCGATACCATTCCACGATGGTATCACCAAAGTTCAGCAAGAACCTTCCTGTCGTGTCCTTATCCTTCAACACAGCCTTCAGCATTTCCACGGTGATGATGCCGTTGGTGGAAAGAAGTGAGTTGTATTTATCCTTGACCTCAGCAAGGAAACTTGCCAATCGTCCGTTGTCCCTTGCGTTCCGTACCTCTCCCTTCTTGGCGTTCCACTCCTGTGGGGTACAGGATATGCCTGTGGAAATGGCTGCACTTTTGCCGTCAACGGTGATGCGGCAAAGTATGTTGGCTGTTCCGTCTGCCTTCACCTTCTGTCTGTTGATGTAAGGCAAAATTGAAAATGTACTTCTGCTCATAGTTGTTGTCCTTATAATATAATAATGTAGTTGAAACTGTAAAAAGAAAAGTTGAAAGCCCTGTTCATAATGCGAGAATAAAGTCCTTCTCGGTTGCAGCGATGAACTTGTCCATGTCCTCAAACAGCTTCTTTTGGGTTACTCTCGCATACCGCTGCGTCATCTTCACATCCTTGTGACCGAGCATCTTGCAGATGGTCTCCATCGGCACACCAGCCTCCAGCGTAATGAGGCTGGCAAACGAGTGTCGTCCCGAATGGTAGGAATAGGTCTTGCTCGTTTCCGCCAACTTGCAGATGGTGATGAGATCGATACGAACACGATTCGTGCTCAGCAATGGGAAAAGGGTATCTCTTGCCCCATCCTCGTATTTCGCCATCAGCTCCAACGCCTCAGGCAGGAGTTTCACCCTGGCAAGTGTTCCGGTCTTCTTGCGGTTATAGATGAGCCATTTGTCACCATCCTCCAACACCTTGACATTGGCTTTCGTGATGGAAACGGTGTCTATGAAGGCTGTTCCTGCATAGCAGGCGAAAAGAAACAGGTCACGGCTAACGGATAGTCTCGGCTTGTCTTCGGGCAGTTCCACATCACGGATTTTTATGAAATCAGACATGCTGAGAGCCTTGGGTGTCGTAACCCTTGGAGTGCCAACCCGATAATGGGCGAACAGCAGGTTCTTGCACAAGCCTCGCTCAAAGGCGATGCGGCACATCTTCTTGAAGAGCGACACATAGATGGTGATGGTTCCTGATGAAAAGCCTTTCTCGTCAAGCAGGTAATGGTGAAAGTCACTGATGAAAGGCTCGGTCAGCTGTCCGAAAGCCAAATCAGTCAACCTATACTTCTCCCCGATGAACTCAGCGAGATTCTTGCGAATCTTTCTGTAAGTCCAGACACTGCTCTTCGACATATCGATGCCCTCATGGGTGCTGAGTTCACTGATATGCTCGTCCACGAAGGAGAGAAGGGTGGTCTGTGTCTTGACGCTGCCCTGCAAAGCCTCCTTGACATCCTTAGCCTCGAAGTCCGTTCTCTTTTCCACAAGCACATCGAATGCCTTTTGGATGGAAAGCAACAACTGCTCGATGTCCTTGTTGGTTTCCACGGCTTCCTTGCTCTTGCCCTCCAATCGGCTGGCACGAGGATTCCAAAGCGATGGAGTGCAAGACAACTTGCAGGAGAACTGCGCCATAGTCCTGTTCACCGTGATGCGTCCCATGATGGGAGCTTTTCCATTCTTGTCCATTCCGCTCTTTTTTAGGTAGAGCAACACCTTGAATTTTTCGATTTTCATAACGCTTACATTTTGAGTGTGCAAATATAATCATTTTGTAAGCGTTCTTCGATACGCAAAACATTGAGAATCAGCGCAATAAAATCCGTTGATGCACAAAGTTGCCTTTCCGCATTGTTACCTGCTTTGCATAGGTAACTGTGGCTCACGATTTAGTAACTGAACTACTTCAATATTCCTCACTCGCTTGCTTTATGCCGATTTGGCAACTTTGTGCAAATCTACTCATTCCCAACTGTTTACGTTCCAACCTCTCTTATTCTCCTTTGGCTGCTTTAGAGCTTTATGTTAAAAAGTAAAATGAATATTGTTTCACATCCATTATGTTCTGTGATATGGCGATATTACTGAGAATAACACACAAATATAAAAGTAGAAATATTTTTTTCATAACTCATATCTTAAAAAATTCATAACAGCCCATCAGCTGCGGTATAGATAATTATATTATTTTCTTCCCTACTTCAGTACATTAGAGAACCTTTATATTCTTCATCCCAATCAAGTTGCAATAGGCCTTATTCTCCCTGGCGCTTTTTACTTTTTAAAGTCATTGTCTGACAGAAAGAACAGCCAAAAACCGGAATCAATGCTTTTATATAAACAATAACCAACGATGACAAAGTTATAGATTTTTTCTGTATTGCGGATGCCTTTTGCAGAACTTTTTTGACGCTCAAACAGGTAAGCGTTAACTGATTACATCAGCAGTCTGTTGTTATCGTTCCACTCACCATACATAACGACATTTCGGGTGTTTTCGATAAATTTGTCAAGCCGCTTTCTGAACAGCTCGGGCTGACGTTTCTTTATCTGGATGGTGTCAATGCGCACACGCTTATACAGCTCGGGCAGTCGGCAGAAATTATGCCACACCACAGGGTCCGACTTCAATTCTTTCATTACATCATCGTCTATCACAAAGCCCTTGTCTGTCATATCAGGCAACACGGCTCTGCCGGCGTCAGTCATCAGTCCGAGCCGTTCCATCCTGCGACATCTTTCCTTGTTCAGTTCCGACCAGTTGCTGCGCGCCTTTCTCGGGCACAGCCTCTGTGCCGTCACCTCGTCTGCCAGTTTCTTTGTCGTGCTGTCTATCCATCCGAAGCACATCGCCTCTTCTACAGCATCTATATACCAGAACGTGCCGTCGTAAACAGGTCTTCCACGCTTCACCACAACCCAACATTCCGGCTCCTTATCATGATTCTGCATCAACCATTCGCGCAGTTCATCACGAGAATTGACGTTCAGCAAATTATTTATTGTCATATACTATCTATGTTCAAACAAGCAGACTGATATCAGCTTTAGATGTAATTATTTATTGAGAATGTCTGTCGCAAATTTATAAAATTTTCCGTAACACAAAAACTTTTACTTACTATTAATAATAACTTTAATCCCCTCGAACTCGAGGGGATTAAAAAGCATATATCTATAAACAGACCTAAAGCATTATATTTTAAAAAAGTGGCATTGCATAACCTACGCAAACCACTTTTGATTATTCATAATTAAATTGTTTCAGCTTAATGTCATCAAATATTCAAAGCTCTTGTTTCTGTCAACAATATCATGTCGCAGCAAATGATATCTCCATGGCTTACCACCATTCGCAGAAGTGTACTCCGTTGCGTTTTTACAATATTCTTCAGCAGCTTTCTTCTTTGCTTGAACATCATCAGTTGACAAATCCTTTGCTGCTTTAGTTTCAACCATGTATATACAATCTTTTGTTTCAACGATAAAATCAGGTTCATAACGCCTTGAGCCATTACACCAATAAATATTAAATTGATTAGAGGCGGGTCTTAACCATTTTAAGACATCCGTGTCTGTTTCAAGTACATTAGCAAAATCAAGTTCTGTCTTACTGTCAAATTTACATTCAGTATAATACGATTTCAAGAATCCTGTGAATATATATTTTTTGACAAGACCAGGTTTTACTATATCACGATAATCTACTCGCCCATATCCCTCTGTCTCAACAAAATGCTGTTCGATAATTCCCGCAAAAGGTAACACCTTAGGTTTCAAATATCCTAAAGGCGTCATAACGAAATGCCTTTGCATCTGATCAAAGATATTCGATGCTATCGCTTTTTTAAACTGATTAACGACCTTTGCTATATCATCCTTATTGTCAAGATTGTTTAAGATAGCATCCACAGCCTGCTCCGCGAGGTGAAACAACAGCTCTGAGGCTTCATCATAGTCAATCTCATCATAATCAATTAAGGCATTAACAATCTGATTTACAGGAGGTTCAAATTTTCTTCCGTCAATAACTTGCAATATTTCGGTTGTTTTCTCTCCTACACCAATACTTACTCTTAGGATTTCATCACGCAACGCCGGCAAATCATATCCCATTCTTGTGTCAAGGTCAAACCATTTATATTCTGCTTTATATGCCTCTTTCTGTATAGTCATTCTCGGTATTTCGATAATATTGTCTATAAAGAATTTTACAACAATCTTAACAACATTATCCACTTCTTCCAACAAAGGCTTGGCATATTCATCTGCAAACAGCGGATTGACTTCTTTAGAGCGTTTGATTATCTCATTACAAGTCAGATTTTTTATCACATTTATGGTTTCAGGATTTGCCAATTCTTGAGCATTTTTAACTGTAGAACTCAATTTTGGAATCACTGTCCATACTGCCCTTTTAGCGTCAAATACAGCTTTTGCGTTTTTCTTCTCATATTCTGTTTTGGCCTTCTGTATTTCCTGCTGCTCCTGAAAATCAAGTTTTGTTTCAGCTTTTACAACCTTACCCTGAGCCGAAGACACATCTTCATCATCAAGTTCAACATAGGATAATTTACTCAAAACAGAATTCGGGTCTTTTGACTTCTCTATTACAGCCTCAAAATTCTCATGCGCAATAACTGTAAGTTTATCAACATCCGCATCACCAGTACGTTTACCGCCATAAGGCAAGCGCAGTCCGCGCCCAATCTGCTGCTCAACCAATATGGGGGCATCAGCAGCTCTCAACGGCACTATCGTATAAAGATTATTCACGTCCCAGCCCTCTTTCAGCATATTAACATGAATAACAATCTCTATTTTATTATCAGGCTTTTCAAGCGAAACAAACTGTTCTTCTATTTCCTCGTCTTTCTTTGTCGAACTGTCTATCTGCAATGTTTTATCAGCATAACGGCCGTCAAACATTTCGTTCTTAATCAGATTATATGTATCTGTTGCATGCTGTATGCTCTTGCAAACTATAAGAATAAAAGGCTTAACCACCGGCAGATTATTATTCTTTGCATACATCTCAAGATGCAGTTTTGTATGCTCATGAATGCTTATTGCATCTTCTATTTTCAGTTTGTCAAGCTCATCATCAGACATTCCTTTCCGTTCAAAGTTCCTGCGCTTTGCCACAGTAGGTATTTTTACATATTTCCCGTCTGCCAATGCCTGTGCCAGATTATATTCATAGACGATATTCTTAAAAGGCTTATTCTTTTCATCTATTGGCGTGGCAGTCATCTCAAGACCAAGAATAGGCTTCAGTTCGTTTATTGCTTTTTTTCGATGCGTCAGCATGATATCTGTGAGCCTCGTCCATCAGTATAACGAGGTCATCCAAAGATGCAAGATAATCAAAATACGACTGTCCTAAATATTCAGACAACCGTCTCATCTTTGGCGCACCTTTTTTACCTACCTTACTGTCTTTATTGAACTTTGATATATTGAATATGTTTATCTGTATCTGGTTTTCCGAGAACAGGCTTCTTGCCATATTATAATTGTCTCCGGTTATTATATATGGCTCATTATGCACAAACTCAGATATGCCTTTAAATACATACTTTTCGTATGAAGGGTCGCCGAAATCTTTCATCAGCTTTTCATACAACGTAAGATTAGGCGCCAGCACCATAAAATGTTTTATTCCCTTAGCAAGATACAGATAAGCCATGCAGGCTCCCATAAGCCGAGTCTTGCCAATGCCTGTTGCTATCGAGAATGCAAAAGAAGGAAAGTTACGTTCAAAATCTTTACATTGCGGACAAACATATTGCACTCTTTGAAGCTGCTCTTTCAGATAATCTGAATATGCGTCACCTGAAGGACGGTTATTTATATCAAGCTGTCCCGTCAAACGCGCAACTACATCCAAAGCGTCAGCCAATGGCTTACGCAATGAGAGCCTTTGTTTTATATAATTTGTTATTTTATTGTCCATTCCTTATTCCATTTTATTTCATTTATGAACTCATCTTTCAAATGACAATCAAGGATAATCCAATACTTAAAGCCCAACATTTCTTTTTCCACAGAAAGTTCTTCTGCAACGATATCTCTATTTTCACGTGTAGAATCCATCTGATAATTATAAACCTTTCTCAAGAAACTAATCATTTTTTGTTTAGCTTCATCAAAGAAACGTTCTTCTTTTATAAGGCGTTTATTTTGTTTACCATTATAAAATCTACATAGCATTTCTACCGTGTTACGGTGTTGTTCATCATCAATTACAGCCCTAAAAGATGCTTTATTATGATTGAAATCTATACGTTGTTCTATGTCATCCTCTACATTTACATCTAAAGGAGATATATTATTATCAAACCTATCAGACTTCTTCCCATTACAATATCCACAGGCCAAAAATAAGTTTCTCCAATCCTGGCGAAGATTACTATAATTTTCCTGACTTTTAAAATGGTCAATCTGAAAATCAGTACCTAACTTTCGTTCACAAATATAGCATTTTTCATGTTGGTCTTCCAACAATTGTCTTTTCACGTCCTCACCATCATATCTTGCTGTAGCAGACAAAGATAATGGGACTTCTTCGCTTTTCTTTTCCCTTATCATGCCAACACAGATTTAATAACCGACGCATACTTTGTTTTAATAGCAAAATAATCTCCAACTATGTTGGGCGAAACAGACTCTGGAACTTTATCCAAATCTGCAATGAGCAGCCTTATTTCATACTTATCAGAATCAGTTAATTTGTCCTTCTGCAATAGATTTGCCAATTTTTCCAATTGCATTTTCATGTAACTTGATTCAGAAGATACGCCAAAATACCCTTCTGCCAAAGCTTCATAAGAGTATTGTGGCAAATCACTTATAACTTCTTGATGCTCCAAATCGTAAGCTACTGCATTTTCTAAAGAATTTAACACGAAAGGAGAATGTGTGGTAACAATAAATTGTATGTTCGGAAATACTTTTGTCAAAATTGGCATAATCATTTTCTGCATCTCCAAATGCAAATGTGTCTCCACTTCATCTATCAATACAATACCTTTCTTTTGGTATGCTCTTGTCAGACTGTTTTTAGATTGCATCTTTAAGATTAAATCAACAACAATATCCAATATTGCTGCATAGCCGTCTGACAGCTCCGTAAACTTAAATTTTTTTCCATGTGACAATATATGGAAACTATAATCTTTATAGTTAAACTTTAAACACAAATCATTATCTTGAAATATTTGATGAAGTATTCCCGTAAAGTCGACAAACCATTTATTGATTTCATCAGCATCGTTTATCTGATTTTCATTACGTGCTAAAGCTTCCTGTATCTTCAAATCAGATAAAAAATTCAAGAATTGATCGGTTGAAGTCTTTCTAATAGGGGCATGATTAGCTAATACAGGCTTCGTTGGATTGTTTGGCTCAACCATTTTTACCTTTCTCGCAGCTTCGTAAAACGCTATTATAAAATCACCCTCTTGATAATCATCTATTAATGCCGCAACATTTAAAAAGTCTAATTTGACCTTCCCATATATTTGCCTTATATATTGAGTATAGGTAATAAAAGAATTTTTTATATCCATTAATTTATACTCATCATTAGAAACATCACTATCGCTAAGCATTTTTCTTACTTGATCGTATTTTTCTCCAACCTTTGTAAATTCCAAAGTTGTATCATTCTTAATACTATCTAAAAAATCAGCAATAGCATTCAATAACACAGTTTTACCACTACCATTCTTACCTGTGATTATCAGATGCGGAGCCTTCTCATTAGAGATAGGAATATCTATGTTTCTTAAATGAAACAAATTATTTATATGAATTTTCTTTATATAATAGTTCATAATTGCCAAATTTAATATGTTTGATATTTCTTATTCCATCTCTTCTGCGTCCTCGTCGCTTTCAACTTCAGGCGCACTTATTATGTGGAGCGAATAATCGTCCTTATCGAACTCGCAGCGGCCTAAAAGCATTTGAGGAATCTTCTTGATTGAGATATTATTGAAAGCCTGTTTACACTCACGTTGGAATGACGTACAACAGATAAGTAAGGTTTCATCTTCTGCCATTGTCTCATGAATAGCCGACAAAGCTTCAACCGTCATGAATTGTGTTGTGGTATAAATGTAGTCTGTCTCTGAGCCAAAGCCTTGTTTCCAATATACTTCCTGGCTTGGCTGATATGTATATCCCTCTTGCTTTGCCATGGCTGCAGCAAGCATGTCGGCATTATATTCTTTATTGATAACCAAATTTCCAAACTTATCTTCTTTCAGCAGGCTTGGGGCAAGTTCATAAAATTTAAATCCGCTTCCTCCTTCCCAGTTTTGCGCCTTGCTTATACCGCCTTGATCTGTTCCGTCTGTAACCATCTTCAGACGTGGTACACAATGTGTATAGGCATGATTCCCTAACTCTATGCCAATATATCTTCTACCCATCTTCTGTGCCACAGCAGCCGTTGTCCCTGAGCCTAAGAAACTGTCAAGAATGATGTCTCCAGGATTACTTCCTAACGTAATAATACGTTCAATTAATTTCTCGGGTTTAGGTGTATCAAAGACTGTTTCAAAACCAAAAGCTTTTATTTCTTTCTTTGCATCTTGATTATGCCCGACTTCTTGATATGTCCATAAAGTCATAGGTGTAACACCTTTTTTAACTTCTGATAGAAATCGTTTTATAGATGGAACATTATTACCTTTCGGACCAAACCAGATTCGATTATCATCAACATATTCCTTAAATCTCTCTTCTGATAATCTCCATGAATACCCTTCCGGTGGTAAACAAATTCTTCCGCTTGGTGTTGTTATCGGATATATATTTTTTTCTACTGCTGGCCCAACTGATAAATCACTTGATTTCCATTTTCCACGTGGATCATTATCAGGATTTTTATACCTATCATTAGCATCTTCTGTACGTGGAAGTTTATTTAATTCAAAGTTTTCAGTTCTATCTTTAGTGTAAACTAATATTGTATCATGACTCCTTGATAATGTTTTTTTTAGATTAATTGGAGCATATGAACGCTGCCAAATCACTTCATCAACAAAATTACGTCGTCCAAATATCTCATCACAAAGGACTTTCAGATAATGACTTTCATCCGCATCTATTGAAATCCACAATGATCCTTCCGGCATAAGAAGATTATATAAAATCTCCAATCTGTCACGCATCAATGATAACCATATCGAATGTTCTAATCCGTCATCATAATGCGTAAATGCATTTCCTGTATTATATGGTGGATCAATATAAATACACTTTATCTGATTCGCAAAAGTATCTTCAAGAGCTTTTAAAGCAAGCAAATTATCGCCATGAATCAACATATTGCCATTCCATGGTTTACCATTCGGCAATACACCTGTTTCAGGATGTCCATACGAATATTCTTTATTTTCAATAAGGATTCGAGGCTCTAACGGCTTACGCTCGTCATATTTGCCAATCCAAGTTAATTCAAGTTTATTTTTATTCATTTGCATCTTGTTTAATTCTCACAGTAATTCCTTTTTCTGTCATATTATATGTTTCCATATTTATGGCATCTCTAATTTCTGATATTGTAGTACTTACCTCTTTATATCTATTCTTTTTAATATTAGGATAAATTTTAGTACTAATTTTATACTTATCATTATATTTCCCTGTTATTGAAATAGATTTCATAGAACTGATTGCTTTTTGGAATTTATTATATTCATTTTCCTCAACAACTTCATGTCCTATTGTATATTCAGGTTTCATTTTATCACCAATTTTACTTTTACATAAACAAATTATGAAGCTCTCATAAGGTAGTAATAAAGAACAGGAATTTCCAATATTATTTAATGAGCTTTTAATTTCTTCATTGGATGCAAGAGCTATAACTGATTCATCTAAATATATTTTTATATCATATGCTACTCTTTTACCGATATTGAGAATTTCAATAAATTCACCTTTACTTAATATTTCATTTTTCACAAAATAAAATTCTAGCCTTGGCCTATTTTCTTCATCCCATTGTCGTTTCAGTTCATTTAATTGATCTTCATTTTGCTGCAATAACTTATCATTTTGCTTCAATGTGCGCCAAGTTATTAATACCATAGCGAATGATGCTATTGCACTAATGTATGTTACCCAAAAATCCAACCAATCAGTATCTTTCCCAACAAACTCAAAAGATGCAGGTTGCCTTATTCCACAATTTATAATAATAGGTGTAATTATTATAGCTATAATAAATATTTGAACAGAATATTTATTTAATATACATATAATCCATTTCCACATAACTTTTCCTTATTCCAGTTAGTTTAATATCCACTTAATTGTAAACAAAACCTCCCTACAGACTTTCTGTTTCAACATCCTTTCAACCTTATCAAGTAACATATCTTTCTTCTCGTCTATTTCATCTTGAGCCACAAAAAGATTCTGTCTTTTTTCGATACGTTTTCTCTCCAAATCCTTGATTATTCTTTGAGCCTTAACCTTATCCTCAAGACGGTTTAACTTTTTAGCCTCAGATTTTTTTAGTTTTATTTCCTGATCCAGATCAGTAATTTCACGCTCTAAGGCAAGTTTCATGTCGTCAGCCCAGCAATCTAACTTTTCTATCTCTTCATCGAAAAATTTATTGTTACGTTCTGATGAAGCAGAAAGTATGTCATCATTCATTTCTGCTGTTTTATCGTCAAGCCGCGCCATCATATCGTCGGCTATATCTACATGATCAAGCTCTTCGCCAGGCAGTTCCAACATACGCTCCGCTATTTCCGGATAAACCCATTGACCTTCATCTGTCATGCAAGCAACGACAATATGATCTTCATGCTCAAAAGAGTCAATTGAGATTTTCTCAACACTCATAACTCCTTCGTGTCCGACAAGATCTTCAAGCAACTTTGTACGTCCTTCTGTACGAGTATAATCAAACTCCACACAAGAGCATCTGCCTGGCGAAGCACTGTATTTTGTGACAATACTTTTAGCCAAACTGCTGCCTATACGGTAAGGATATCTATCCCCTGGCTTGTTATTCTTCAACAACGAATAAACATTGCCGTCAGAATAAAGTTTGAAAGCAAAATTCTGTTCGTCAAATTCAGCCTTTCCATCTAAAGCATGTCTTGTGAGCAGCCAAAGACGTTTCTCAAATCTATCGAGATTCATCCTGCTTTTAGCAAGATTATCTCTTAGCTTTTCTTTCACGGATTCATCAAAATTCTCAAGCAGGGCTGTACGTGCCTTGAGCATCTTTTCAGATATTTGTTCCTTGAGCTCATCCTGCAGAGCGTCAAAAGCCTGTTCTATTTCGTCAGTTGTTCTGCATTCGTTATATATTTGTGCTATTCTTTTCTCAAAATCAATACCGCTACCTATGCTGCCCAACACTTCATCGCTGGCACCAAATACTCCGTTAAATAGCTGGAACTTTCTGTCAAGCAATTCATATACACGCACATCTGCTGCATTTCCCTTATTCAGGAAATTAATAACAACTACATCAAACTTCTGACCATATCTGTGACAACGCCCTATGCGCTGCTCTATGCGCTGAGGATTCCACGGCATATCATAATTAACTACAAGCGAACAAAACTGAAGGTTTATGCCTTCGGCTGCAGCTTCGGTAGCAATCATGATTGTTGCTTCGTTACGGAAATAGTCAACAATGGCGGCACGCCGGTCTGCTGTAGGCGAGCCGGTTACTTTTGCCGTTCCATTGTAAGTCTTTATCCATTCTTTATATATTTGAGTTGACTCATGGTCTGAATTTGTACCATTAAACCTCACCACCTTGCCTTTATAGCCATGACTTTCAAGCAATTCATAAAGAAAATCTTGCGTTCTTTTAGATTCCGTGAAAATAAGAGCCTTCTGGGCAGCACCCAAATTTCTTAATTGTTCAAAACCTTTATCCAATGCCACAAACAAATGCTCGGCCTTGCTGTTTTTCTTGATCTTACCTGCAAGATCTTTAAATGTTTCAAGCTCCTTTATCTCACTCTTTATCTTCTCTATATCGTCAGGATGCAACTCCTGCACATCGTTGTCTTCGGCTTCATCGTCATCAACCCATTTATCATTGTCGTGCTCATAATCGGCAATAATATCGTCATCATCAGAATAAACACCATTCTGCGACAAAAGATGTTTCAATCTGTTTATCAGCGAACAGAACGTGCCATATATGGCATAGGTAGAAGATGCCAACAACTTTCGCAGAATTAATGTCATAAGCTGTCTTTGACTATTGGGAAGAGCATATAATCTTGGTCTTGCCAAATAATCAGACACCATGTCATAGAGTTTCTGCTCGTCTGTTGTAGGGAAGAACTCCTCTACAATCGCTATTCTTCTTGTGTATCTTATATATTCAAGAACCTGACGCCTTAAAGTACGTTTACAGACAGGCTGGAGCCTACGTCTTAAATCCATGTAATCCTCTTCAGACAAATCATGCCCGTACCGGCTTTTAAAACTTCTCAAGTCTCCAAATACATAATCGTCAATAACAGAAACAAGTCCATAAAGTTCAAGTATTGAATTCTGCAATGGAGTTGCCGTCATCAATATTTTTTTACGTGAAGAAATTGCCGACTTTATTGTATTAGCCGTTACATTTTGTGGCTTGTATACATTACGCAATCGATGTGCCTCATCAACTATCACTAAATCCCAGTCTGTCAATTTGATATATGATGACTTTGATTTAGCAAATTGAAAAGAGCAAATAACAATCTTGTCTGTTTCAAACGGATTTAAATGTCCCTGCTCGATTGAAGCATTAAATGATTTTGACTCCATGATGACAGATGGAAGAAAAAACTTCTCCAGCAATTCACTCGACCACTGTTTGCGTAAGTTGGCAGGACATATCACCAGCAATCTCCTTTTATGTTCAGACCAATGCTGAGACAATATTATACCGGCCTCAATAGTTTTTCCCAAACCTACTTCATCGGCAAGAACAGCCCCTTTAGACAAAGGTGATTTAAATGCGAACAATGCGGCTTCTACCTGATGAGGCGTTAAATCAACTTGAGCATCTTGAAGAGAAGCTGTGAACTTATCTAAATCATTAGCCGGCATTCTTCTTGTTAAAACGTTGGCTAAATATGTTGCCTGAAAGTCAGTAATACCATAATTCATATTATTTGTCTTTATCAAGATGCGTCAAAAGTTAATGTTACAAGCAAATATTTACAACTTATGCAAATATTATGCTTAACTGCAAAGTTAGCATTATTTTTTTAGACAAAATCATATAACCCATATTTTATTTTACACAAAACAAAAAATAGGAAATATTCATAAATACCATTTCCACAAAATAAGCCGATGTTTATATTTAGCCAACAAACATAATAGCGTACAAGCAACAGAAAGCTTTTATCCTATTCTGCATTTATTTCATTCTTTAAACTATCCGACAAATACGGACAACTCGATTTTTATTGTTATTCTATTGTTCATTGCGACACGAAATATTATCTTTGTCAACACCTTGTTTTCAAAATGCGGAATTGTGTAACGCACTGGCTTTTCACGCAAAAACATTTTGAGATGATGACATCTAAAGAATAAAAGACGGTTTCACTCTATCAATACGCAAAAAATGCGTGTTGTTCTTATTCTACACTTCGCGGATATAATCCGCCCAAGCGTTTGTAGTTTGTCTTACTCATAATTGTTCTTGTTAATCAGGTTTACAACTACTTTCACCATTACGTCTTTTTCTTCCGTGCGGCTTTCGGCTATCATCAGCGTAAGGGCAACAAGAGTGTTGTCGGCAATGCGTTTCGTGCCGTCAGGATTATAGAGAATGCCGTTACCTGCCATAAACCATAAGAAGAGAGTTGCAGCTATACTCTGCCCAATACGTTAACAAGCTGCTTCAGCTCCGTATAGCGTTGTTCTGTCAGAGCTTTATTGACGGCATATCCTTTAATTAAATATTCTTTCAGCACCTTGTTTGCCCATATACGAAACTGCGTGCCACGCTGGCTTTTTACACGATAGCCCACGGAAATGATGACGTCCAAGTTGTATAACACAATATTCTTAGTTTGCGTAAATCCCTCTCTACGACCATAATTCTTGGTATGTGCAAAATTTGCACATGTGGTCTCACGTTCTAATTCATGTTCCTTATAAATATTGCTAATGTGGCGTCCTATAACGGTTCTGTCCTTTTGAAACAGTTCTGCCATCTGTGCCTGTGAAAGCCACACTGTATCTCCATCCATCCTGATATCCGCGGCAGTCTGCCCATCGGCTGTACGGTAAATTACAATTTTGTCATTCAAGTCCATAGCCCAACTCTTTAAACAGGTTCAACAAATCCTTTCTGCTTTCCTCCTCCTGTATTAGCTAACACTGAACTTCGTTTGTGAATAGCGCCTTGCACCAATAGAACCAAAAAGGCGGGCTGAAAGCATGAATAAACAAAATTGATAAAGCTATGTGCGGCCTGAAGGCCAATTGGGGATTATACCGTTTCATGACAAAACTTATCAAAACAACAATAATAACAAATATTTTCCTGCGTTTTATATCCACCTTATTATTTTCCAAAAACAAACCTATGACTTACGCATAAAAAACCTATGACTTTTGATGTAAAAGTGGCCGAGTTACGAGGCAAAACTCAGCCATTAACAGTTTAAAAGTAAAAGCATTGAGTTTACTTAACAAGAAGCCATATACAAAGACACAATCTTTCAATTTAAAACATAAAACAACACAAATACTTACGATTTTTCGGGACTATTTTTATGATGCGAATGTATGGACATGAAAAGGCGACCGGACTGGGGAGCTGACAAATATTAATCGGACGATTGGGGATAAGAAGTGTCGCTCATGTCAATGTTGCGGACTACGGGGCGGCTATGGTTTATGGTATTGCGATTGATAAAAAAGTCATAAATAATGTTACGCAAAACGTGATGTAATAAAGCAAATTGACTGAAAAACGTCATTTTAAAAGGCAAGGACGAAAAATAATGGCTCCGTTGGCAAATTTTTATTTTGTAGTTATGCCAATTTGCATTATCTTTGCATAAGATAAGCGGCATCTTGGCATAACATTCAAGCAAGCTTGATGATTCTGCTCTCGGTTTGCATTATCTTTGCAATAAGATAAGCGGCATCTTGGCATAACATACAAGCAAGACTTGATGATTCTGCTCTCGGTTTGCATTATCTTTGCATAAGATAAGCGGCATCTCGGCATAACATTCAAGCAAGACTTGATGATTCTGCTCTCGGTTTGCATTATCTTTGCAATAAGATAAGCTGCATCTCGGCATAACATTCAAGCAAGCTTGATGATTCTGCTCTCGGTTTGCATTATCTCTGCATAAGATAAGCGACAGACAGGACTGACCGGGGAGACAGGACGCACGGGCACTACTGAGAGTTGCTTTATCAGAAGAAGAAGACAACAACGTTGAAGGCTCCATGACGACGCCAGCCGGAGGGAGACAAGACATATATAGCACGCATAAACAAAAGACATTCAGGACATGAACAAAAGCGACAGCATAGTCATTATACCTACGTATAACGAGAAAGAGAACATCGAGAAGATTATAAGGGCGGTGTTCTCGCTTGAAAAATGTTTTAATATTCTCGTGATAGACGACGGCTCGCCCGACGGCACCGCGGCTATAGTTCACCGACTGATGGAGAGCGAGTTTGCCGACCGTCTGTTTATCATTGAGCGCAGCGGCAAGCTGGGCCTCGGCACGGCATACATAACGGGCTTTAAATGGGCCCTGGAGCACGGATATGACTATATATTCGAGATGGACGCCGACTTCAGTCACGACCCCAACGACCTGCCGCGCCTCTATTCGGCATGCCACGACGAGGGCTACGACGTTGCCATAGGCTCGCGCTACGTGAGCGGAGTGAACGTGGTTAACTGGCCTATAGGACGCGTGCTGATGAGCTATTTTGCATCTAAGTATGTGCGCATGGTGACGGGCTTCAAGGTGCACGACACCACTGCGGGATTTAAGTGCTACAAGCGCCGCGTGCTCGAGACCATTGAGCTGGACAAGATACGCTTCAAGGGCTACGGCTTCCAGATAGAGATGAAGTTTACGGCATACAAGATAGGCTTCAAGATTAAGGAAGTGCCCGTAATATTCGTCAACAGACGTGAAGGCGTGTCGAAGATGAGCGGCGGCATATTCGGCGAGGCTTTCTTCGGTGTGATGCGTCTGCGCTGGGACGGATGGACACGCAAGTATCCCAAGATTAAAGACTGACAGCAGGAAGGGACATGCAGCAGGGCCGCTGCCCTGCTGCAACACCATAACCGCAACAACGCTGCTGCGCAAAAACGGCCTGCAAGGACGCAAGGCGATACAGACATAAAGCGCAAGCCGCGCAGTATCAGAAGACGAGCAAGGGGAAAGAGCGCCCCGGCTTATCAGACACGACAACGCTCACCGAGGCAGACTAGGTTGCCACAGATGCAGCAGGCATCACAGACAGGTTAACCGCAAATATTATTCTAACGAAAAAACGATAAAAACAACTAACAATGAGATACATCTACCGAATATATCAAATATGCATCGCGCTGCCGATAATACTCGTGCTCACCATACTTACGTCGCTCACCACGAGCGTGGGCTGCGTGCTTGGCAACGGTCACTTCTGGGGCTACTATCCGCCTAAGCTGTGGGCAGCAGCCATACTTAAGGTGCTGTTTCTGCCGGTAAAGGTTGTGGGACGCGAGAACCTGAAGCACAACGAGTCGTATGTGTTTGTGAGCAACCATCAGGGCTCGTTCGACATATTTCTGATATTCGGTCATCTGGGACGCAACTTCAAATGGATGATGAAGCACCAGCTGCGCAAGATTCCTCTCGTTGGCTTTGCCTGCGAGATGTCTCACCAGATATTTGTAGACAAGCGCGGCCCGAGCAAGGTAAAGGAGACATACGACAAGGCACGCCACACGCTGAAAGACGGAATGAGCGTGGTGGTGTTCCCCGAAGGCTCGCGCACGTTTACAGGTCATATGGGTACGTTTAAGCGTGGCGCCTTCATGCTTGCCGACGAGCTTCAGCTGCCCGTAGTGCCGCTGACCATCAACGGCTCTTTCGACGTGCTGCCAAGGACAAACAAATGGTTCTGGGTGAAATGGCATCCGCTGACGCTGACCATCCATAAACCGATATACCCAGAAGGACAGGGTGCCGAAGACATAAGCAAGCGCATGGACATAAGCTATAAGGAGATTATGGCCGACCTGACTCCGAAATATCAGGGGTATGTGAAGAATCCGAATCAGTAGTTTTTTTCTTTAGGAGTAATTCTTTAGGAGTTAAGGAGTTATGTAGTTAAGGAGAAGTTCCTTGAGCATAGCGAAAAAAGACAATAGTCTTGTGGATTCGAGTCGGAAGTTAAAGTAGTTAGAGAAGTTAAAGTAGTTAAAGTCATATGCTAACGTAGTGCGTGTTTAAGTGAAGAACGAAGAGTGAAGAGTGAAAAATGCAAATGTTAGCGTAGTACGTACGATAATAACCAACAAGGCTATTATGCCGGCTAAAGGTTGATGCTAACTTATAGCCCGAAGGGCTACACTTAAGTAACCGTGGGTGTATCACCCACGGCCTGTAACAAAACAAACTATGAGCACCCGAAGTGGTGCTATATCGGAGCAAATAACGGACACAAAAGCAAACAAGTAAGTAACATAAAAACAAGAATAGCACCACTTCGGGTGCTCGCATTACCAGGACTTTAATCCGTGGGTAATGACCCACGGTTACCAAAGTTAAGCCCTTCGGGCTACCGGCAAATTAAGCCGCAAAAGCGCAATGAAAAGTTAAAAATGAAAAACTCTTGTGGATTCGAGTCGGAAGTTAAAGTAGTTAGAGAAGTTATCTCTCACTAAGGTGAGCTAGGAGCATATTTAAGTGAAGAACTAAGAGTGAAGAGTGAAAAATCCAATTGCAAACGTATTGCTTACAAGTATAAACCACAATACATTTGGATTTTTCGTTTTTCATTTTTAACTTTTCACTTTCGTAAGACGCACTACGTTGCTATTGTGCCGGCGGATCTGCGCTTTCGAGGCGGGAGTTAAAGTAGTTATCGCTCACTTAGGTGAGCTGGTAGTTAGAGTCAAATGCCTTGTTGATTCTTATCATAACTTCATAATCACTACGTTTGGTAATGTGCCGGCGGATCTGCGCTCCGCCGGAATATAATATAAGGATCTGAGATCCGCTAAAAATACCGCTGCCTTATGAAGTGAGTAATGAAAAATTTAATGCTATGTTTGC
>ENA-USUJ01001453-USUJ01001453.1-human-gut-metagenome-genome-assembly--contig:-NODE-1453-length-19914-cov-32.592529_pt1 | contig 19914 bp, 9 predicted proteins | sample MGYA00250061_ERZ773398 | MGnify/ENA primary metagenome ERZ773398 (study PRJEB29103, sample SAMN06111992) | human gut metagenome | biome: human gut; feature: ankylosing spondylitis patient; material... | reverse complement strand
GCTCTTGGCGATCACGGACTCCGGCTGGGAGCGGCCCCTGCCATCCAGGTTCAGAAGCGTGTCCAGTTCCACAAGACGGGCGGACTTTACCCGCAGATCATCCTCATAGGGGAAAGGCTTGCCCACTTCCTCCTTGGCTGCGGCCTGCTGCTGGTACAGATTGTCCAGCTGGGCCTTGGCCGCCTCCAGGCGTTGGGGCATTTGAGAGAGCGCATTGTCGATACGGGTCAGGTTGCCGCGTGGGTCTGTGCCGAGGCTTGCCCGGTGGGTCATCTGGCCTTTCAGCAGGAGCGTATATTCCTGTTTCCAGGCCGAAAACTCCACGGACATAGTGAATCCCCGGTAGCTGCCGATCTGCACAGGCTCGGAGCCTTTGACCTCCTTGCAGGCATCCAGCAGGGCTGCACCAGCGTTTTCCTTGTCCGTCAGGGTATCGCCCCGGATTTCCATACCGGCAAAGCCGTCCTCCGGGTGAGGGTGGGCGGCCAGAGTTTCCAGGTCTGCCTCAAAACCCTGGATAAAGCCCTTGTGCTTTTCGATTTCCTCCGGGAAGTATTTGAGCAGCTGGTCCTCCAGACGGTACTGCTTGCTCTGGTGGTCGGCTTTCATCAGCTTCAGCTTGGAGACCTCCACATCCAGGTCCATGCGCTCCTTGATACGGGGGTCTCCGGCGCACAGGGCCTTGATCTCGGCAAAGGACAGCGCCGTTTCGTCTACATCGTCGCAGCTTCTCACCGGCGATTTGGAAGTCATAATCTGGCTGATGAATTTCTGCTTGTTCTCGACGGTTTGCCACAGGTAGGCATCGAAAGTTCCCTCGGTAACATAGCGGTACACATGGACCAGGGGATTTTGGTTGCCCTGGCGCTCGATACGGCCCTTGCGCTGTGCAAGGTCTCCCGGCCGCCACGGGCAGTCCAGGTCATGGAGCGCCACAAGCCGATCCTGCACATTGGTGCCAGCGCCCATTTTGGCGGTGCTGCCCAGCAGGACACGCACCTGGCCGGTGCGGACCTTGGCGAACAACTCTTTTTTTCTGACTTCTGTGTTGGCCTCATGGATGAACGCGATCTGATCGGCTGGCATCCCCTGGGCGATGAGTTTTTGCCGGATGTCCTCATAGACGGTAAAGACCGGCTCCGGCTCGTCCAGCGGCACAGCCTGCTCCAGCGCATGGAGCGTGGGATTGTCCAGCGCCTTGGCCACCTTTTTGGAGGGGACCGCCTGGGGCGTAGAAATGTCGCAGAACACCAGCTGGGTCAGCTTGTCGGCCTCGCCGTCCCGCCAAATCTGCATGATGTTTGCCACACATTGGTTGACCTTCGTGCCGGGTTCGTCCGGCAGCAACTGGTTGATGATACGCTGGTCCAGCCCCAGCTTGCGGCCATCGCCGGTGATCTTGAGCATATTGTCCTCCGATGGGTCAACGCTGCCGCTGTGTACCTTGGAGGCGCGCTCGGAGAGAACCTGCACCATCTCTTTTTGGTGTTCAGTAGGCTGGGCCACAATGTTGTGGTATTCCACCTCCGGCGTGGGCAGATGGAGCTGATCGGCAGTTTTAATATCAGCCACCTCTTTGAACAGGTTCATCAGCTCCGGGAGATTGAAAAACTTGGAGAAGCGGGTGCGCGCCCGGTAGCCGGTACCTTCCGGTGCCAGCTCCAGCGCCGTCGTCGTTTCACCAAAGCGCGACGCCCAGCAGTCAAAGTGGGTCATGCTCAGCTCTTGTAGCCGGTCATACTGGAGATACCGCTGCATGGTGTAAAGCTCGGTCATGGAGTTGCTGACCGGGGTGCCGGTGGCAAAGATAACCCCCCGGCTGCCGGTGATCTCGTCCATGTAGCGGCACTTGGCAAACATATCGCTGGACTTTTGGGCGTCGCTGGTAGAGAGGCCCGCCACATTCCGCATCTTGGTGTATAAAAACAGGTTCTTGTAGTTGTGCGCTTCATCGACGAACAGGCGGTCCACACCCAGCTGCTCGAAAGTCACCACATCGTCCTTGCGGTCCTCGGCCTGGAGCTTTTCCAGTCTGGCCTCCAGGGATTTGCGGGTCCGTTCCAGCTGCTTGACCGTGAAACGCTCACCGCCGCTGGCCTGTACCTCGGCAATCCCCTCGGTAATCTCGTCGATCTGCTCGTAGAGGAGCCGTTCCTGGCGCTCCCGGCTGATGGGAATTTTCTCGAACTGACTGTGACCCATGATAACAGCGTCGTAGTCGCCGGTGGCAATGCGGGCGCAAAACTTCTTTCGGTTATGGGTCTCAAAGTCCTTTTTGGTCGTGACCAGGATTTTGGCGGAGGGATAGAGCCGCAGAAACTCCGAAGCCCACTGCTCCGTCAGGTGGTTCGGCACCACAAAGAGGGACTTCTGGCACAGCCCCAGGCGCTTGGATTCCATGGCAGCGGCCACCATTTCAAAGGTTTTGCCTGCACCGACCTCGTGTGCCAACAGCGTATTGCCGCCATACAGCACATGAGCGATAGCGCCCAGCTGGTGGTCCCGGAGGGTGATAGCTGGGTTCATGCCGCCGAAGGTGATGTGGGACCCGTCGTATTCGCGGGGCCGGGTGGAGTTCATTTCCTGGTTGTACTGGCGCACCAGGGTCTGGCGGCGCTCCAGGTCCCGCCAAATCCAATCGCGGAAAGCCTCCCGGATGGCTTGCTGCTTTTGGGCTGCCAGGGTGGTCTCCTTGGCGTTCAGCACCCGGCGCTCCCTGCCGTCTGCGTCCTCCACGGTGTCGTAAATACGGACATCCCGCAGGTTCAGGCTGTCCTCCAAAATCTTGTAGGCATTGGCACGGCTGGTTCCGTAGGTGGTGTAGGCTGCCACATCGTTTTCGGATACAGAGTTTTTGCTCGTGACCTGCCATTCGGCGGTGAAAGAGGCGTAATTGACCTGGATGGCGCGCTGGAGGTAGTACGGGGTGTTGAAGGTCTCATACATGAATTGCTGAATGTACTCCTTGTCGATCCAGGTAGCGCCCAGGCGCACCTCGATCTCCGAAGCGTCCAGGTCTTTGGGCTGCGCCTTTTCCAGCGCCTCCACATTGGGACGGAAAATCTCGCTGACCTCCAGCGCCCGCTGTGCCTGACGCAGCTTGCGCCGCACATTGCCGGACAGGTAATCGTCGGCGGTCACATAGGCAGGCCGTTCTCCCTCCGGCACCGGCCCAGGCAGGCGGAAGATCACGCCTTGCAGCTCAGAGGCCAGCTCGTCGCTGGTCTTGCCGGTAAGCTGTTCCATGTACTCCATATCCACACGGGCCTTTTCCGCGATGGATACGGCCAGGGCTTCGCTGGCGGTGTCCACGGAAGTCACCGCCTCATGGGGCTTGATGGTCCGCTTGGTGAACATATCCGCCTTGCGCTCCAGCCTGCCGTCCTCGTCCACGATCTCCAGCGCGCAGAGCAGATAATAGCTGGAATCGTCGGCAAAGGCCAGCCGGTTCGCCCGGTCATTGATAAGACCGTACTTGGCGGAAAAATCGTCATAGAGCCGGTTCAGCTCCGCTTGTTTTTCCCGGATGTCGCTATCCGGCGTGGCGGCGTCCATTTGCAGGTCGATCAGTTCCTGGACACAATCCCGCAGCCTCACCATGCCTTTAATGCGGGCCTCGGCGGTGGCGTTGAGGTCAGGCCGCACCATGCGGCTGTTCTCCCGGAAATACACTGCACCGTCCACCACGGTGTAGGAGTAGTTCTTCACATTGGGGTCGGCGGGGATGGAGGTGTCGATGGCCTCGCCCTCGCCCAGCTCCGGCAGCTCGGCCTCCTGGTAGGTGCCGCGAATGTACTTCACGGCATCATGCAGCTGATCGGCCAGCTCCAGCCCCTCAATGGGGTTCACGGTGTAGTCCATGCCGTGAGCGGTGCTTTCCGGTTCCTGTCGGCCCAGCACCATTTCCGGGTGGTCCAGGAAATAGCGGTTGATGGCAAAGCCGTCCTCGGTCTGTCCGGTCTGCGTCCACTCCGGCACGATGTCCAGCGGACGGTCCCGTTTTTGGAGGAAGATGATGTCCGAAACGACCTCGGCACCTGCGTTCTTTTTGAAAGCGTCATTGGGCAGACGGATGGCCCCCAGTAGCTCGGCGCGCTGGGCCAGATACCGGCGCACGCTGGAATCCTTGGCGTCCATCGTGTAACGGGAAGTCACAAAAGCCACCACACCGCCGGGACGCACCTGGTCCAGAGCCTTGGCGAAAAAGTAGTTGTGAATGCTGAAATTCAGCTTGTCATAGGCTTTGTCCCGGACCTGATACTGGCCGAAAGGCACATTGCCGATGGCGAGATCATAGAAGTCCCGCCTGTCGGTGGTCTCGAAGCCTGCCACGGTGATGTCGGCCTTGGGATAGAGCTGCTGGGCAATACGCCCGCTGATGGAATCCAGCTCCACGCCGTACAGACGGCTATTTCGCATTTCCTCCGGCAGCATACCGAAGAAGTTGCCCACGCCGCAGGACGGCTCCAGGATGTTGCCGGTCTCAAATCCCATGCGGCCCACAGCCTCGTAAATGGCCCGGATCACCGTGGGGCTGGTGTAATGAGCATTGAGGGTGGACCCTCTGGCGGCAGCGTATTCCTCCGGGGTCAGCAGCTCCTTCAGCTGGGAATATTCCTTGCTCCAGCTTTCCTTGTCAGGGTCAAAGGCGTCGGCAAGGCCGCCCCAGCCCACATACCGAGAGAGGACTTGCTGCTGCTCCGGCGTTGCCTGCCCGGTGGTTTTCTCCAGGTATTTCAGCAGCTTGATTGCCTCGACATTGGCCTGGAACTTGGCCTTGGGGCCGCCTTCGCCCAGATGATCGTCCGTGATGTGGAAATTCTCGGCGCTGCGGCGCAGGTTCTCCTTGTACTCCCCATAAGCGGCTTCCTCGGCAGCCCTGGCATTGGGGAAGGTCTGCCACTCGCCATTGACCTGGATGGAAATGGGATGTTCGTCCAGCACTTCATCCAGGGTCTTTTCCGGTTCGATGGCAGGTGCGGGAGGCTCCGGTTCATCGGTCCGCAGGGTCTGAACCACCACATCATAGGGCAGATGGTTCTTGTCGCCCGGATAGACAGCCACCGTCTCGGCGTGATAAGCCGGGGTTTCGGCAGCCGGTTCCGGGCGTTCCTGTCCAAAACCGTCCAGCTGACGGGCATACAGCCCGCGCAGCAAAGGCGCAACTTCGTCCCAGCGGTAAAACAGCATGGCCAGCCGCTTTTCCTCTGCGTCCAGCACTTCCAGCTCGATACCTTCAGGAGTAGTCCGGTAGTCAGCGGTATCGCCGGTCTCCAACTCCATCGTTTCCACAATGTTGGGATAGGCGCGGCTCAACCACAAGGCCACCTCCCGGTTGCTCTTGCCGTTGTGCAGCAGTTGGGAAAGCTCCGCCTTGTCCGCCTCACCGATCAGGCCGTGGGCCAGCACATCCCGCAGGTCCTGGTCTACTGCATCCGGGTTTGCCGGAAGAAACTCGGTATAGAAGTCGTTGCGGTTATCTGCCCGAAGAAGCTGCTCAAACTGTTCCTGACGCTCGGCCCGGTAGATGGGGTAGCTCATGCCGGTGGGCAGCAGCTCCACGGTGTCATCCCGCAGCTCTGTGATCTGGTGAGCGCGGTCATCCAGATAGACAATATCCCCCACATGGTAGGGAGGGACTGTTGGATCATAAGAAGTCCGCTCCCTGACCGTGCCACGGGCCGCAGCATATTCCTTGTCTGATACAGGAACACGCGAATTGCCGGGGGAAGGCTGTTCCGGCTGGTCTGCTTGGGCGGTCTCTCTGGATATGGCCTCCACATCCCGCATGACCTGCTGAACAAAGGGATCGTTGTCCAGCTTTTCCGGTTCCACCACATGACCGTTCACAATGCCGCGCTGGGCCAGGGTCTCCCGGATGGCGATGGGGTCGACATCGTCCAGATTGTTCTGCTCGACCTGGGTATAGAAGCGATCCTCCTTGATGAGCTGGGCAATCCGGCGCTGCACCTTGGGCCAGGGCAGCGCCGTTCCTTCGGGGCTTTCCGGGCGGATCGCAAACGGGGTTTTACCATCGCCGCCGTCAAACTCATGGGCCAGCCATGCTGCGGTGTCTCTTTCTCGCGCATGGTCTTTCATGTAGCGGACAACGGCGTGTTTGCTCTCGATTTTGCCATTCCAGTCCTGGATAGCCTTGTCGATGTCATTGTCCGAGAGAGGGCGCAGCAGCTCATGGAGCTTGGGATAGGTCTCGTCTATGACTTCCCGATGAAGGCGCTGCCGGAACTCCGGGGTGTCAGAATAGAGGCGAAGCAGCCCCATATTACCGGACCCCAGGACAGCACGGCGAATAGCGGCGTTGCCCTCGATCACGGCGTTCTCGTAGTCACTATGACCGCAGGCGTTCCGGTATCTGATGTCCTGGGTAACAGCCTCCAGCACGATGGGCTTGTATTGCTCATGCAGCTCCCGGAGGGTGGCGGCTTGGATGGCTTCTTCGTCCCGGAACGCCCGGAACCCGTCAGCACCATACTCCGCTTCATGGGCGTTGATGTCCTGTTCGGCCTCATGGTCGATAGAGAGGACGGAATACTCCCGGCGCTGGGTGCTGCCCTCCAGGGTGGCGGAGACCGTCACATCATGCTTGGCCCTGAGCTGTTCCAGGTACTGCTCCAGCCGGTTTGCCGGGAACCCGCACATTTCCACACGGCCACCGCCAGGGATAGCACGGGAGACCAGTTGCAACCCCAGCTCCGGCGCGGCTTCTTTGGCGTCCTCGCCATAAATCTCGAAGAAATCGCCCATCTGATACAGGACCATATCATCCGGGTGTCGCTCCTTGACACCGTTGTATTCCCACACAGCCGGGTCCGGCTGCGGCTGTTCTTGGGCAAAAGAAAAAGCAGAGGATGTTTTCACATTCTCTGCTTCATCTACTCTTTGGATTTGTTCCGCTTCGGAGAGGAACAGGTTTAGGGTTAGCTGTTGATAAGCTCCGCCATCAAAATCTCCTCCACTTGGGCCTTGCAGGTGTTCATCAGACCCACCCAGCGCATCGGATCGCGGGCTTTCAGCTCCTCCGTCGCGCCCGCCGACTCCGCCAGCTGGGGCATTATCTGCTCCAGACGGCTGTTCGCCGTCTCGTCGATCTCGATGAGGTGCGGGTATAGTTTCTCGGTCAGCAGCAGCTGGTTGTAGATCAGGGGCCGGTGTTCCTTCAGGTACGCTTTCCGCATCCTGCCGTACTTGCCCAGGGGCTTCTCCGGCTGTTCGCTCAGGTTCAGGTCGGGAATCAGGTAATCGCCGTTCCTCGTGTAAGTCAGGTTGTTCTCCATGTGTAACGCTCCTTTCCGCGAGTTGTTCGCGCTCATAGTTCTGGATGGTGACGCCGATCTGCCGTAGCACCTGCTGGTTCATCTGGCTGACCGCCGCTCCCAACGCCCCAACCGTGGCCGGGGTATTGAAATCGAAAATCGGCATGAAGTCCTCATGCTGGAAATATTGGTCTGTATCCAGTCCGCAGCGGGACATCAGGGCGTAGGCGATGCTGACGGTGGCGGCGGACTTAAATTGGACTTCGATGTTGAGTTCATCGTACTCCTCCAGGAACGAACCGTCAACGATGTAGCGGAAGTCCTGTTGATGCTCGTCCCAATACTCACTCGCCAGCTTTCCGGCCACATCGGTGAGCTGCTGGGCAAGATCGTCACCGGCAACACCGTAGTTGCGCTCCAGCATGGCCGACACAGGCCCGATGTGCTGTTCCTCCAGCTGCCACAGCCAGGGGGTGCGGGAATGTTCACGGGTCCCGGTGTCGGAAATATCGAACACATAGCGCAGGCGGGGCCTGTCGCCGGAATCGTCCACCAGAGCGATCCCCTTGGAGCCGCGCCGTACATACCGCCCCATTTTTTCGTTCCACAGATCGTACTCGGCGCAGGCGGTGGCGTCCGGGCGCTGGGCGTAAATCATCATCTGCTCATGGAACGGATATTTGTAGAGGCGGGCGGCGGTGGTAAGAAAGGCTGTCCATTCTTTCCAGCTGCCCACAAGCCGGGTCGATACCTGTTCGGCCATCTGCCGGTAAAATTCAGCTTTGGATGGCATGGTTTTCTGTCCTCCCTTCATGTTAAATAGAAATGGGGCGGCACATCAGGCCGCCCCGCTGGGTCTTGGTGTGGTTTTTACTCGTCGAAATCCGGGTACAGCTCCAGCTCGGCAAACTCGGCGTCGCTCATAGCCCGGAGCTTGGAGAGGGCGCTGTCCGTCAGCTCCCGCAGCTCGGCTTCCTCCGGCGAAAGCTCACCGCACATCTCCGTCAGGGCTTCGATCAGCCCGGTGCGGCTGCCGGTGTTGTAGATACAAAGCAGATTCGTTTCCTCAAAAGTGAAGTTTCCCATATCAAATCTCCCTTTCCGCGCTCTTTTTGGGCGCTGTCTTTTTGTGTTCCGCCTTGGGCTGGCTTTTCAGCTGCTCCATGACGGACTTTTTCTTTTCCCGTTCCTCCCGGTGGGCGGCGGCAGCCAAATCCATGAGAGAAATCGGCTGGCCGCTGCGGGCCTGCTGTTCCAGCTGGGTCACTGTCGGCTCCTTGGGTCCGTTGTTGATGATGCCGTCGATCATACCGTAGTCATCCTCCACGACCATTTCCGCATTTTTCAGCGGATTGTCCGGCAGGAAACCAGGAACCTGCTCAAAGCCGAAGCTGTCGCAGTAATGACAGGATACCTTGCCATCCCGCTTAATGGCAACGATGTCGCTTACGCTCATGGACGGATGGCGGTAATCGGCAGGATGTTCATTGTTGAAGCGGTAAAAGAGCTGTTCGGCGGTATCGCCTTTCAGATCGGAGGGCAGCAGCGGAGCGGTGTAGACCAACTCATAGTTGTCCCGCTGCACCGTCTGCCCGATGGACTGGAGCCATTCCAGGCCCTCATAGCGGATGTCCCGCAGTTCGTCGGTGTGCTTCACCTGATAAATGGCGAAGCAGTCCCCCTTGTGGGAGAGAAACGCCTGCTCCCGTTCCTCCTGGTGGTCCATGCGGTCCTTGACCAGCTTATCAAACTCCGGGGTTTCCTCCCATTCCTCGCGGGGCAGGGCGAAGATACCGTCATGGGCGTCCAGGTCGGCGGTGTCAAAGGCCATCACCGGATTTTCGCCTTCCTGGATAATGTAAACGGTCAGGTCACGCTCCATCAACTCATAGGCCCGCTCTTTGGAGAGGGGCAAAAGGTCACTGTCCAGGCAGCCGCATTTCTCCAGATCGTCCTGGGTCAGAACCGGGTCCGGCATGGGATATTCGTCCAGCGCCTGTTCCTGAGCATCCGGCAGCAGGGCGGCTGCGGCTTCTACGGTCTGCTGGCTGGCCTGTTCATACAAAGTCTCGATCATGGACAGCGGCGCATACTTGATGGATTTGTCACCCAGCCCCAGGTCCTTGCAGATGTGGCTGACCGCTGCGGAACGGCCCATGTCCGGTTCATCCAGCTGGCCGCCGTCCATCTGCTTCATGGTTGCCACATCGTAAAGGGTGTAGTCCCAGCCGGTATCGCAGGGCTGAACATGAAGATATGTGGCATCATCCAACACCAGCAGGGCCTCCCGGTACTCGGCACTGGGCTGGACACTTTCGGTATTTTCCGGCTCGGTCAGCTGTTCCGGTTCAGTCATTGGCACCATCTGATCCAGTCGCTCCATAAGCTCGGCAGCTTTTTGGGTGGTTTCATCCGGTTCGTCCTCGTTCGCGATATTCTGGAGCCATTCGCGTACACCGCTGGCATCTCCGCTTCGAAGTGTGGCAGTCAGTTCGTGCAGTGCGTCCTCACGGCTATCTGCATTGTTCCGATACTCATAAGGGTTATAATCGAAAGTGAACTGGTCGATGTCTGCTGCCAGCTGCTCAATAGGGTCCCGCTCAGGCTCCGGGGCGGCAGTCAGGTCAATGCCGCGCTCCTTGCAGATTTCCTTGTAGTTGCGCTCGATGTCGTTAATCAGCTCGCAGGAAGTCTTGTTGATGGTCTCCAGACTGGCCCGCAGTTCCTTCAGCTCCTTGTCCTTCGACCAGGAAGCGATGTAGCCAAAACTGTTCTCGCCGGTCTGGATGCCGAAATACTGGCAAACCGCATAAGAAATGCTCTCGGCCTCCACTTCCTCGGTGTTGCGGTTTTTGGCAGCCTGTTTCACCGCCGTCAGATCTTCCTCCACTTCCAACCGCCACTCAAACCGATTCTCGTCCACATAGCGCCAGCCTTCCTCGGCGGCGGCCTGTCCCGCCTCTGCTTCGGTGGCGAAGTCCAGACGGAAGTCATGCTTGGTGCCGCCCTCGCTCACCATCACGATCTTCCAGGTCGGCTCCGCTTCGTACTTTTTGGGGTCGTGGAGCTTACTGTGCGCGGTCTCATGGACAGCGGCGGAAACAGTCTGCACCTCGCTCATGCCTTCCCGGATGGCGATCCGCTGCTGGTCAGAGGAGAAATAGCCGTCCATGTTCTCGGCCATCGGCTCAAACTCGATGGGAACCGGAGCCGAGCGGCGCAGAGCTTCCATGAAAGCCTCATAGTGCGGCACCGTCCCGGACAGGCTGGAGGCCAGCTCTGGCAGGGGCTTTCCGTCCGTCTGGCTCACATCGAACACCTTCACCGGACGGAACATGGGGATTTCAATTTCTTTTTCCTCCATGACCGCCTTGCCATCCGCGTCCAGGATGGGTGCATGGGTATCCGGGTCACGCTTCATTTCCTCGATTTTCTTTTTGTAGGGCGTGGGGGCGATGATGGTGATACCATGCTCGCCCTTTTTCACATGGCGCTCAAATTGGTTTTTCCACTTGTTGAACCCGGCCACCAGGGTGGCGTCCGGGCGCTGCATATAGATGAGCATGGTGTTGTTGACGGAGTAGCGGTGGAACTTGGACATGACGGACAGGTAGCGCATATACTTCTCGCTCTCAAACAGCTCCTTGATACCCTGTTCAATGCCCGCCGTGATTTCCTGCAACCGCTCCCGGTTGGTGGGCTTATCAGCCATGATTTTCACTCTCCTTTCCAAATTGGCGATTTCTGATTGATGTTCGGCAATCCACAGTCTTTGTTCATCAGGGGTATCCTCCAGGAAAAAATCCAGCAGATAGCCCACATAGTCTTTTTTCTGGATTGCCTCCATGAATCGGGGATGTGGATTTTCCTCCGGTGTTTTGGGTGTGTAGTCCGTTTCCCATTTGCGGAGCAAATGAAAGTAGTCGGCCAGGACACGAAAGGCATGGTCCCGGTCCTCCTTGAATTTCTGGGCCTCGGATTTCCGCCGGACATAGCGCCTCCGGGGAGGGGCCTGACTGTCATAAGCCAGGCCAAAATCTTGGGCCAGCTTCTCGGCGGCCTCTTTGGGGGACAGATTGTAGAGCCTCGCTGTGAAGTCGATTACATCACCGGTGGCTCCGCAGCCGAAGCAGTAGAAGTATTCCTCGTTCAGCTTCATGCTGGGATTTTTGTCATCGTGGAACGGGCAACAGGCCATGCCGCTCCGGTTGACCTCAATCCCATACATCTGCGCCGCTTCCCGGACGGAGACAGACTGTTTGACGGCCTCAAAGACACTTTCAGCCATGCTCATTCATTGCCTTTCTTGGGGGTGGGTGGCCTGTACCCGGCAGCCTTGGCCCGTTCACTGGCTGCCTTACGGCGCTCGGCGCTGTACGGTTCCCGGACGGACACGCAGCGTTTGGGAACGAGAAAGGTTTGGCGGTCCTTTTTCACAATCTGATCCGGGTATTTCTCCGCCAGCCGCCGCAGCTTTTCCAGTAGCCGGGGGTCATGGGTATAGACCTCGGCGGTGGCTTCAGCCTGGTTGTAGAGGATGATGGTTTCCTGTTCATAAAGGCTCAGTTTCATTTGCCGCCTCCTTTCTGCCGGTCAAACTCCAGCTTGAAGTTGGCGTACTGCCCATCGTCCTCCAACACCACGGTGGCGTCGTAGGTCTTGCCGGTTTTCTCGGAGTACAGGCCGCTTACATGGGCGCGGCCATTTTTGAGTAGCGCCGTCACGATGGCCTTGGTGGGCTGCTTTCGCTTCAGCTCCCACCACTTGTTGTTTTTCCAAATGGCAAATTTACAGCCCTCGTTCTGGCAGAAGAAGCCTTTTTGCAGCTCCGCCACATCGCCGCCGCAGCGGGGGCATTTGCCCACCACTTCGCGGGGCGGAGTGAACAGATACTCGGTGCCTTTAATCATCCGATAGGTTCCCACCAGCTCTTTGAGCATGGCACTAATCCCAGCCATGAAATCCTCCGGGGCCAGCTCGCCACGCTCGATTTCACCCAGCCGGTACTCCCACTCAGCAGTCAGAAGGGGCGATTGCAGCTGCTCCGGCAACACGGTGATAAGGGATACCGCATCATGGGAGGGCATGAGCTGAACGGTTTTCTTGCTCTTTTTGCGCTCCAGAAAGCCGGTGGAAACCAGCTTTTCCAGAATCCCGGCGCGGGTGGCCGGAGTTCCCAGACCCTTGCGTTCGGCATCGTCCGGCATATCGTCCTTCCCGGCAGTCTCCATTGCGGAAAGCAGCGTATCCTCGGTGAAGTGCTTGGGCGGGCTGGTTTTGCCCTCCTTAATGGCAGCACCAGAAAGGGGCAGCGTCTGACCTTCAGACAGCTCCGGCAGAGCCTTGTCCTCGGTTTCCGGCTCCACATTTTTCAGCCCTGCGCGGTATGCAGCGTCCAGCGCCCGCCAGCCGTGATCTTTCACCGTGCGGCCTTTGGCGGTAAACTCCGCACCGGCGCACTCCACAACAACGGCGGTTTCCGCAAAAATATAGGGTTGAGCCACAGCGCACAGCAACCGCAGGGCCACCAGCTCCAGCACCGCCTTTTCGCCCACCGGCAGGCCGGACAGGTCTGCGCCCTGGAGGTTGCGGGTAGGGATCACCGCATGGTGGTCGGTTACTTTCTTGTCGTTGATGACAGCACCGGCATCGCAGGAAATGGCAATTCCTTTCCGAAACGGCATGGCCTTGGCAACCAGATTGACCAGCACAGGCAGGCTTTCAGCCATATCGCTCGTCAGATAGCGGCTGTCTGTTCGGGGGTAGGTGCAGAGCTTCTTTTCGTACAGATTTTGGAGGTAGTCCAGGGTTTGCTGGGCGGTAAATCCCAGCAGCCGGTTGGCATCTCTTTGGAGCGTGGTCAGGTCATAGAGGGCGGGCGCTTTCTCGGATTTTTCCTTACGCTCCACCTTTTTCACCGTCACAGCCGCACCTTGACAGGCAGTTTTCAGCTGCTCGGCAGCGGCCTTGTCCGCCATGCGCTCCCCGGAAACAGAAAAACCGGGCAGTTCCAGCGTGACCGTGTAGAAGGGCACCGGCTTGAAGGTGTCGATCTCGGCTTCCCGCTGGACGATAAGGGCCAGCGTCGGGGACATGACGCGCCCGATGTTGAGGGTCCGGTGGTACAGCACCGAAAACAGCCGGGTGGCGTTGATACCCACCAGCCAATCCGCCTTGGCGCGGCAGAGGGCCGCATCCCGCAGGCCGTCATAGTCTGCACCGGGGCGCAGGTTTGCAAAGCCCTCCCGGATGGCGGAATCTTCCATCGAGGAAATCCAGAGCCGTTTCATAGGCTTCTGGCAGCCCGCCAGCTCGTAGACGCTGCGGAAGATCAGCTCACCTTCGCGTCCGGCATCGCAGGCGTTCACCACCTCAGTCACATCCGGGGCATTCATCAGCTGTTTCAGAATGTCAAACTGTTTCTTCTTGTCCTTGCTCACCACCATCTGCCAGGGTTCCGGCAGAATGGGCAGATCGTCATAGCGCCACTTGGCGTAGTCCGGGTTATAAGCGTCGGCGTCGGCCAGCCCAGCCAGGTGGCCCACACACCAGCTGACCCGCCAGCCGCCGCCCTCCAGGTAGCCGTCCTTGCGGGCGGTGGCCCCGATCACGGCGGCCAGACTTTGGGCAACGGACGGTTTCTCAGCGATCACCAGCTTCATGGTTTTTCATCCTCCTTTCCCGCAGCCATGCGGTCAGCTGCCGGTGGCAGAATCCCACGCAGGGCTGACCGTCACGGTAATTTCCGCAGCCATAACAGGGGTGGCCGGGAGATAAAGTAGGAGGACGGGAAGTTTCCTTCCCGCCCTCCGGCCTGCGTGTCATCATGCGTTCATAGGGGCTGTCGGTGAAGCGGGTCAAACCGTCTTGTCCTCGCTTTCCTCGTCGCCGCCCCCGTCAGCGTCCAGCTCGTCAGATTCCTCGGTCTCCCAGGAGTCCTCGTCCTCCTGGTCGGTATCATCCTCGCCGTAGTCATAATCGTCCAAATTGTCGTTGCCCTTGGTCTTGGGTTTGTTTTTCACCAGCTTAAAGTAGGCAAAAGCGCCGCCGCCACCTATCAGAGCCAGCACCACCAAAAGAATGGCCGGATTCAGTCCGGCAGGTTTCTGCGCCGGTTCCTCCGGCTCCGGGGTTTCCTCCGGGGTCTCCGGCTCCGGCTCCTTACCCGTGCAGGCGCTCATATTGGTGGCACACACCGGGCAGGCCGTATTCACCGCACCGGCCACACATTTCTCCGTACAGGTACAGGTGGCGGGCTGCTCCTGGGTGGTCTGACCGTCCTCCATCAACGCCATCAGGTCCGCCTCGTCCACCTGGTTCAAGAAGTGGACAGCGGTTTCCTTGTCCTCGTTGGCCCGGTCAATGAGGATATAGAAATAGTTGCCCGCCTTGGTGGTGACGGTGATAAGCTGTTTGTTGCCGCCGAAATCATCCACCAGGGCGGCGTTGCCATCCGGGGTCAGAGCCGGACTGTCCTCGGTTTCCTCCACCACCACATTGGCGTCGTTTGTGGCGTCCTCCGCCGGAGGCTGGTCCGTCCCCTGGGCAAAGGCGGTCACGGAAAGGCCCATCATCAGCACCAAGGCGGCGCAGAGGGCCGAAAAGGTCTTGAAAATTCTCTTATTCTTCATGGTCGGTGTCCTCCTGTTCGTTGTAGTTGGCGGAGGCAGCGGCCATGCCAGGGACCGTACCGCCGGAGAGCATGGCGTTCAGCTGCTCCGGGGTCAGCCGCAGGGCGCGCACCATCTGGACGATCTCCAGGTTCTCCGCCTCGGTTTTCTGCGCCTCCAGGGTTTTCAGCTTATCCTGGTACTCCGCGATCTTCTCGCGGACCTTGGCAATCTCCTGGTCAATGCGCTGGATTTTGTTCTTAGCCATTTCAATCACTCCTTTTCTCATAAATCAGCCTTACCAGTTCATCAGGCCGTAGCCCTTGATGCACTCGTAGGACAGGGAATAACTCTTGATCTTGCAGGCGTCGCCGGAATTACCCTCCACGGTGTAGACCCGGCTGCCGTCCGTGCCGACCACAAGGCCCACATGGTCGGCGCTGCCATCCAGGTCCCAATCGAAGAAGATGGCGTCGCCGGGGGCAATATTGGCGTAATCACGCCCGCCCCATTGTCCGTGAGACTGGAACCACGGGATGCCCTGGGACTGGCAGGCGGCAAAGCGCGGCTCGGACAGCCCCATCTGGCCGTAGCACCAGGATACAAAGCAGGCGCACCACTCCACGCGACTGTTAAAGCCGTACCAGCTCCAGTAGGGCTGACCACCCACATTGCCCACCTGGCTTTTGGCTATATCCACCACGGCCTGATTGCCGGGGCGGGTGCCGTTGACGAACTCAACACCAGCTAAACTCTCGGAATCGCTGGTGTCGGAGGAACCACCGCCGAAAATCAGCGGCTTGTTGCCCAGCGTCTGCCGGTACACCTGGTACATCTCCAGCTGTTCCGGGGTCAACAGCTCCGAGGCAACAGACGAAATGGGCTTGCTGGTGAGCTTCACATTCAGAATGTAGTAGTTGTAAGGAACCTGAACGGTGTAGCTATTGCCCTCGCTGTCAGTCCGGGTTTCCGTCCGATAGCGTACTTCAACTTCCTCGGTGAGCGTCAGCTGATACTGGGCATCAAATACACGCTCCAGCTCTGCCTGGGCGCTCTGCCGGGTGTAGCCCTGCAAGACAGCGGACAGGTAGGCCGCCAGCTCATGGGGGTCATGCCCGATCATGTCGAGGTCGTAGCGGTACTCGTCATACCCCGGATGGCTGCTTTCGATGTTGTCGATCTCGACTTGCAGCGCCGCTTCCTTGGCAGCGTAGTCCGCCTCCACCGCCACCAGCTCCGGGTCATCCGACGGATAGGTGGTGCCGGACACCACAGAACCGATGCTCTGCGCCATCATGGAGCAAGAGGACATGGTGTTGAGCAGCATACAGACCAGCAGGAAGATCGCGCCAGCAATCAGAAAGCCCTTTTTGTGGCGCATGACGAATGCCCCGGCCTCCTGTGCCTTTTCCTTGACCGTCTTGGCGGCCTTGCCGGTCTTTTGGGCTGCGCTTGCGGTATTCCCGGCAGTTTGACCGGCGCGCTTGGCGGCAGCGTATTCCTTTTTGATGGCCTGTTTCTGCTGCCAGCGGGAAATGGGGTTGCTGGCAAACTGAGGATTTTCCCGCAGGGACTTCTGATACAGGGCGTTCACATTGGCCTTCTCCAGCTTCTGCTCGGCCTGGGCTGCCTTGCGGTAGGGCTTCAACTTGTGGCTGCGGTAGCCCTCCCGAACCAACCGTGCGCCGGTCTCAGCAGCCTCCTCGGACTTGTGGGCGCTCTCCACGCCCACATTGTCCTGTTCGGTCTCCCGGATTTCCTTGTGAACTTTCCCCAGGGCGGCATTGGCGGGGGTATCCCGCACCGCATAGGACAGCTTGGAGGGCGGCTTCTTCTTGTCCTCCAGCACCAGCTTGGTGGTCACTTTACCGGTCTCCGGGTCCACCGTCTTTTGCCGGACCTGCTTTTTGGGAATTTTAGCCTGCGCCTTATCCGCTTTGGCGGCGGCCTTGTCCGCCTTACGAATGGGCTTCTCCAGCGCCGGGTCAGAGCGTTCCTCGTCTGTAAAGCGCAGGCGCGGTTCCTTATTCAAACCATTCACCCAGCATGAGGGCGTCCGTCATGTAGCGCAGCTCCACACAGACGGCCAGCCCCACAGGGTCATGGAAGGGGTGCTGAAGCAGATGGGCGTAGATCTGCGCCACCACATTGGCCAGCAGCTCAGACTGGCTGCCCTCGAAGATGACGATGGCGGGAACACCGTTCATGGCGCACCAGATTTCCGTCAGGCGCAGCAGACCCGCCTCGCCATCCTCGTTCAGCTCCGCCGCCTGATCCGCCGCCGTGCGGGTCTCGCTGACGGCATCGGCCAGCTCGGTGAGCAGACAGGTGCGCTCACTCTCCAGGGCATCGTCAAAAAACATCATGGTGTTCAGTTCAGTATTGGGTTTCATGGTCATTCATCCTCCTTTTTCAGTTCCTGGGGTTTGGTGGTCATAATGCGGTACAGCTCGGTATTCTTCGGGAAGTGATCCACGAAAGGCAAGATCGTGGAGCCATAGAACAGCAGGCCCTCGCCCTCGCTGGAGTGGGTCACATAGGAAAGCTGGTGCGGGGAAATGCCCAGCTGCTTGGCGAGAATCTGCCGGTCTCCACCCGCCTGGTTGAGCATATACACGAAGTCGGAGTTCTCAAAGATGTTCTCCACCTCGCGGGAAGAAAGCAGGTCCTTGACATTCTGCGTGATGCCGGTGGGGATGCCGCCCCACTTTCTGAATCGCTTCCAAATCTCCACCGTGTAGGCGGCGGTCTGTTCTTCTTTCAGCAGCAGATGCATCTCGTCGATGTAGTAACGGGTGGACTTGTGGGCGGCACGGTTGATGGTGACGCGGTTCCACACCTGGTCCTGGACCACCAGCATACCGATCTTTTTCAGCTGCTTGCCCAGCTCCTTGATGTCATAGCAGACAATGCGGTTGTTGATGTCCACATTACTCTGGTGGTTGAACACATTGAGGGAGCCGGTTACATAGATTTCCAGCGCCGTGGCAATGTACTGTGCCTCTTTTTCCTCCTGCGTCCGCAGTAGGTTGTAAAGGTCCTCCAAGATGGGCATATTCTCCGGGCGGGGGTCATTGAGATAGGTCTGATAGACCAGCCGCACACAGCGGTCAATGATGGTTTTCTGTACCGGCTGCAAGCCCTCCTTGCCGCCCACGATCAGCTCACACAAAGACAGGATGAAGTCAGACTTGAGGGACAACGGACTTTCATCGTCCGAATAGTCCAGGTTCAGGTCCATCGGGTTGATGTAGTTGGTGGAGGTGGGCGAAATCTTAATGACCTGCCCATGCAGGCGCTCCACCAAGGGCGCGTACTCGGCCTCCGGGTCACAGATGATGATGTCATCATTGGTGAGCAGGAAACAGTTGGCGATCTCGCGCTTGGCGCTGAAGGACTTGCCGGAACCCGGCGTACCAAGAATCAGTCCGTTGGGATTTTTCAGCAGCTTGCGGTCCACCATGATGAGGTTGTTGGACAGGGCGTTGATCCCGTAGTACAGCGCCTCTTTGCCGTTCTGGAACAGCTCCTGGGTAGTGAACGGAACAAAGATAGCCGTGGAACTGGTGGTCAGCCCTCGCTGAATCTCGATCTGATTGAGGCCCAGGGGCAGCGCGGACATTAGCCCTTCTTCCTGCTGGAAGTCAAGCCTTGTCAGCTGGCAGTTGTACTTCTGTGCGATAGAGCTGGCCTGGAATACATTGTTGTCCAGCTGCCGGGGATTGTCCGCCGTGTTCAGCACCAGAAAGGTGACAAGGAACATTCGCTCGTTCCGGCTCTGCAAGTCCTGCAAGAGCTTCTTGGCCTCGGCACCGTAGGTGGCAAGGTCGGAGGGAATGATGTCCATGTCATACCCGGCCCGGACAGCCTTTTTCTGTTCCTCAATCTTGCTGCGGTCCAGGTCGGTGATTTTCCGCTTGACCGTTTTGATGGCCTTGATCTGGTCCACGGACTGGATATGCAGGCTGACGATCAGGCTGGATTCCATGTCCAGAAAATCCGCCAGCATTCGGTCATTCAGCTCCGGCGCGAGAATCTGCAAAAAAGAAACAGCCCCGTATTTCTTGCCCATACGGAACTGCTTGCCGGTGCGGAACTCGAAGCCGGACGGTGCGATGAAGTCCTTGGTGGACAGACCGGACGGAGCCAGCCAATCCCATTCAAAGCGAAACGGCACCTGTTCATCCATGTGGAAGATACCGTGGAGCTGTGCCAGCCGCGCCTTGCCGTCCAGGGTCTCAGCGGCCACACCCAGGCGCTTGAAGTTGTTCAGGATGTCGGTCTCAATGCGCTCCAGGCGAGGCTTGGCGGCCTTGAGGCTGTCCGCGTCGATACCGAAGGTGAGATACTTGGTCTTGATAAGGCCATTGTTACCTTTTGCCAGCTGGTTTTGCAGCATGGTCATGTACTCCACCCGGATACTGTCAAAATCATCCCCCTGGAGAGGAATGTTGATGGCGTGGGCAAAGGTTTCCTCGGAGGCTGCGAGGTTCAAAAAGGACATCTGAAACTGAATGGAGCTGTCGAAGTAGTTGAGGAAGTCACACCAACCCTCGAAGATTGCTGTCTTGTCCTCGTTCTGCGAGAGCTGATAGTTGATGTCCTGGAACTGGATGGTCTTTGTGTAGTGGCCGTCTGCCACGCGGCAGATACCATCCGGCCACATCCGTTCATAGGGGATGCTGTCCTGAGCCGACTTCTCTTTTCGGTCCGTGCGGTTGGCACGGGCGATGGCGGCCTCGATCTGCTTTCTGTCGGCACGGGACAGCCTTTTCATCTTTTTCTGATTAACCGGCTGCGCGGTCTTTTCGTTTTTTCCGAACAGCCGGTGCAGCCAGCTTTTGATTGCCGTGAACAATGTCATACACCTCCTTGTCGAGTTTTTCCTGCCGCTCCAAAGCGGCATAGAAATTGTTGGTCTTATACGGGCGCTCCTTGGGACGGATCACGGCCACCTTGATGATGTTGCCCACGATCTTTTCCAGAGGCTGGCCGTGCTTTTCATACATCGCCAGCATGAAGAAGGGCAG
>ENA-USUJ01001414-USUJ01001414.1-human-gut-metagenome-genome-assembly--contig:-NODE-1414-length-20232-cov-45.204118_pt1 | contig 20232 bp, 14 predicted proteins | sample MGYA00250061_ERZ773398 | MGnify/ENA primary metagenome ERZ773398 (study PRJEB29103, sample SAMN06111992) | human gut metagenome | biome: human gut; feature: ankylosing spondylitis patient; material... | reverse complement strand
TTGAAGTCATCAACATGCTCGTCAACTTCGTGACCGAGTTTTTGTTCCAGAAGTTTGTGGTCTATCGCGGGACGATTGACACGAACGAGCTGGCGAAGAAGGAGCAAGCGTAATGCCGTTTGACTACAAGAAGGAGTACCGTGCGTTCTACCAGCCGCCGAAAGTGCCAGAAATCATCGACGTGCCGGAAATGCAGTTCGTGTGCGTGTCCGGTACGGGCGACCCGAACGAGGAGGGCGGCGCGTATCAGCAGGCGCTCGGCGTGCTGTACGCGATCAGCTATACGTTGAAGATGAGTCCGCGTGCTGGACACCTGATGGACGGTTTTTTCGATTACGTCGTGCCGCCGCTGGAAGGCTTCTGGCAGCAGGACGGCGTATCAGGCATGGACTACGAGCGCAAGGCGGATTTCCGCTGGCTGTCCGTGATTCGTGTGCCGGATTTCGTGACGGCGGAGGATTTCCGCTGGGCGGTGGAAACAGCGTCAAAAAAGAAGAAGCTGGACTGCTCCCGCGCTGAACTGCGCACGATTCGCGAAGGACTTTGCGTGCAGATGATGCACATCGGCGCATACGACGACGAACCCGCGTCGGTGGCGCAGATGGATGCGTTTCTGCGCGAAAGCGGGTATGAAAATGACTTCACGGCGGAGCGGCTGCATCACGAGATTTATCTTTCCGACCCGCGGAAAACAGCGGTGGAGAAAAGGAAAACCGTGATTCGGCATCCGGTGAGAAAGGTATAAGCAACCTTGGGTGCTGCTTGTCAGTGGATGAGCGGCATCCTTTTTTCTTTTGTTGCTTGGTTCCATTTGTTGCAAAGGGAATCGCGCCTGCGGGCGCGACAAGGGGGCTTTGCGATCGCCCCCTTGACCCCTTCGCAGCGCACTCCCATGTTTCTTGATTTTTATTGTTACAGAAGGAACTTGCGCCTGCAGGCGCGTTTGGGACAGCGCTGCTTTTGGCGTTTTTTGCGAATTTTCCCCTTGTTAGACCTTGACGAATGTGGTATAATACTATTTCGGGATGAAGATGAGCCAAGATGCGCCGCGAATTTTTCATTCTGGCTAACGCAAATGAAATGCAGCGTAGCATCGCTACGCCAAATGGAATGAGCGAACGCCAGAAGGGAAAAGGCGCAAGCAGATGGCGCAGATGAATCCCGGAATGGTATTTCTAACAGCGTGGCGGGAATGAGCCGCCAGACCCTGAGGAATAGGAGAAAAACGGCTATGGTTAAGGTCAACATTATTTCGGGTTTTCTGGGCGCGGGCAAAACGACGCTCATCAAAAAGCTGCTGACGGGCAGCGTTGCGAAGGAAAAAATCATCCTGCTGGAAAATGAATATGGCGAAGTCGGCGTGGACGGCAGCTTTATGAAGGATTCGGGCATCATCGTCGATGAACTCAATTCCGGCTGCATCTGCTGCACGCTGGTGGGCGACTTCCAGAAGGCGGTTGATGACCTGATTGCGAAGTATCATCCTGACCGCCTGCTGATTGAGCCGTCCGGCGTGGGCAAGCTGAGCGAAATCCTCGCTGCCGTCGAGCGCGCGAAGGAACGCCACAGCGACCTCGTTGTGACCGGCTGCGCGACCGTTGTGGACGCAGGCAAGTGCCGCATGTATATGAAGAACTTCGGCGAGTTCTTCCTCGACCAGATTAAGACGAGCGCGACGGTGATTTTCAGCCGCACGCAGCTGCTGTCCGCGGAGCGCATCGAGAAGAGCCGCGCGCTGGTGGAAGAGCAGCATCCGGGCGTCCGCATCGTGACGACGCCGTGGGATGACCTGTCCGCTGATACGCTGCTGGAAGTCATTGAATCCGGCAAGCCGATGGAAATCCACCTCGATGACGACGATGATGACGACGACGAGGACGAACACGAGCATCATCATCACCACCACGACCATGATGACCATGACCACGAGGACGGCGTGTGCCCGTGCTGCGGCGGTCACCATGACGACGATGATGACGAACACGAACATGAGCATCATCACCATCATGATCACGACGACCATGACGAGGATGAGCACGAACATCATCATCACGACCACGAGGACGGCGAAACCTGCTTCTGCGGACATCACCATCATCATCACCACGGGCATGACGCAGACGAAGTGTTCGTGTCTGTCGGCGTAGAGACTGCGAACCGCTACGAGCAGGACGAGGTCAAGGCGATGCTGGACAAGCTGTCCGACGAAGAAGAGTACGGCACGGTGCTGCGCGCCAAGGGCGTGCTGCAGAACGCGGCGGGCGACTGGTTCCAGTTTGACTATGTGCCGGGCGAGAGCCAGTTCCGTCCGGGTACGCCGGATTACACCGGCCGCCTGTGCGTCATCGGTGCGCACATCGACGAAAAAGCACTGCGGGAGCTGTTCAAGGCATGAGCGAACAGGAATTTACACCAGTCTACCTGATTACTGGCTTCCTCGAAAGCGGCAAAACCCAGCTCATCAACTCCATGCTGACGGACGACAACTTCTCGCGCAGGCAGAAGACGCTGGTCATCTGCTGCGAAGAGGGCGTTGAGGAGTACGAGACGGCGAAGAACACGACCGTCGTCGTCCTCGACGAAGCGGACGAGATGAACACGAAGAAGATGGAGGCGCTGGACAAGGAGTATCAGCCGGAGCGCGTCATCATCGAGTACAACAGCATCTGGACGATTGAGCGGCTGGGCAGCTGTATGCTGCCGCGCAAGTGGGAAGTCGTGCAGATTATCACGACGGTGGACGCAAACACCTTCGACAACTACTTCACCAACATGCGCCAGATGCTGACCGACCCGATGAAGGTCGCTGACCTGATTCTGGTCAACCGCTGCCAGCCCGGCGCAAACAAGAGCCCGTGGCGGCGTCAGCTCAAGGCGGTCAACCCGAAGACGAACATCATCTTCGAGAACACCGACGGCACGAGCGAAGACGGCGTGGCGGACGAAGACCTTCCCTACGACATGAAGTCTGCCGTCGTCGAAATCAAGGACGAGGACATTCCGACCTTCTATCTGGATTCGCTTGACCATGCCGATCGCTACGACCGCAAGACCGTGCGCTTGGTGGGGCAGGCGTTCGCTGACCGCTCGCTGCCCAAGGGCTACTACATGTTCGGGCGGATGGCGATGACGTGCTGCGCGAACGACATTCAGCCCATCGGCTGGATTACGCAAGGCATCCAGAAGCCCAGCACGAAGGCGTATTTCCGCCTGACCGCGCAGTGCAAGGCGGTGGACGCGCAGGGCGAAAAGATGCTGATGCTGCAGGAAGCCCGCGCGGAGATTGTACCCCCGCCGGAAGAAGAATATCTGAATTTCAACGCATAAGATGCTGATTCATCCCCCCGATTGCTGCAAGGCAGTCGGGGGATTTGTTTTGCAATGAGGCTAACGCCGATGTATGTGCCGGACTGATATTTTCGCAAAATTTTCGCATGTACTTTTCATGGTATTATCTTGACAATAAGAACAGTTTATGCTATTATATCAGTAGAACAATTGATAGAAAGTGGAGGTGATACCGTTGGCGCACGTCCCGTCACGCTATGGAACTGTAACGACCGACGAATGAAGAAGGAGTACACTATATATGAAAAAGTTCATCGCCTTTACCCTGATGCTCATTCTTGTACTCGCGTGCCTTTCCCCGGCGCTCGCCGCCAACGCCGAGTTGACCGCCATGTCCCACGGAGGAACTGCACAAACTGGTTACGTAAAGAAAACCAAAACTGGTGATCCCTCTGTCACTATCAATTCACTCACTGGTTTGCAAGATACTCTGCTTCTAAATTTCCGCATTCGCTACTCCAACGGCACTGCCGCAACATCGAATTATACTTTTTCTGGTACAGGTCCCCGTACTGTTTATTACTTGAATGCTGATGGTTTCAACGCTGTTGATTCTTCTTTCTTCGCACGCGTACAAACGCAATCTGCTCAGACGACTTCAGTTACAATTAATTTCTCTTGGGCACCGTAAGTCTTACCAATCCTTCAGGCATGAAAATGCCTGAAGGATTAAATACTAAAAAGAGGATGAGTTTAGTTGAAAAAAGTTTTTGCGTTATTTCTGTTTTTTTTGTTGCTGCTCTCCGTAAGTTCCGCAGAGAATGTATCAAGTGTTCGCATTCTCTGCACGGATTACAATTATAGCGCTTTTCAAGATTATGCTGCCGCAGGGCATGACGTTAATTTCCGAAATGGCAGCATAAACGACATTGCCACCGCACTTGCATCCCGCGATCCCGATATCGACGTTTTTGTTTTTCAAACGCGTTCTGGACTGGACCAAATCAAGAAGCAACACTATTACTATCCACTGACCGATGACAGCGATTTGATTGATAAACTCGGCGACTTGTATCCTGCCTTTCAGAATGCGCTCATGGACAATGGCAATCTGGTCGGCTGGTATGTTGATGCACAGCCGTGGGGGTGGCAAGTTCTTTCCCCTGATTTGCTGGAAGAATTGGCACTTTCCGAACCAACAACCTTTGATGAGTTGTTAGACGTTAGTAAAGTGCTGTTCGACAGCGGTCTTTTGAGCCATGACTATGTGCTGATGCTCGAATACAGGTACACGCAGCAGGATATGCTCACGTTCTATTTGCGCCAATTCTTGATTGCTTCTGAACGAGTGGATGGGCAAATCAATTTTCTGCGTCCCGAATTTGCTCGTATTGCCGAAAAAATCAGGAATACTGTGCCTGAAACATCGAAGGAAAATTTATTCGCAGACTACGAAGTCTTTACTTCGTCTGCCGCTTCTGTCACTCCTTCCACGCGCATTGAACTAATTCCCTCTGTACTCGATGATGTACCTTCTGGTTTATATTATCTAACAGTCGTCGCCGTCATCAACCCATATTCCAACAACATTGACGTTGCGATTGACCTGATGCATTATCTGGCGACCTATGAATCCGAAACATCCTATCTTTGGGATGCCTCCCTGAATCAGCCCGTCATCCGCTCTGATTACGACGAGTTAGTTGCGCGATACCAAGGGGAAATCGCCCGCTTGGAAGCAAAGGAGCACCGCACCGCGCAGGATGAAGATAATCTTGACCGCGCCCGCAGCAGCTTAGCCTACATCACCGAACACCCCTATTCCGTCTCCCCGGAGGACATTGCCCACTATCAGGAGCTTGTCCAGTATGCCTACATCCCCGGCGACTCCCCCGTCACCTTCGACGATGCCCTCAAGACGCTCATGCAGCGCTATCTGAACGGCGCGTTTGACGCGGAGGGGTTCGCCCGCGCGTGTCAGGAGCATGTCAACACGGTGTATCTCGAAATGGGGCTGACACCGATGTATGTGCCGAACTAAGTCCACTTGTAAATTTTCCCGCGTTTGCTTGACAAATCAGCCTCCCCGCTTATACTTGTCAGTAGGCTCAAGGCCAAAAAAGGAGGTTGATTTTACATGGCAAATCAGGAGAAATACGCCCAGCAGATGCAGGACGCGGGCGTTTGCGATGCGCGCGGGGCGGCGCTCTGCGCCACGGTGAAGGAGCTGCCGGACGGGAGCTTCGGCATGGTGCTGCTCGGCGTGAAGGGCAATGACCTGCTCATCTACGACACGAACATGAAGTCCGAGCCGCTCAAGCTGATGCGCACCATTCCGCTCAAGGGCGTGACCGACTTCAGCACCACCAGCCTGATGGGCGAAATTCTCAAGGGCTACACGTTCCGCTTTACGTCAGATGGATTTACCTATTCGTTCAAAAACTGCCGCCGTCAAGCATTCCTTGACGTGCTTCAGCAGGAAATCAGCAAATAACATCAAGGGCTGCGCCGGAAAAGTCGGTGCAGCCCTTGCATTTTGCGTTCTTTTTCTGATATAATAGACATGTCAAGCATTATGATCACAGGAGGACGCTATGATTTCCATTCTGCCCGAAAGCAACTATGCCGCCGTCATGGCTGAGACGGTTGAGCCGTATCTGGATTCGCGCCGCCAGGAGATGGACATGCCGCTCTCCACGGGCGGAACGCTGCACGCGGAGGTTTACGAGCAGCCGGATGCGACCCGCGCCGTCGTCATCCTGCACGGCTACACAGAATCCGCCGAGAAATTCCGCGAAATGACGTGGTATTTTCTGAACGAGAAGTTCAACGTCTACGCCATCGACCACCGCGGACACGGCAAATCCGTCCGCAAAATTTCTGACACCTCCATCACGCACGTCGATGCGTTTTCGGATTATCTGCGCGATTTGGAGGAATTCATGTCGGGTGTCGTCCTGCCGAGGACGGAGCATCTGCCGCGCGTGCTGTATGCGCACTCGATGGGCGGCGCGATTGGCGGCATGACGCTGATGAATCACCCGGAGTATTTCGCGCGGGCGGTGCTGACTGCGCCGATGATTGCGCCATCGAGTGCGCCGCTGCCGCGCTGGGCGGGCAAACTCGCGGCGGACTTCATGTGCGCCATCGGCAAACGGGAAGACCGCGCGTTCATCGGCAAGCCGTTCAGCCCGGAGAACGAGCCATTCGAGACATCCTGCGCCACCAGCCGCGTCCGCTTTGACTACTACGAGTGCAAGCGCATCGACAACGCGCACTTGCAGAATTGTTCGCCCACTTATGGCTGGGTACAGGAAGCGATTGGCGTGACGCAAGTACTGCTTGACCCGGCGAAGGACAAGCAGATTACCACGCCGCTGCTGCTCTGCCAAGCGTCACTGGACAAGACAGTCTGTCTGCCGGAGCAGAAACAATTCGTCGCGCAAGTCCCCGGTGCGAAACTTTCCGTTTATCCCGCGAAGCACGAAATCTACATGTCCACGAACGATGTGATGGAGAAGTATGTGCCGGAAGTGATTGGGTTCTTACGGGGGTAAAGGAGGCGTCAGAGGCTCTGCCTCTGGACTCCGGCAGGGCTCTGCCCTGCACCCGCGAAGGGTCTTCGACCCTCTCGACACCCTTCTCGCGATTGAGTTGAGCGCTTCTGCATACAGTGTCCGCGTGTTTATCCAACGAACCTACGGTTCAAAAAAGAAACAAAGCCCCAAAAGTATGGAAGTGGCGACCGAAGGTTTCCAAAGGGCGACCGCAAACTTCGTTTGTTTTCATGCCCTTTGGTGCGCCCGCAGGCGCATTCCCCTGCTCCAAACTTACACAATAAACAAAAAAGTCAGCACCAAAAACGCCCCTGCCTAACATAAGCAGGGGAGTTTTTGCATCATCACACCTCGCGCCCAACAGCTTCGGCAATCTTCCGAATATCCGCCATCACGTCCACAAACGCGGCGGGCGTAATCGACTGCGCACCGTCGCACAACGCGTGCGCCGGGTCGTTGTGCACCTCAATCATCACGCCATCCGCGCCGACCGCAATCGCCGCGCGCGCAATCGGCTGCACCATCCAGCTCTTGCCGGTCGAATGGCTCGGATCGACAATCACCGGCAGATGGCTCAGCTTCTTCACCGCGCAGATGGCGGACAGGTCGAGTGTGTTGCGCGTGTACGTCTCGAACGTGCGGATGCCGCGCTCGCACAGAATCACCTGCTCATTGCCGCCCGCCATGATGTACTCCGCGCTCATCAGCCACTCTTCGATGGTAGCGGACAAACCGCGCTTAAGCAGAATCGGCTTGCGAATCTTCCCCAATTGTTTCAGCAGGTCGAAATTCTGCATGTTGCGCGCGCCGACCTGAATGCAGTCCACCTTGTCCACGAAGGTGTCAATGTCGTAGGGGGACATTAGCTCGGTCACGATGGGCAGCCCGGTCTGCTCGCGGGCATGGCAGAGCATGTCCAGCCCCTCGTATGCCAATCCTTGGAAGGAGTACGGGGACGTGCGCGGCTTGAACGCACCACCGCGCAGCACCGTCGCGCCCGCGTCCTTCACCGCCTGCGCCACGGCGGTAATCTGCTCGTTGCTCTCCACGGAGCAGGGGCCAGCCATAATCGCGAGTTTCTTGCCGCCGACAACCGTGTTCCCGATTTTGATTTCGCTCGGCGCGGGATGGAACGCGCGGTTTGCCTTCTTGAACGGCTCGGCAACCTTCATGATGCGCTCGACGCAGTGGAAGGATTCCAGCTGGTCGGGGTCAATGCGGCTCGTGTCGCCAGTCAGACCAAGGATGGTCATCTCCGTGCCTACAATCGGGCTGACGGATACGCCGCGCGCAACCACGGCATTGGTAACGGTGTCGATTTCCTGCTGGGTCGTGCCCTGCTTCAAGACGATAATCATGGTGTTCAACCTCCTGCGTCAATCATTATTGGCTCAAAATCATTATTGGCTCAAATGGACGAAAAAAGCACGGAAGCCCGCAAAAGAGCTTCCGCGCCTGATGTTTTCCTCAATCGCTGCGGCTGCTGCTTCACGGTACGTCAATTTGCCCGGCGAAAAACGCCGGGAACGTAAACGGAAACAGCACAGACAGCATCATGGAGAAAATTCCTCCGTCCGGCGGCATCATTGCCGCGTATTCGGATTTATTATAGTCCGCTCATCCTGCGCTTGTCAAGGGCAGGATTGTACATTTGCTGTTTTTCGGGCAAAAAATTTGCCGAAGCTAACCTATATCGAATGGCATTCATCCATACTCGGACACGCACAGCTATCCTTCAGAAAAATTTCGGGAAAATCGTGTAATCCTCTTGACAATCAACCGATTTGGGCATTATAATAGCCATAATGACAATTGTGCCATTTGGTTGAAGGAGGATGAAGGGCATGGAGTCTTACCTGTTCGCAGACGTAGAGGCTGCGGCGGATACTATGGTGGTGGAAGGATACCACAAGCCGGGCAGCTTGACCCGCTCCAGCGGTGCGTGGATTCACGCGGCAGGCACGGCGATGTTTGAGGCAGGGAGACGCCCCATTAAGCCGCATGACCAGTGGATTTGGTTCGCGGTGGAGGCAGGCGAAGCGACGCTGGTTTGGCAGGGGCATGAGCTGACGCTGAAACAGCAGGAAACGTGCTTCCTGCCCGCCGGCAACCGCGACGCTGCCCTGCAGATTGACGAGAGCGTCCGCTGCGTGTGGATTGCGCTGGAAGGCCCGCTTGCGCCGATGGTCGTACGCAAGATGGGCGCGCTGCTGCATATGCCGCTGAAGCAGGGGGCGCTGCCGAGCCAGATGTACTTGGCGAAGCAGATTGTGCAGGTTATCGTCCGCCACACGGACACCAGCGACGCGACATATCAGCTGCAGCACCTGATGTACGGGATGCTGGCAAGTCACTGGGGTCAGCCGGTCGCCATGGACGCGATGCTTTCGCACGAGATTGCGAAGGTCGTGGACACCCTGCGCGCGAATCAGTACAAGGACAACTTCTCTCTGGCGGAGATGGCGGCAATTTCCCGTATGCCGATGGAAACGTTCCGCAAGCGCTTCGTGAGCGAAGTGGGCATGCCGCCGCTGTCGTATGTACTGCACTGCAAGATGGAGCGCGCAAAGGAGCTTCTGCGCGAGGAAGGGCACACGGTTCGTCAGGCGGGCATCGAAGTCGGGATGCAGGATCCGTACCACTTCTCCAAGCAGTTCAAGAACATCGTCGGCATCAGCCCGTCGGCGTTCATGAAGCAGGCCGCCAAGCCGGATGCGACCATCCGCGGCAGCAGCAAAGTAGAAAAAAAGTAAGCAATGGCGCGACTGTCAGGGGATAAGCCTGGCAGCCGCCTTTTTTTCTTCCACATAACCGCCACATTTACCGCACGGGATTCGGGCAGCATTGGATCTTGTGTTGTTATGCACACTCGTCCGCCCCTCTACGGTCTACTATGTGATTTCTGTTCGTCGGTTCGGGCGTTTGCCCGCTGGCATCCAGCTTCCTTCAGACTCCGCCTTTCGATGGACACCCTTGCCTTCGGCTAAGCCGGGCGCACCATAACGGCCGTTGCAGGATTCATATTCTGCAACGGCCTTAAAAACGCTATGAAATGGGATTATTCCGCTGTCGGTATCAGGCGAATCAGCGCGGTGGGAATTTCCGCATCGGTGAAATTCAGCGTGAACACTGCGTTTTCACCTTCCACGATGTAGGGCAGATCAATTTCCGTATCGTCGGCATTCAGCAGCGCCAGGGTAACGCCGTTCAGCAGCTCGGCGGGCAGCATGATTTTTACCTCGCCCTTCGGCCGGGTGAGCTTGCCAGAAACTTCAAAGCAGACGCTCAGCAGCGTATTGCCGTTCGCAGTTTCACCCATGCGCAGCACCAGCTCGCCATAGGGCAGATGCTCGCCCTCCGCCTTCACTTCTTCAACCAGCGCCAGATGTGTGCCATCGCTCACATTGCCGCATACGGGGCAGAGCGTGCGCATCGCTTCATCCTGCTTGAATTCGACGATGGCGCATTCGCTCTTGCCGACGTGCTTGCAATCCTTGCGCTTGCAGGTCGCGCTGTGCGTGCCGTCGCCGTTACTCGTCCATTCGCCATACCAGTGCAGCAGCGTCTTCGTCTGGTGATCCTTATAGCTGTCATTGCATTTTTTGCAGGTGTGCAGCGTGTAGCCGCCCTTTTCGCAGGTGGGCTTGACGACCTTTTCGGTATAATCGTGCCCGGGGGCGGGGATTTCCACCTTGGTGGTGTAATCGCAGCGGGAGCAGGTATCGTATTCCTCCCAGCCAGTCTCGGTGCAGGTGGGGGCCTTGGCATCGTGGTGCACCAGATTGTGTTTCAGCGCAGGGAGCTCCACCTTGGTGGTGTAGTCGCAGCGGGAGCAGGTATCGTATTCATCCCAGCCAATTTCGGTGCAGGTGGGCGCTTTGGCGTCGTGATGCACCAGCTTGTGTTTCAGCGCAGGGAGTTCCACCTTGGTGGTGTAGTCGCAGCGGGAGCAGGTATCGTATTCCTCCCAGCCAATCTCGGTGCAGGTGGGGGCTTTGGCGTCGTGATGCACCAGCTTGTGTTTCAGCGCAGGGATTTCCACCTTGGTGGTGTAAGTGCAGCCCTCGCGCTGGCAGGCGTCATATTCATCCCAGCCAATTTCGGTGCAGGTGGGCGCCTTGGCGTCGTGGTGCACCAAGTCGTGGTTGTTCGGGTCAGGTCCATTATTCAGGTCTACATAAGTATCCGTTCCCTTGTGGTAGCAGTAGTCGCAGTTTGTGTAGTACACGGCCGGAGCAACGCAGGTGGCTGCGGACTTAAGGCACACGCTAACGGCGCCCTGAACGAACCAATGTGCGCCCATCTTAGTTTTCGCTTCGTGGCAGACGGTGCAGCTAAGCCAGTGGTTTTTGTCGTCCGAATGCCAGTTCTGCCCCGCAGGGAATGCATGTGCGCTGTAGTACTGCCCGCCGCAGGTGCTGCATGTTCCCAGCGTAATGCAGGTCGCGCTGCTGTCGCCGGAGCAGCTTGCGGTGTCGACCGCATCGCAGCCGTCACGCTGGCAGTGGCGGATATGCTCACTGTTGTTACCCCTGGATTGCCATGCGCCCCAGTCGTGCGGCCCGTATTCACCGTAGGACATAAGACAAGAAGTACATACCGCAACTTTCGTGCAAGTGGCTTTGTACTGGGGTGTATCTATGCTCCAATGATTCTCTGTAAACTCATCATAGCAGCGGTAACAGTACAGCGTATGGTAATCTTTTTCTCTTTTGCGTATTTCAAAGGTATTCCCTTCGCAATAGTCGCCGTTCAACCTGATATGCGCAGCCATCGCCGTGGTTGCTACAAAGAGCAGCGCAATCGCCAGGAGACATGTAACCAACCATTTTTTCATGTTTTTCTCCTCCTCAAATTTTTAAAAACGCCATGAAATGGAAATAAGATTATTCCGCTGTCGGTATCAGGCGAATCAGCGCGATAGGAATTTCTGCATCGGTGAAATTCAGCGTGAACACTGCGTTTTCACCTTCCACGATGTAGGGCAGATCAATTTCCGTATCGTCGGCATTCAGCAGCGCCAGGGTAACGCCGTTCAGCAGCTCGGCGGGCAGCATGATTTTTACCTCGCCCTTCGGCCGGGTGAGCTTGCCAGAAACTTCAAAGCAGACGCTCAGCAGCGTATTGCCGTTCGCAGTTTCACCCATGCGCAGCACCAGCTCGCCATAGGGCAGATGCTCGCCCTCCGCCTTCACTTCTTCAACCAGCGCCAGATGTGTGCCATCGCTCACATTGCCGCATACGGGGCAGAGCGTGCGCATCGCTTCATCCTGCTTGAATTCGACGATGGCGCATTCGCTCTTGCCGACGTGCTTGCAATCCTTGCGCTTGCAGGTCGCGCTGTGCGTGCCGTCGCCGTTACTCGTCCATTCGCCATACCAGTGCAGCAGCGTCTTCGTCTGGTGATCCTTATAGCTGTCATTGCATTTTTTGCAGGTGTGCAGCGTGTAGCCGCCCTTTTCGCAGGTGGGCTTGACGACCTTTTCGGTATAATCGTGCCCGGGGGCGGGGATTTCCACCTTGGTGGTGTAATCGCAGCGGGAGCAGGTATCGTATTCCTCCCAGCCAATCTCGGTGCAGGTGGGTGCCTTGGCGTCGTGGTGCACCAGGTCGTGTTTCAGCGCAAGCAGCTCCACCTTAGTGGTGTAATCGCAGCGGGAGCAGGTATCGTATTCCTCCCAGCCGGTCTCGGTGCAGGTGGGCGCTTTGGCGTCGTGGTGCACCAGATTGTGTTTCAGGGCAGGGAGCTCCACCTTGGTGGTGTAAGTGCAGCCCTCACGCTGGCAGGCATCATATGCATCCCAGCCAATTTCGGTGCAGGTGGGCGCTTTGGCGTCGTGGTGCACCAGGTCGTGGTTGTTCGGGTCAGGTCCATACCATGGGTGTACATAAGTATCCGTTCCCTTGCGGTAGCAGTAAGCGCAGTTTGTGTAGTACACGGGCGGAGAAACGCAGGTGGCTGCGGACTTAAGGCACGAGCTATCGTTGCCCTGAACGAAGAAATGTGCGCCCACCTTAGTTTTCGCTTCGTGGCAGACGGTGCAGCTACGCCAGTGGTTTTCGGCATCCGAATCCCAGCCCTGATTCGCAGGGAAGGTATGTGCGCTGTAGTACTGCCTGCCGCAGGTAGTGCATGTTCCCAGGGTGATGCAGGTTGCGCTGCTGTCGCCGGAGCAGCCTACGGTTTCCACCGCATCGCAGCCGTCACGCTGGCAGGTGCGGAAATGCTCACTGTTGTTTCCCCTGGATTGCCATGCGCCCCAGTCGTGACCGAGTTTGCCGTATTGAGTGCCGCACCGGGTGCAGGTTTTGCCCGTGGTGCAGGTCGGCGTTTCGGTGCCGCCAGAGTGAAGGCTGATTGGATTGCCCTTAAATAGGGCATATGAACCGTTACCGCAGTGTGAACATATGTAAATTACATAATGATAATCGTCGTTGAATCGCTCGAATCTTGTAATCTCATGATCTGCCGTCGTGTTGCAGAAACGGCATTTGTCGCGGATGGTTTCCGCCTTCGCTTCCGGCGCCATTCTCGGCAGCAGGCACAGCAGCAGCGCCGCAGCCAGCAATAGGGCAAAACTCTTCTTCTTCATCTTCGTCGCCTCCTTAAAGTTAGGGTAACACCGCACAAATGAGGTGGTCGGCTGGCAAATGGATTGTGCGGTGTTGCCTTTATGATGGATTTACTGTGCCAGTTCCACCAGCGTGTCAAACGCGGGCTTCGGCTGGGCATCCTTGTCGAACAGGAGCGGGTACTTGTCCGCGCGCCAGCTCATGTCGTCCACCGTGCCCCATACCTGCACCGCTTCGATGCGGTCGGCGTAACGCAGGAAAATCTTCATCAGGTCGCCGTAATACTTCGCCTGCTTCTGCAGATTTTCCTCGTTCGTATCGTCAATGCCCACGTCAAGTTCGGACACGCGCAGGAGCAAATCACGCTTGGCAATTTGCTGGAACGCCCAATCCACGCGGTCAATCGTCGGGCTGCCGACGGAGTAGTGTGCCTGGAAGCCGTAGCCGTCAATCGTGCCATCCGCAATCAGGCTGTCCAGCAGGACGCAGATGCCGTGCAGCTTGGGGTCAAGGGGGGTGTTGTAATCATTGTAGTACAGCTTCACGCCGTCCGCGGCGTACTTGCGGGCGTACTCAAACGCGCGGTTCACGAAATCCTGACCAACCGTCTTTGTCCAGTTGGATTCGCGCAGCTGGTCGCTGCCGTCCGCCACGGCTTCGTTTACAACGTCCCACGAGACAATCAGCCCCGGATAATTCTCGTTCGTCCACGTCAGCACCTGCTGGATGTAGCTTTCCATGCGGGCGAGCATGGTTTCGCGGCTGCACAGCGGCTTGTGGGTCGCGTAGCCCTCATGGAAGAAGGCTTCGGGCGTCTGGGAGTGCCACACCAGCACATGCCCATGCACCTTCACGCCATTGTCGCGGCACCAATCGAGGAACGGAATGCAGTTGTCGAACTTCACAGCGACGGCCGTGTCGTCCGTGCGGCTGAGCTTGCGGCACGCCGCCATGTCCAGCAGCGAATCCGGCTTCATCTCGTTTCCCGCGGTCATGATGGTGAACTGGCTGCCGTAGAACGCCATGCGTTTGCTGTCCGCCACTTCACTGGCAACAACCGCCGTGCCGAAATCGAACTTATCCGCATAGAGCGTCTTGAGGACAGGCAGCGAAGTGGTGTCGAAGGAGTCAATCTTCTCGTCGCAGGTGAAATTGCGGATGGTGAAGGACGTTTCCTTGCCCGCACCCTCAACGTACAGCACATACTTGTCATACCGACCGGGAATGTACGAGCCGGACAGCATCGCCCATTCGCCCTTCTTCGCCGTGCCGGTGACAATGTTCTCATAGGATTCCTCGCCGTCGCGGGTATGGGCGACGGACAGGATGAAGCTGCACGAATCCATCTCGTCCTGCTTCACCTGCACGGACAGGTTGTAGGCGCGCCCCGGCACAAGGTCGAAGTCGCGGCCGGGAGAGTTCCACGTCGCGGTACGCCCGGTGATGTACAGCCCGTCAGCGGTCGTCTCGATGGCGGCGCCGCCCGCAGAGCGCGCATACCAGCCGTCCGTGCCGCTGGTAAAGTCCGACGTGTAGTGAATCTGCGGCGCGTCGGAGTAATCCACCTTTTCGGGCGCGGTGATGGTCAGCGTAACGTCATCAATGCAGTAGTTTTTGCCCAGATAGTTATCCGACGCCGTGAGGAAGCGGATATTGACGCCCGCGTCCGCCTCGAAATCGCAGGAGATTTCCGTCCACTCCTTGCCCTTGACGTTCACCTGCGCGTAGTAGGCGTAATCGCCGCCCGCCTTGCCAATCGCCATAACGCCGTCCTCCGAGCTTTCGACGTAGACGCAGGCGGACAGGTGGACTTTCGCGCCGGCCTCGATGCCAACCGACGCAGCGGAGAGGTCAACGGCATCCCAGTTATTGCTGCCGCGTCCAGAAACTCGCAGGCTCTGCTTACCGCTGTGTGCCTGCGATTCCGTCACGCCGACGGTGCAGGAGCCAGACTGGCTGAATGCGGCGGCGTTGCCATCCTCAAAGTCGATGGTGACGGCGGTCTGCGCGGCTTCTTCCGCTGCGGCGAAGCAGGGCAGAAACAGGCAGAGTGCCATCAGCAGAGAAAGCGCTTGTGCGACCCAGTGTTTCATGTTTGATTTCCTCCCTTAGCGTCTTGGGGGTCTATGGAATAGAAGATGCTATAATTTTAGTATACACAAAAGTTGTGTTTTGTCAAGAATGTCCGATTTCTTACCAGAACGAAAATGGTTTCGTTGGGTGGTTTTTTCTGATTCTATGCTGATAGGCATGGTTGACTTCCTTTTCACACTGGTCTTTTCCATGCTTCCAGAGGGCAATGAAAACGGACGAAGTCCGCGGTCGCCCGCTGGAGACCTTCGGTTTCGCCACTCCTGTCACTGGTTTTTATCGCTGCTTTGTGTCTTTTTTTTCCGGCTTTTTGTTACTTAACTGATGGGCAAGAAATATTGTCGAAATCTTTCCAAAAGCCCCCTTGAAACAAGGAAAAAACCGTGCTATCATCAAACCGTTTCTAATGAGGCTTTACGATTGAACGACCCGTCTGTACTATTTCCAAATGAGAATGCGCCAAGATGCGAAGCGAATTTTTTCTTCTGGCTAACGCGAATGAAACGCAGCGTAGCAGCGCTACGCTAAGTGGAATGAGCGGACGCCAGAAGGAAAAAGGCGCAAGCAGATGGCGCAGGCGAATGCGGAAAATAGTACCACCACAAGGGAGGAACACCCATGAACATCCGCTGCTTCTGCTGCATGGGCGACAGCATCACCAGCGACCAGGTCAGCGGTATCGGCACGATGGTGGCGCATCGGCTGAACGCGCAGGAGGTGCTGAATGCCGCCTGCGGGTACGCGACTTGCTCTGACTGGCACGAAGGTGATAGGAACATCACGCCTGTAACGCTCATCGAGCCGCCGAACACGAACACGGCGGACAACGTGCTGTCCAATCAGGTGCGGCGCGTTTTACAGGCGCTCACACCGAAGGGCAGCATCATCCGCTGGACGGTGGATGGCGTCGAGTATGCGATTCCGGCGGAAATCGGTATCGGCACAGGCACGCTGAGCACGCCGGACGTCATCTACATCGCCATCTCCACCAATGACGGCAATCAACCGGAAAATGCTCCGGCGGATGACTTTGCGGCAGTCTGTGAACTCCCCTACGCCGCCTTGACCCGCACGTCGATGGCATCTTCGCTGCTCTGGGCGGTGCGGACATTGCAGACCGTCTGCCCAAACGCGGCGATTTTTCTCGCCACGCCGCTGCAAACATACACCCCGCAGGAATGGATGGACGAATCTCACGGGCTGCTCAAGCGCCGCGTCATCCAGAAAGTCGCGCAAAAAACGGGTGCGCACTGCATCGACAGCTTCTACGGAAGCGGCTTTGACCGCAGCGTTGCCCGCTCTCACGGCGAAGTCCACCCGGACGAGGAATGGAAAATCCGCATTGCTGACTTTGTGACAAAGGAAATCGAATCGACCCTGTATAAGGAGTAACCGATGGAGAATATCAAATGGCTGTGGGGCGTAATGGACAAGCGCTACCACAAGTGGCACATTCTTGGCCTCATCATCAGTGCCGTCACGTCGCTGATGCTGCTCATCAACCCCTACCTGACGATGCGCCTGATGGATGATGTCATCGTCGCGCAGAACCCCGAACCGCTCGTCGGCTTGCTGCTGACGATGCTGATTGTCAAGGTCGTGCGCGAAGGTCTGCGCTACCTGATGGTTGTCCTGCTGGAGCATTCCTCCCAGAACACGCTGATGAACCTGCGCACACGGCTGTTCACGCGTCTGCAGTATCAGGACATGCGCTTTTTCGACATTCACCGCACGGGCGACCTGATGACGCGCCTGTCCGCCGACACAGACTGGTGCCGCCATTTTCTGGCATACATAGACTATGTGGCGGTGGACAGCATCGTCATGTTCGTGTCGTCGTCGATTTACCTGTTCTCGGTGAACTGGAAGCTCGCGCTGGCAATGGTCTGCGTCACGCCGCTGCTGATGATTATCACGAAAGTGTACTCCAAGGGCGCGCGGCGGATGTTCGTGGACATGCGCGACAAGATGAGCGACATGAACGCGAAGGCGCAGGAGAACATTGCGGCAAACCGCGTGGTGAAGGCGTTTGCGCGTGAGGAATACGAGGAGAACCGCTTCGACGAGCGTTCCCGCGCCTTCCGCGATGCGAATCTGGATATCAACAAGCGCTGGCTGTCCTTCTACCCCTTCATTGAGATTCTGGCGAACGCCATGACGCTGCTGACCGTCTTTTTCGGCGGCTACCTGATGATTACCGACGGCATGACGGCGGGCGAACTGACGATTTTCACCCAGCTGGCGTGGACGCTGAGCGTCCCCATGCGGCAGCTGGGCAACCTGCTCAACGACTGGCAGCGCTTCATCACCTGCTCGAACAAGGTCATGGAGATTGAAGTCTCCCGCCCGGAGATTGTAGACAGCTCCTGCGCGGTGAATCACGACCACATCGAGGGTGCGATTTCCTTTGACCATGTGTCCTTCGCTTACGGCTCGCAGCCGGTGCTGTCCGACGTAACGTTCTCCGCCAAGCCGGGGCAGACCGTCGCCATCATGGGACCGACCGGTTCCGGCAAAACGACGCTGATTCAGCTGCTCGCCCGCTGCTACGACGTGACCAGCGGCAGCATTTCCGTTGACGGCTGCAACGTGCGCAAGTGGAAGCTGCAGCAGCTCCGCGACGGCATCGGTACGGCAACGCAGGATGTTTTCCTCTTTTCCGACACGGTGGAAGGCAACATTGCTTTCGGCGACCAGACGCTGACGGAGGATGAAGTGCACGACTTCGCCCGCCGCGCGGCTGCGGACGACTTCATCAAGGGCTTGTCCGAGGGCTACGACACGATTATCGGCGAACGCGGCGTGGGGCTTTCCGGCGGGCAGAAGCAGCGCATTGCCTTGGCGCGCGCGCTGGCGGTCAAGCCCGGCATCCTCGTCATGGACGACACCACTTCCGCCGTCGATATGGAGACGGAGAAGTACATTCAGGCGCAGCTGCGTCAGCTCCCCTACGATTGCACGAAGCTGATCATTGCCCAGCGCATTTCCTCCGTCAAGGATGCTGACCTCATCCTGATTTTGAAGGACGGCGTTGTGACCGAGCGCGGCACGCATCAGGAGCTGCTGCGTCAGCGCGGCTACTACTACGAAACGTACTGCCTGCAAAACGGCATCACGCCCGACACCGCTCCGCAGGAGGTGATGTAACATGGCGCGCAACAAATTTGACGTAGACGAGCGCTTGGAAACCCCGTTTGACTTCCGGCACTTGAAGCGCGTGGGCGTTTACATCGGCAAGCACAAGTGGAAGATGCTGCTGGCGCTGTTTCTCTCCGCCTTGGCATCGGTAACGAGCCTCGCCGTGCCGAAAATCACCCAGACCGTCATGGACGTCGCTGTACCGCAGAAAAACGTTGACCTGCTGCTGAAGATGGCACTGGCGTTCATGGGCATCATCATCGTCGGCATCGTCTTCACGGTCATCCGCTCGCGCATCATGGCGTTCGTCAGTCAGCAGATCATCTACGACATCCGCAAAGACCTCTTCGCGCACCTGCAGCAGCTGCCCTTTGCCTACTACGACAGCCGTCCGGCGGGCAAAATCCTCGTGCGCGTCATCAATTACGTCAACAGCGTGTCGGATATTCTTTCCAACGGCATCATCAACTCGATTCTGGAAATCATCAATATCATCTTCATCGTCGTCTACATGTATACGACCGAGCCGACGCTGGCGACGATTGTTGTGGCGGGTCTGCCGATTTTCGTGGCGATTATCATCATCCTGAAGCCTCGTCAGCGCCGCGCGTGGCAGAATCAGTCGAACAAAAACAGCAACTACAACGCGTATCTGGCGGAATCCATTGACGGCGTGCGCGTGAGCGAACTGTTCGCGCGGCAGGATGTCAACTGCTCCATCATGCAGCGGCTGGCGACGGCGTGCCGCGCGGCGTGGCTGAAGGCGATTTACATCTCCAACAGCGTCTGGCTCTCTTCGGAAATCATCACCCAGATTGTTTTCACCCTCATGTACTACGCGGGTGTGTACTGGCTGGGCGGCGCGGTGGTCTCCTTCGGCGTGATTCTTGCCATGGGGCAGTACGTCAGCCGTTTCTGGCAGCCGATTACGAATCTGGCAAACATCTACAACAGCTTCGTGAACAACATGGCGTATCTGGAGCGCATCTTCGAGACGATGGATGAACCAGTCGTGATTGACGACAAGCCGAATGCCGAGACACTTCCGCCCATTACCGGCGCTGTTGATTACAACAACATCACCTTCGGCTACGAGGAAGGGCAGACCGTCCTCAAGGATGTTGACCTGCACGTCAAGGCGGGCGAAAGCATTGCGCTTGTCGGCCCGACGGGCGCGGGCAAGTCCACCATCGTCAACCTGCTCTGCCGCTTCTACGACCTGCGCAGCGGTTCCATCACGCTGACGGATGAATCCGGCGTGAAGCACGACATTACCGACGTGACGCTGCACTCCCTGCGCTCGCAGATGGGCATCATGCTGCAGGATTCCTTCATCTTCTCCGGCACGATTCTGGACAACATCCGCTACGGCCGTCTGGACGCGACAGACGACGAGGTACGTCAGGCGGCGGCGGTTGTCCGCGCGGACGACTTCATCCGCGAAATGCCGCAGGGCTACAAAACGACCGTGAACGAGCGCGGCGGCAGCCTTTCGCAGGGGCAGAAGCAGCTGATTGCTTTCGCGCGCACGCTGCTGAGCGACCCGCGCATCCTGATACTGGACGAAGCAACCTCCTCCATCGAC
>ENA-USUJ01001411-USUJ01001411.1-human-gut-metagenome-genome-assembly--contig:-NODE-1411-length-20252-cov-6.573383_pt1 | contig 20252 bp, 14 predicted proteins | sample MGYA00250061_ERZ773398 | MGnify/ENA primary metagenome ERZ773398 (study PRJEB29103, sample SAMN06111992) | human gut metagenome | biome: human gut; feature: ankylosing spondylitis patient; material... | reverse complement strand
GGGGGAGTCTTTCCTGCCAGGGGAGCCCTTGGCAAAGAGGTTTCGTTTTCGATGAAACTGATTTGGTTTTGCTGGAAAACGCGACGGAATGCCAAAGCCTCTCCTGACAGGAGAGGTGGCATCGAGCGTGAGCGAAGATGACGGAGAGGTTTTGCAACGTTTCCGGGAGTCCCGGAAACGGATGAAATTCCAGAAACTCCCGCGAACTCAACCGATATAGTAATACTTATTTATCCGACCCGTGTCTGTTTCACACGGGTTAGCAGACACAAATTTGTAACTTTTTGTTGGTGGAGTGCACAAACTTTTGGGGGGATATATTGGGCAATCTCTACAAGAAATGGCTGATTTTGGATAAAAACGGACGCAAATTCCGTTTTTGTGTCCATTTGGACACTTGCATGGACAAGGCCAAATTTGGTAAAATAACACCAGTGAAAGGGCCGGGCGGCCAGGCGGAAAAATCAGCGCCCCGCCACCGAATGACACCTTTTGCATCCCGGGCTGTGTAGGATAGTACCAGCAGCCGGGAACACCCCGCGAAACTGAAAACTTTGGCAAACCTGGCGTGAGCCGGGGACGCAAAGCTTGGAGTCTTTTGTGCTGGCATTCCCCGGAGGGAAACGCCAGAAAAGCAGAAGATAGTTCGGCTGCATTCAACACCGCTGTGACAGGCGGGGTGCGGATGCGGCCTTTTTTGTTGCCAAGACATCGGGAATGGACACGACCCCGGACTCTATACCAAAGGAGGGCATGAAAAATGCGTAAAAATCTTGCAAAACACACGGCGAAAAAGCTTCCGCTGGCCAAACGGGTGCTTGCGTTGTGCTTCGCGCTGATTTTCGTGTGCAGCTGTCTGCTGCCCGCCTTTGCAAACGGTACGGGCGTGGAGCTTGACACGCCGGACACCGAAGTAGTGGAGGCCGCCGACCCCGGCACGGAGCCGGAACCCATGGATCTCTACGACGAGCCCGCGGCCATGGACGATGATTTCGCCGTGGCGGACGAGCCCGCGGCGCTGGATGATGACTTCGCCGTGGCGGACGAGCCCGCGGCGCTGGATGACGATTTCGCCGTGGCGGACGAGCCCGCGGCCATGGGCGATGAGGTGGAAAAACCCGTCGAGGGCGGCGAGCCCCCCGTGGCCGATGACACCCCTGCCGAAGAGGGCGCGACGAAGACCACCACCGACGCAAGCGGCAACATCGTCTATGAGTACGACACCAGCGGCACGACGTTCCCCGAGGACGACGCGGCCGCGCTCCCCGATGGCGACCAGGTGTTGGATCAGATGGACGCGGCGTTCTCCATCCCCACCAACATCTACCACTTCTGGCTCAAGAAGATGAGCAGCTACGACCTCGCGGACATCGCCGCCGACGCCGAGACCGCTGAGATGACCGTGGAACAGTATCTGGCCATGTACGGCACCGACAAGGGCTGCTACCACATCATGACCGCCGCCGACGGCGCGAACCTGAAAGACTATCAGTTCGCGGACCCCACCTCCAACGATGACCCCGAGGGCAACAGCCGCACCTTTGCAGGCTGGTACTACACCGACGATCTGGGCGACGAGCAGAAGTTCGTGTTTGACGAGCACCTGTACGTTTCCGAGGGCACGACCGTGGAAGTCTACGCGAAGTGGAAAGAGCTGGAACCGGAAGTTAAAAAGGTCGATTTTGGCGACAAAGAAGTATCTTTTAAAGTAGAAGATGCACCGGCGTTGACGGTTTCCAAGTTGAGCGAGAGCAAAGCCAGTGAGTTGGGTGAAAAGGTTCTGGATGAGATCGACTGGGATGAATATAATGTTATCTACATGTTCGATCTCTCGCCTAAAGATCGTGATGGCATTGCAATTGAATCTCCGAAAAAAGTTACCATCACGGGTCTTGGCGTGGAGAGCGCAGCAGATGTGAAAGTTTTCCATCAGGGCAGTGGCTTTGAGGAAATTCCTGTGGAAGTCTCTGCGGATGGGGCGCTTACATTTACACCCAATAGCTTCTCTCCGTTTGCCATTGCAGTGGCAGACAATGGCGTGACGAGCAATGAAGTCAGCTATCTGAGTCTTGCAAGTGAAGATTTGGGCGTTGCGGATGAATATGCGGATGAATACGGTGTGGCAACAATGTCTTTGAGCAATGGCGCAACGTTTACCATTGAGCCGGGGGCAACAGTTACCGTTACAGGTTCCTCTAGTAGTTGGCACTCTAGTAGTTGGAATTCTAGTAATTGGAAGGACCGATGGAATAGCAATAACTCTCAAATAGTAATTCGAGGAACATCTGACGACCAGCAGACAATCACAATTAAAGATAACTCCAATGTAGAAGGTACAACAGCGACTATCACGCACCAGTATTGGGCATATAACGAACGGTCCTGGCGCTATTATCAAACTTCAGAGCAGTTCTATGTTACAACAAAAAAGTGGACAGATAGCTATGAAGGAAATGCTGCAATCTACTTCCTGAAAGTTCCTACAGGCGGAAAGCAGATGTCAAATGATTCGAAGAATTGGCTGCCCGGCGCAGGTGAGAGTGATATGTTGGGTACGATTAATGTAGGAAAACATGGTATTTACCCGGCGGCAGTCTGGTCACAGAGCGACGATACCTATCAAAAGAATATTGTTACCACCAGAACCCAGAATGTGACAAATTACATTACAGGTTCAAACGATTCTGGCTTGGAATGGGATGCAACCAATGGATATTTCGTTGTAAAACGTGATAGTGGTTGGTTCGATTACATTTGGACGCAGGCCAGTACACAAACTGCCTACCAAGGAATGCTGACGAACAAGGACGATGTAACAGAAATTCATCTGACGCCCTGTAAGATTTCCCGAGATAATGGCGGCACATATCCCTACCATATCGATTGCGAACTTACGATTGTCAACAAGTGGACGTACGATGCAAAGTTCTATGAACGCGACCCGGATACGGTCGAAGAGTGGACTTTGGTGGACGATGGAACATACAAGCAGGACGAAAAAGTTCCGTTGACTACAGAGCGAACCATCGGCAGCAAAAAAGTTGGAAAAGATGGTGTAAATTACATCTTGGTCGGCTGGTATCTTGAGGATCAGACGAGTGGAGAATATGAAGCGAACTCAAGTCGGCTTTTGGAAAGTAGCGATTGGAGTTACACACCAAAAGAAAGCGACCTTAACGATGGCGTTGTCAAGTTCTACGCTCTCTGGGTACCAGAAACACAACGAGAAATCAAAGTCACAAAACAAGTCACTGGATGGTTTGGCGACCACGAAAAAGAGTTTGAATTCACAGTCGTTGATAAAAAGGGCAATGTGAAGAAAAGTTTCACACTGGCCTCCGGACAGAGCCGAGTGATTGATGATTTCCTGGTTCAGACTGGTGACACTGTGACGATCACAGAAGCCGGAGCTGAAAATTATGAGACTACGGCTCAAATCTATGGTCCGGGTAGAACCGAACTGCTGAATCGGGCGTTCGATACCTCGACAACTCCGAAATCTATCGAAATTACCATCACAAAAGAGATGGTTGAGCAGCTGAACGAGATTGAAATCATCGTTACAAATCATCGTGATGGCGAAATCGACAACGGTGTCCTCCTCGATACCCTCCCCTACATCCTGATCCTCGTGGTCGTCGTGGGCGGCGGCGTGCTGCTCTTCCTCCGGAAACGGAAGAACGACGACGATGAATAAGCCAACTTCCAAGCCAAATAAAATCACGAAAGGAGGTGGATGGATGGCAAAAGAAAAAGCCAAAGGAGGCCCGCAGCCCGCACAGCGCCTGCCCGGCGCGGAGGATGCCTGCATCAGCCAGGAGCAGCTGGAGATCGTGGAATGGTACCGCAAGGTGAAGTTCCGCAAGAACCTGCTCGGCGGCGTGGATGAAGTGCAGATGTGGAAGAAGCTGGAAGAGCTCTACGGCCTGTACGAAAACGCCATCCGGGCCGAGAGAGCAAGGTATAACGCCCTGCTGGAAGCCCATACACCTCCCGGAGAGAACCTTGAGGAGGGATGTTGATGGCGAAAGCCGCAAAAACACTCCCTCCGCAAGACCCGCTCACGGCAGGGCGCAGAGCCCTGCACAAGCGGCGCAACGCCGCGCAGGACCGCCGGGACGCGCTTGGTTTACTGGGCCGGGTGGTGGTGCTGGCGGCAGCCGCGTGGGTGCTGTTCACGCAGGTGTTCCTGCTGACACAGGCCTCCGGCAACAGCATGTTCCCCGCCGTCAAGGACGGCGACCTGCTGATCGGCTACCGGCTGCAGGGCACTTACGCCAAGAACGACGTGGTGCTCTATGAGCAGGACGGCAAGCTCCGGGTGGGCCGTGTCCTGGGCCGCGAGAACGACCTCATCGCACTGGACGATTCGGGAACGCTCATCGTCAACGGCTCGGCCCAGAGCGGAGAGATCTTATACCCCACCTACGCGAAAGACACCCTCGAGTACCCCTACACCGTCCCCGCGGACAGCGTCTTCATCCTGGGGGACTACCGCACGCAATCCGAGGACAGCCGGGATTTTGGCCCGGTGGCCCTCACCGACGTCAAAGCAAAGGTGATCACCCTGCTGCGGCGGCGGAGCTTGTAAGTTATTGAAAACATTGATATAATATTTAGGAGGAATCCACATGAAACTCAACACTGCGAAAAAACTGACCGCCGGCGCTCTGGCACTGTCCATGATGTTCGCAATGGCAACTCCGATGGCATTTGCGGCTAAGGGCGATGAAGATGAGCCTACTGTGAAGATTAGCAAGACCTACAATCTGGAAGGCGATGGCACTAGCCCGGCTGAGACATTCTATCTGTATCAGGAGGGCGATGGTGTAGTTGTCGATGGCGATGCAGGTTCTGCACCGGCACTGGAAAGATTGGACGGCAATGAGTCAGCTTACGTTGCAAAGGTTGTCTACGATGAGGGCGCAGCGGGCAACGACAGCAAAGAAACACAGGAATTTGAAATTACACTGCCGTCTTATGACCATGTTGGTGTTTATGAGTATACTTTGAAAGAGAAAGCAGGTACTACTGCTGGTGTTACTTACCGTACTGCAGAGATTAAGCTGATTGTCACGGTTATCAATAAGGCAGATGGCACCATCCGTGTGGCAGGTGTCCATACTGAAGCGAAGAATGCTGAGGGAAAATGGGAGGCTTCGAACAAGTCTGACTCCTTTGACGACAATACCTATTCTGCTGGTTCTCTGAATGTTGACAAGACTGTTGATGGCAGCTTGGGCGACAAGAACAAGGCCTTTAAATTCACAGTTACTTTGGTTGGCGAAGAGGGCAAGACCTACAATCAGGGCGGTTACGAAATCGTCGGTGGTATTAACAAGAGTGAGACTGAGAAGTCCGCAACTTCCATTAAGGTTGGTGAGTCCGCAACTGTTTACCTGAAAGATGCAAGCAAAATTGAAATCAAGAACCTGCCTTATGGTGTGACCTTTACCGTTGAGGAAGATGATTACACTGATGACAGCCCGGCAAATGGCTATACCACCACTTATAAAGTTAATGAGGGCAGTGTTGTGACTAGCCGTACTACCAGCGGCACTGATAAGATCGCTAGTGCAGACGAGAACGTCTCGTATACCAACAAAAAAGGCGATGGCAACATCGACACCGGCGTCATCCTCGACAATGCTCCTTACATCCTGATGCTGGCTGTTGTGGCTGGTGGTGCTATGATGCTGGTCATCAAGAAGCGCCGCGAGGAAGAGTAATTGAACACTCTCTCCGCAAACACTTTTAAGAGCCTCTGGCGATAACAGCAGACCTTGCGGAATGCCAAAGGCTCTCCTACTAGGAGAGCTGTCGAGCGGATGCGAGACTGAGAGGTTGGACAAAGGACGCCTTTCGGCCAAGCGGAACAACGCAGGTGCTGCTCCGTACAACCTCTCCGTCACGGCTTCGCCGTGCCACCTCCCCTAGTAGGGGAGGCTCTGGCGAAGAGGTGACGCTCGTAACCGGACTCGCAATTCTCTGAACAAGAACCAACATCGCAAGCTGACTGGAGGTGGGCTGTATCACTTGGCAACGTGTAGCGCTGCGGACAGCCGACTTCCTGATCAGCGCGGTGGTGGTGCTGTTCCTCCTCACGGCGGGCGCTTACTCCGCTTACGCGCTGTGGGATAACAACCAGGTCTATGCCGCCGTGGATAACGTGCAGGGCGAGCTGCTGCAGTTCAAGCCTGCCGCCGATGGCGAGAACGGCGCCTCCTTTGAGGAGCTGCTGGCCATCAACTCGGACGTGAAAGCCTGGCTCACCCTGGACAACACCGCCATTGATTACCCTGTGGTGCAGGGCGAGAACAATTTCAGCTACATCAACACCGATGTCTACGGCGACTTTGCACTGGCCGGCAGCATCTTCCTGGATTCCGATTGTGATGGCAGCTTCCACGATCCGTATTCGCTGCTGTACGGCCACCACATGGAAAACAGCAAGATGTTTGGAGATCTTGACCTGTACAAGGATGAGACGTTCTTCAACGAGAACACCACCGGCACGCTGGTCCTGCCCGACCGCACCTACCACTTACAAATTTTCGCCTGTCTGCTGGTGCCCGCGTCCGAGGATGCCATCTTCGACGTGAACCAGTGGGACGCAAACCTGAACGGTCTGCTCGATTTCGCACAGGAGAACGCGCTGCACCTGCACTCTGACACGCTGGACACCGTCCGGGCGCGGGAGGGGGCACAGGTGCTGGCCATGTCCACCTGTTCCACTGAGTTTACCGATGCAAGAACCATTCTTCTGGCGTGGATGACAACGCCGGAGCAGTAAAGGAGGGGATGAAATGAAGATCCGAAAATTCGCGGCGGCGCTGCTGGCGCTGGTGCTTTGCCTGAGCCTGAGCCTGCCCGCGGCCTTTGCGGCAACGGAACAGCGCGTGGAGCTGAAAAACCTGACGGTCAACGTCAAGTGCACGGGCAATGCCATCCCCGACGAGCAGCTCACCATCCGCCTGACCCCCCGCAAAAAAGCCCCCATGCCCGGCGATGCCGCCGCACTGGAAGCGTTCGTCAACACGGCGGACTGCACCCGTTCCAACGGTTATATGACCACCGCCACATTCCCGGAGACATTCGTCTTCACGGCCCCCGGTACCTATGAGTACGAGGTGGCCCAGCGGAAAGGCGGCTCCCTCAACGGCACTTACGACACCCGCACCATGGTGCTCCGTGTCACCGTGAGCTGGAGCGGCGACACGCTGGTGGCCGTGGCCAAGGTCTATGAGGCCGACCAGTCCTCCAATGACAAGGAAGACAGCATCCTGTTCAACAACACGTTCAACAACTCCGCCCCGGACGACCCGTACGATCCGTCGTACAATCCGCCGTATATCCCGGATATCCCCTACACCCCGGACCCGAAGCCCACGCCTGTGGTGCCTGCCCCGGAGACCCCGGTGAACCCGCCGGTCCTGGACGCGCGGCCGGATACCACCCCCACGGTGCCCGCGGTGCCCGTCGCGGAAACGCCCGTCAATCCTCCGGTGGCTGACGCGCGTGCCCCCAAGCTGATCCAGACCGGACAGCTCAACTGGCCCGTGCCGGTTTTGGCAGGGCTGGGCACCCTGTTCCTGGCGGCTGGCGTGATCCTCCTCACCAAGAAGAAAGAGGATGACAATGCGTAAAGCATCCCCGGGCGTCCTCTGTGTCCTGCTGGGAGTCGTCTTGCTGCTGGCGGCGCTGGGCCTCTACGGCTACAACCGCTGGGAGGACGCCCAGGCCGGCGCGGAAGCCCAGACCGTCGTACAGGATCTACAGGAAAAAGTCGTTGAACAAACGCAGAGCGCGGCCTCGGCTCCCGCCATCGACTACAGCTCCCTTGACCCGGAGCTGCCCGTGGTGGAGCTGGACGGCTACGAATATGTGGGCTATGTCTCCATCCCCGCCATTGGCATCGACCTGCCGGTGATGAGCGAGTGGAGCTACCCCAAACTCAAAATTTCCCCCTGCCGCCAGTTCGGCTCCTCCCGCACCGATGATCTCGTCATCGCGGCGCACAACTACGAGTCGCATTTCGGCAAGATCGGCACCCTCGCCCTGGGCGATGAGGTCCGTTTCACCGACATGGACGGCATCGAGAACCACTACACGGTTTCTGCCATTGAAGTCCACGACCCCACCGATGTGGAGGCCGTGGAGCACAGCGGCCACGATCTGGTGCTGTACACCTGCACCTACGGTGGCAAGACCCGCATCGTTGTCTTCTGTGACAGAAGCGATTGAAGACATTCTCGGATTCCATTCCCGCACCCCCGCACCGGAGACGCCCGGTGTGGGGGATTTGTTTTTGTGGGGACGAAACCTCTCCGACATCTTCGCTTCGCTCGATGCCACCTCCCCTAGTAGGGGAGGCTTTGGCATTCCGTGACGTTTTCCAGCAAGCGCAAATCAGTTTCATCGAAAACGAACCCTCTTTGCCAAGGGCTCCCCTGCCAGGAAAGACTCCCCCGGCCGGGGGAGGTGGCACGAAAGTGCCAGAAGGGGAACGGCTGTCGAGCGGATGCGAGACTGAGAGGTTGGACAAAGGACGCCTTTAGATTGATCGGAGAACGCAGGTGCTGCTCTGTACAACCTCTCCGTCACGGCTTCGCCGTGCCACCTCCCCTAGTAGGGGAGGCTTTGGCATTCCGTGACGTTTTCCAGCAAACGTGTGCATATCCCCAGTTCACACAGGCATATACTGTACGGACACAACCAAATGGGTGGGAGGGAACGGTATATGTTTGTGGTAACGCTGAAAAAGGCCGGGCTCAAAAAGGTGGGCGTCGGCGTGCTATGCTGTGCGCTGGTGGTGTTCAGCGCGATGCTGGGGCGGTACATCAGCGGGCGGAGCGTCATGGCGGCCGCCGCGGCCAGCGGCAACAAGATCGAGAGCGCCCAGGACATCCAGACCTGGTTCACCGGCTATGGGCTGGACGTGGACGCGGCCACCATCGCCGCCGATAAGGTCAAGATCCCCCGCAGGTGGGACGACAGCTTTTCGGCATTCAACGGGGTGGTGCAGCAGAGCGGCATGGACCTGACCCGCTACAAGGGCAAGACCGTGGAAAAATGGACGGCCCTGCTGCCCGCCCTGAGCAAGGGCGACACTATGAGCTATGGCGTGCTGCTGGTGTACAAGAAAAAGGCCATCGGGGCCTACCTGCTGGAGAAGCCCTCCGGCGTCGTCACCGGCCTGAAAGACGCCCAGACCGCTATGGCCATGCAGGAGGCCACGGAAGTCTCGGGGGAAGATTTCAGCGGCGATTGGGGCGAGCGCCATGACGAGGAGCTCGGCGCCTCCGGGCAGGCCATGGAGACCTCGGGCGAGGATTTCAGCGGGGACTGGGGCGAGCGCCATGACGAGGAGCTGAACGCCGCCGGCCAGAGCCAGCAGACCTCCGGCGAACCCGAGACGCCTCTGCCGGAAGCGGCCCGCTATACGGACCTCCCGCTGGACGCCGAGGGGTACCCTGTCGAGTGAGTGGGAAAGTGAACAAAAGTCTTTCCCAAAAGCAGAAAATTGTGCAATGATGGTACTTTTGAGGCAAGATTATGTTCAATTATACCAAAATTTTCGCGGAAAAATCGGCAATATGAAAGGGTGCAAAAAGAACGACTAAGGTTTATAATAAGAGTAGTAACATCCCGCAATAAACCAGGGTTTTTATTGCAGACGGGGCCGCGCGGCTGGCCCGTTCCGTGGATGGATAAGTAAGGAGAAAATGATTATGAAAGAATTCCAGTATACCGTTAAGGATGCATGCGGCATCCACGCACGCCCCGCCGGCCTGCTCGTGAAGCTGGTCAAGGGTTACGCAAGCACCGCCACCCTTGAAAAGGGCGGCAAGACCTGCGACCTGCGCAAGCTGATGGCTCTGATGGGCATGGGCGTCAAGCAGGGCGATACCGTCACCGTCAAGGTGGAGGGCGACGATGAGGCCGCTGCCGCAGAGGCGATCCAGAAGTTCCTGAGCGAGAACGTCTGATCGCGTGTAATGTCGTGATGAGAAGCCCTCGCGGGAGACTGCGGGGGCTTTTTCGTTCCCAGACGCAAGAGATTTGAGTGATAAGGAGAAATGAACGATGCAGGTGGGTACCGGTAAAAGCATTCTGAACGGCATTGCCATTGGCAAGCTGAAACTCTACAAGAAAAAGAATACGGCCATCTCGGCGGCCGAAGTGGCCGACGCCGCCGCGGAGATCGAGCGTTTTGAGGACGCCCGGGCCAAGGCCATCGACCAGCAGACCGCCCTGTACGAGAAAGCCCTTGCCGAGGCAGGCGAGGACATCGCCGAAGTGTTCAACATCCACGCCATGATGCTGGATGATGACGACTTCGTGGACGCCATCAAGGAGATCATCAACGGCCAGCGCCGCTGCGCCGAGTATGCCGTCAAGACGGCAGGCGACAACCAGGCCGCCGTGTTTGCCGCCATGGACGACCCCTATCTGCAGGCCCGCAGCGCCGATGTCATCGACATCGCGCAGGCCATGCTGGACATTTTGCAGGGGGTGGACAACGCCAGCCTGCAGGGCACCGAGCCAAGTATCCTTGTGGCGGACGACCTGGCCCCCTCGGAGACGGTCCGGATGGACAAGAGCCTGCTGCTGGGCTTCATCACCCGGGAGGGCAGCTCCAACAGCCACACGGCCATCCTGGCCCGCAGCATGAACATCCCCGCCCTGATCCAGTGCAAGGATATCCAGGACGACTGGGACGGCAAGATGGCCGTGGTGGACGGCTACAACGCCTGCGTGTATGTGGACCCCACCCCCGACCTGCTCCAGAGCCTCCGCGCCCGCCAGAAAGAGGATCAGAAAAAGCAGGTCCTGCTGCAGGAGCTCAAGGGCAAGCCCAACACCACGCTGGACGGCAAGACCATCAACGTGTATGCAAACATCGGCGGCATGGGCGATGTGGGTGCCGTGCAGCAGAACGACGCCGGCGGCGTCGGCCTGTTCCGGACAGAATTCGTCTACCTCAACTGCAAGGACTATCCCACCGAGGATTACCAGTTTGAGGCGTACAAGCAGGTGGTGGAGAGCCTGGCCCCCAAGAAAGTAGTCGTCCGCACCTGTGACATCGGCGCGGACAAGACCGTGGACTATATGCAGCTGGACCACGAGGACAACCCCGCTCTGGGCTACCGCGCCATCCGCATCTGCCTGACCCGGAAAGACTTCTTCAAGACCCAGCTGCGGGCCTTGCTGCGGGCTTCCGCTTACGGCAACATGAGCATCATGTTCCCCATGATTACCAGCCTGCGGGAGCTGCAGGACGCCAAGGCCGTGCTGAACGAGTGCCGCGCGGAGCTCACCGCCGAGGGCGTCAAGTTTGACCAGAACCTCGAAGTGGGTACCATGATCGAGACCCCCGCCGCCGTCCTCATTGCGGACGATCTGGCCGAGGAGTGCGATTTCTTCTCCATCGGCACCAACGACCTCACCCAGTACACCTGCGCGCTGGACCGCCAGAACGCAAAGCTGGAGCCGTTCTTTGACCCGCATCACCCCGCCGTGCTCAAGGCCATCAAGATGACCATTGACGCCGGTCACCGCCACAACATCTGGGTGGGCATCTGCGGCGAGCTGGGCGCGGACACCGCCCTGACCGAAACATTCCTCCGCATGGGCGTGGATGAGCTCTCGATGAACGCCAAGAGCATCCTGCCCGTCCGCAAGATCGTCCGCAGCCTCGATCTGAGCAAGCCCTCGGCCAAGCAGGTCTGAGTCCCCCTGAAACCAGAAACTTCCACCCCCCGGTGAGGCATTCCCGCCCCGCCGGGGGGATTGTTATCTGGGGGATCTGGCTTAGGGAGAAGAAAATTCACAAAAACACTTTAAAACCGTGAAGTGCTGTGCTATACTGAACAAGACATGGCTGCCGCGGCAGCCGGGAGGTATGATATGACTCAATTTCTGATCCGCTGCTTCATCAAGCGCCCGGATGATGTGAAAGACGCCGCTGTCCGCACGGCCTACGGCAATCTGGCCAGTCTGGTGGGCATGGCCTGCAACATCCTGCTCTGTATCGGCAAGCTGCTGGCAGGCACCCTGTTTGGCTCCATCGCCATCATGGCGGACGCCCTGAACAACCTGTCGGATGCCTCGTCCAATGTGGTCAGCCTCATTGGCTTCCGGCTGGCGGCCAAGGCCCCGGATGCGGAGCATCCCTACGGCCACGCCCGGTACGAGTATCTGGCGGGCCTCGTGGTCAGCGTCACCATTCTGGCCATCGGCCTCTCGCTGCTGAAAGAATCGGCTCTGAAAGTACTCCACCCCACGCCGGTGGCGTTCAGCTGGCTCAGCATCGGGGTGCTGGCGGCGTCCATCCTCGTCAAGCTCTGGTTGAGCGGCTTCAACCGCGCCGTGGGCAAAAAGATCAACTCGGAGACCCTGATGGCTACCGCCGCCGACAGCCGCAACGATGTGCTGACCACCGGAGCGGTCCTCCTTTCCACCATCCTGTGCAGCCTGACGGGCTACGGCATCATGGATGGCATTATGGGCGTGGGCGTGGCGGCGTTCATCCTCTGGTCCGGATGGGGCCTGGTGATGGATACCCTGAGCCCGCTGCTGGGCGAGAGCCCCAGCCCCGAGCTGGTGGAGCACATTGAGCGGACCGTCATGAGCTATCCCGGGGTACTGGGCGTGCATGACCTCATGGTCCACGATTACGGCCCCGGGCACCAGTTCGCCTCCCTGCATGTGGAGTTCCCGGCCGAGACCGACCCGCTGACGGCCCATGACGTCATCGACAACATCGAGAACGACTTTCTCAAAAAAGACCGGCTGCAGGTCACCATCCATTACGACCCCATCGTCACGGCGGACGCGTCGGTGGGGGTGCTGCGGGCCCGTTTGAAGGAACATGCCCGCCAGCTGGACCCGCGGCTCTCCATCCACGATCTGCGGATCGTGCCGGGGGACAGCCACACCAATGTTCTGTTTGATCTGGTGTTCCCGGCGGGATACACCGGGGACATCGACCAGATGCTGGCAAAGATGTGCCAGTTCGTCAAAGAGCAGGACCCGAAATACTGCTGCGTCGTCAAGGTAGAGCAGAGCTATGCGTCTGCACTGCCGGACAAGAAATAAAAGAGATCCGAAAAGCGAGAGGGGAATCATGATGCTGAACGAAACCTACCGCGCGATGCTGGCCCATAAGAGCGTGATCCGTGAGACCTTTATGTACGGCAAACAGCGGGCTGCCGAGATCGGCTATGAGAACGTGTTTGACTACTCGCTGGGCAACCCCAGCGTGCCCTGCCCGCCGCGGTTTACGGCGGCCATGCAGGACCTGCTGGCCACGGAGGAGCCCATTGCCCTCCACGGCTACTGCCCCAGTCAGGGCGACCCGGGGTTCCGCACCGCCGCGGCAGCCCATCTGGCCAAAACGTTCGGCCTGCCCTATGAGCAGAAGCATATTTTCCCCACCACGGGTGCCGCGGGCGCCATTGCCCACGCCATCCGCGCCGTGACCAAGCCCGGCGACGAGGTGCTGACGTTCGCACCCTATTTTTCGGAGTACGGGCCCTACGTCCGGGGAACGGGTGCCGTGCTGAAAGTGGTGCCGCCCCAGCCGCCCACGTTCCAGCCCAATCTGGACGCCTTTGAGGAGATGCTGACCGAGAATGTCACCTGCATCCTCATCAACACCCCCAACAACCCCACGGGCGTGGTTTACTCGGCGGAGACCCTGACCCGGCTGGCCGAGATCCTGACCGCCAAGAGCAAGGAGTACGGCCACAACATCTTCCTCGTCAGCGACGAGCCTTACCGGGATATCGTTTTTGACGGCAAGACCGTGCCTTACCCGGCGGCATTCTACCCCCACACCCTGACCTGCCTCTCGTTCTCCAAGACGCTGAGCCTGCCCGGCGAGCGTTTGGGCTATGTGGCGGTCAACCCGGCCTGCGAGGGGGCGGACATCCTGGTGGACATTCTGGCCCAGATCTCCCGCTTTACGGGCCACAACTGCCCGCCCAGCATCATCCAGAAAGCCGTCAGCCGCTGCCTGGATGCCACCAGCGACCTCTCCGTCTACGAGACCAACAGGAACCTGCTGTACGACAAACTCACCGAGCTGGGCTTTGAGGTGGAGCGCCCCGGCGGCACGTTCTACATCTTCCCCAAGGCGCTGGAAGAAGACGCCAACGCGTTCTGCATGAAAGCCCGGGAGTTTGACCTGTTGCTGGTGCCCAGCGATACGTTTGGCGTCAAGGGCTATGTGCGCTTTGCCTACTGCATCGACACCGAGAAAGTCAAGCGGAGCCTGCCCGCCCTCGAAAAGCTGGCGGCAGCATACCGCAAGTAACTGTAAACGCTTTTATCCAAAATAAAACCTCTCAGGGGAGCCCAATAGAGGAAACAGGAGGGCAAAATGCAGCACCCACTTTCCGAATACCCCCGCCCGGCGCTGCGGCGGGACAGCTTTGAGTCCCTGAACGGCCCGTGGCAATACGCGTTTACCAAGGCGGCACAGTTCCCCACGGCGTGGGATGGGACCATCCGGGTGCCCTACTCGCCCGAGGCTCCGGTTTCCGGAGTGGGGCGGACGCTGCAGCCCGGGGAGTGGCTCCACTACCACCGCGGCTTTACGCCCCCGGCGGGGCAGGGCGGACGGGTGCTGCTCCACTTCGGAGCGGTGGACTACGCCTGCGCCGTGGAGGTCAACGGCCATCTGGCCGGCGGCCATAGGGGCGGCTACTGGCCCTTTACGCTGGACATCACCGATTATTTGCGGCCGGACCGCAACACCCTCTGGGTGGCCGTGCAGGACCCCACCGGGAATGGAACCCAGGCCCGGGGCAAGCAGACCCTGACCCCCGGCGGGATGTTCTACCATGCCCAGAGCGGCATCTGGCAGACCGTCTGGCTGGAGCGGGTGCCGGACAATTACATTACGGAGCTGACTGTCACCCCGGACTACGATGCCCGGACCGTGACGGTAAAAGCCCACACGGCCCAGCCCGGCGGGGCAAAAAACCTCTGGGCTGTGGTGCGGGCCGGGGGCGTGACCATTGCCGAGGACTGGGGCGGCGACGAGGCCGACCAGGACGGCGAGGTGACGCTGAACATCCCGGAGGAACATTTCTTTCCGTGGAGTCCGGACAGCCCGTTCCTCTACGACCTGACCGTGGGTACCACCCAGGGGGACGAAGACGGTTTTGATACCGTGCACAGTTATTTTGCCCTCCGCAAATGGAGCTGTGAGCCGGACGCGAAAGGCATCCTGCGCTTCTGCCTCAACGGAAAGCCCATCCTCCTCAACGGCCTGCTGGACCAGGGCTACTGGCCGGAGGGGCTGTATACCCCGCCCTCGGACGCGGCGGTGGTGCACGAGCTGGAGCAGGTCAAGGAACTGGGCTTCAACCTGCTGCGCAAGCACGCCAAGATCGAGCCGCAGCGGTGGTACTACCACTGCGATAAGCTGGGCCTCATCGTCTGGCAGGATATGGTGAACGGCGGCGGGAAGATGAACCAGTGGTACGTCACCTACCTGACCAACGCTCTGCTGCCCCTGCTCCGCCATACACCCGACGCAAAGCCCCTGTGGGGGCTGTTGGGGCGCGAGACGGAAGCCAGCCGGGAAAGTTATCAGACCGAATTAAAAGCCACTGTAGAGGCTCTGCGGTGCCACCCCTGCATCGGGTGCTGGGTGCCGTTCAACGAGGGGTGGGGGCAGTTTGATGCCCGCGCCGCCACGGCGGCCCTCCGGGCGCTGGATGACACCCGCCTGATCGACGAAGCCAGCGGCTGGTACGACCAGGGCGGGGGAGATGTGGACTCCCGCCACAATTACTTCTACCCGCTCCGCATCCGGCCCGGCGGGCGGACGGTGGCCCTGAGCGAGTACGGCGGCATTGCCTGGCCCATGCCCGGCCACGAGCCGCCCGGCAAGACCTACGGCTACGGCACCGCCAAAGACAAAGCCGACCTGACCAAACGCTATAAAATGCTGCAATGGAAGACCATTCTGCCCCAGCTGGGGCGGGGCCTCTCGGCGCTGGTGTACACCCAGCTGACCGACGTGGAGGACGAGGTGAACGGCCTGTTTACCTACGACCGCGCGGCCCTCAAGCCGGAGGCCGCTGCCGTCCGCTCCTGCAATGCGGCGCTGGCGGCGGAGTTTGCAAAGGTGACTGCAAAATAAGAGAGCAAAAACAGCGCCCTGCTCTGGAGAAGCTTCTCCGGGCAGGGCGCTGTTGTGCTTTTACGGAACTTATTTGTTGACGATCTTGGTCATGGGCAGTTTGTTCATGGCCGAGGCGTCGAGGTGGTTCTCCAGGGAGGCACCGTAATTACTCAGTGCGGTCTTCAGCTCACTGGTCTTCATGTCGGTGATGACCTGATCCCGCAGGTCGTCCAGCGAGGCAACGCTCAGCGGGTCCACTCGCAGGGCCAGCATCATGGCATAGCTGGAATACTGCACGGCGGCCGCCTGCCCGTAGGCAAGGTTCCGGATGGTATCGGCGGAACCGCTCTGGGTGAACGTGGAGTCCAGCGTGGAGGAGCCTAGCAGCTCGGTCTGGGGGCTGGTGTTGTCGGCTGTGCCGCCCAGCACAGCGTAGATGTCCGGCAGCGCGGCCTGAGCGGCGGCGTTCAGGGCACTGACCTGCTCCGAAACACTCTCATTGGAGGCCAGATTGACGGCCGTGGCGGCCTGCTGGGCCAGCGTGAGCATCTGGGCTTTCTGGTCGTCATCCGCAAAGGCATAGGTGCTGGTGTTGTAGAGGGGGATGGTGCAGTAGGCCAGCTCCACCATGTCGTTTTCAAGGTGGGCAGTCAGGTCGGCATCGGAAACGGGGGTCTCGCCGTTTTCGCCGTAGACGAGGGAGAGCAGGTCGTTGCTCTTGAGCAGGATGCGCTCAAAGTGCTGCACGGTCTCCAGCCCGATGCCGTTGGCCTTGTAGGTATCGCCGTACTGGTCCATCAGCTGCTGGGCGTAGCTGTCGGCCTGCTGTTCCTCTTCGGCGGTCAGCTGGCCGCCCAGCTCGTCAAAGCGCAGCTCAGTGGCGGCGTAGGTCTGCAGGTTCTCCAGCGTTTTCCGGGCGACATAATCGCTGACGGTGGCCGTCTCGCCGCTGTCGCTGTCCACGGTGATGGTCTGCTTCAAAAAAGCTTTCACGTTGGCGGCGTCCTGGTCGGAGGAAGCGAGGTCGGCGGCTTTCTGGTAGGCGTCGTACTGGGCCAGCAGATATAGGCCGGAGGAAATCTCGTAATCGCCGAGGGAACCCACGGTGTCCGGGGTGGAGATGACACAGCCTGCCAGGCTGACCACCAGGGCCAGCGCGCAGACCAGTGCAAGAAGTTTCTGTTTCATAGTTGGTTGCTCCTGAAATTTATTTTTGGTTTTTCACAGGCTTGGGCTCGTTTAAAATCTCGCCCATGGCCTTGAGGATACTTTGCAGCAGCTCCAGCGGCTTTTCGTCGGGCTGGAGGGTGACAGAGAGATAGGGCTTGGCCCCGGCCCCTGCCGTGACCCGGCCGTTGAACGCGATGAGCAGGCCCCGGATCATGCCAAGGTCCAGCTCCTCCACCTGCAGCAGCAGGGTGTCTTTCTTCTGGGTGACCTCGTACACGCCCACGGCGGCGGCCTGCACCCGGACGAGGGAGACATTGACCAGATCGCTGACCGAGGGAGGCGGGTCGCCGTAGCGGTCAATGAGCTCGTCCAGCACATCGGCGGCGTCCTCGGGGGTCTGGATGGCGGCAATGCGTTTGTAGGCTTCGATGCGGCCCGGCCCATCCGCGATATACTTTTCGGGGATGAACGCGTCCACCCGCAGGTCCACCAGGCACTCGCTCTTGTCCCGCTGGAGCGGTTCGCCCTTGGCCCGGGCGATGGCCTGGTTGAGCATCTTGACATAGAGGTCATAGCCCACGGCCTCCATGTGGCCGTGCTGGCTGTGGCCCAGCAGGCTGCCCGCACCGCGAATTTGCAGATCGCGCATGGCGATGCGGAAACCGGAGCCGAACGCGGTGAACTCCCGGATGGCGGAGAGCCGCTTCTGAGCAATGTCCGAGAGGGTCTTGTCCCGGCGGAACGTGAAGTAGGCGTAGGCCTTGCGGCCGGAACGGCCCACGCGGCCTCTTATCTGGTACAGCTGGGCCAGGCCCATCCGGTCGGCGTCCTCAATGATGAGGGTGTTGCAGTTGCGCACGTCGATGCCCGTTTCAATGAGGGTGGTGCAGACGAGGATGTCGATCTCGCCGTTGAGCAGGTGCTGCCAGACGGGGTTGAGCTCGTCCTCGGTCATCTTGCCGTGGGCGATGCCCACCCGGGCGCCGGGCACCATCTGGCTGACATGGGCGGCGGTGGACTCAATGTTGTCCACCCGGTTGTGCAGATAGTAGACCTGCCCGCCCCGGGCCAGCTCTTTCTTCATGGCCTCGGCCAGGATGACATCATTGTACTCGAGGACGAATGTCTCCACGGGTTGGCGCTCAAAAGGCGGCTGCTCAATGGTGGAGAGGTCGCGGATACCGCTCATGGCCATGTTCAGGGTGCGGGGGATCGGTGTGGCCGAGAGGGTGAGCATATCCACCCCGATGAAGTTTTCTTTCAGCTTCTCTTTATGCTTGACGCCGAACCGCTGCTCCTCATCAATGATGACAAGGCCCAGGTCGTGGAAGCGGACGTCCTTGGAGAGGAGCCGGTGGGTGCCCACCACGATGTCCACACTGCCAGCCTGCAGGCCCCGCAGGGTCTCTTTCTGCTGCTTGGCGGTGCGGAAACGGGACATCATCTCCACTTTGACCGGGAACGCCTCCATCCGGGAGAGGATGGTGTTGTAGTGCTGCCAGGCCAGCAGGGTGGTGGGGGCCAGAATGGCGCACTGCTTGCCGCCCATCACGCACTTGAACGCGGCCCGCAGGGCCACTTCCGTTTTGCCCACGCCCACGTCGCCGCAGAGCAGGCGGTCCATAGGGTAGGGCTTTTCCATATCCTTTTTGATCTCCGCCGTGGCGTTGAGCTGGTCGTCGGTCTCGTCGTACTCAAAGCGGGTCTCAAAATCGCTCTGCCAGTCGCCGTCCGGCGGGAACGCGTAGCCCTGTGCCTGTCGGCGGCGGGCGTAGAGCTCAATGAGCTCCTGGGCCATCTCCTCGGTGGCCTTTTTGACCTTGGCGCGGGTGCGCTGCCACTCGGCACCGCCCAGCTTGGCCAGCTTGACTTTTTCTTCATCGCCGGGGGCGGTGTAGCGGGAAAGCAGGTCCAGCTGGGTGACGGGCACATACAGCACGTCGGAGCCGGAATACTGCACTTTGAGGTAATCTTTGGTGGCACCCTGCACTTCCAGCCGCTGGATGCCTGCGTACATGCCGATGCCGTGGCTCTGGTGCACCACATAATCGCCGGGCTTGATGTCCGAAAGGCTGGACAGGGCGTTTTTGTTCTTTTTGCGTTTCTTGGCGGCCTCGCTGGCTTCATCCAGACCATGGCGGCGGGAAGAGAGGACCGCTACGTGGGCAAAGGGAAACGTGCACCCGGCCGTCAGGTGGCCGGGCAGGATCTGCACCAGCCCTTTGGCGGGGCGGACGTCCCGGCTCATGCTGACGGCATAGCCTTTGTCGGCAAGGTCCCGGGTAAGGGCAGCTGCGCCCTTGGGGGTGCCTGCGAACAGCGCGATGGCATAGCCCTGCTCCACCAGCGGGTCCAGATCTTCCCGCAGGGAGGCCAGGTCGCCGCCCCAGTTGGGGGCCGCGAAAGCCTCCGCGTTGATGAGGTCTTTCAGCTTGAACTCGTTCATGCCGCGCAGGAAGTTCTCGCACAGCAGGGTGCTCTGTTTCTGGGCGGCAATGGCCAGATCGTCCATGGTCTGGTAGAGCACATCCAGCCCGGGGCAGATGACGCCCTCTTCCAGCAGGCCGGTGAGCTCTTCGCCCCGGCGGAACTCGGTGGCTTTCTGAGCATCCCGGATGCCACCTACCTCATCCAGCACAAAGATGGGGCTGGTGAGGTGGTCCAGCAGGGTGGCGGGGACCGCGTACCGCAGGCCGTAGTATTTGTCCATGGCCTCGGGCATCAAGCCGGAATCCAGCTGGGCCAGATCAGCCTCCATGGCCTTTTCCAGCGCTGCCCGGTGTTTGCCGCGGGCCTTTTTCCAGGCGTCGCGGAGGGCCTCCGCCGTCTGTACCGTGTTGCCGAACAGCACCTCGCGGTCGTGGCGCAGGTTGACAATTTCAATGCCCTCCAGACTCAGGTCAAGTTCTTTAGCCAATTTTTCAATGCGTTCTTCGTTACC
>ENA-USUJ01001405-USUJ01001405.1-human-gut-metagenome-genome-assembly--contig:-NODE-1405-length-20318-cov-5.744380_pt1 | contig 20318 bp, 9 predicted proteins | sample MGYA00250061_ERZ773398 | MGnify/ENA primary metagenome ERZ773398 (study PRJEB29103, sample SAMN06111992) | human gut metagenome | biome: human gut; feature: ankylosing spondylitis patient; material... | reverse complement strand
GCCGGTCAGGAACTCCTCGATGACGACCCGCGCGCCGGACGCGCCGAACTTCGCTTCCTTCATCATGGACGCGACGGGTTTTAAAACCGCAGTAGAAGCAGTATTTAAAAATGTTGAGAATGTAAAATTTCCAGAAGTTGCTAATAATGCTGATGGAACACACAGTATTTTTGTAAAATTAGAAAATGATGGAATTTATAAGTTAAATGGTTTCGAATATGAGGATAAATGTGGCAATAAAGTTGTTGTTGATAATTCAGACCAATTAAAAACATCATTTACGATCGATAATACTGCACCAAAAGGTGAGATAGGCATCTGGTTAAATAAAAACGAAAAAGCATCAGAAGCAGCTAAGAAAGATGCGTTGGTAGGAACCGAAGGAAGATTTAAATTAAGCAATATCACGGATAAAACTGCAGGAATTGTTTCAAATGAATTAGGTGCGTATATTGAATACAAATTAACCAATAGCAGTATAGAGCAGAAAAGTCTAGAAAATGTAACAGATTGGGATGTGGAGAATATTGAATCAGATAATTCAGTAAAAATTCAAGTACCTGATAAAGATGGACAGTATTATATTTATTTCAAAATAACAGATAAGGCAGGAAACTATTGTTATAAAGATGCTACCCTTGTAATAGATAGAACCGCTCCGGAAATAACGATGAATATCCCAGAGGCAATCCTTACCAAAGGAAATAACGAATTGGTTTATAATGATACTGTAGAAGTAAAAACTAACATTAGTGAAAGTAACATTAGCAGTAAAACAATTAAAATATTTAAAAATGGTGAGATTTGGGAAAAAGATACAAATATAAATGAATTATCAAAAACAATTACGTTAGAGGCTGTGAAGGATGAAAGCACAAAGTATGAGATTGTAATCGAATGTGAGGATAAGGCTGGAAATCCGGCAAGTTTAACGAAAACGATAATCATAGATAAGACTGCACCGGTACTTAAAGCAGTTTTTGATGGAAAAGAAAAAGAGGGTGCAGCGGAATCTGAAAAATATTATAAAGAAGCAACATTAACGATAACAGCATCGGATGACAAGTCTTTTAATTTGACGAAATTTCAGAGTACCATAGAGGATGTAATTAAGAAATTTACGGCAAAAGATAAGAATGATAATTTGATAACGGGTGCAATTACTGTAAACTATCCTAAGGATCAGGATGGTAAAGACCAGGCAGTAATAACCTTTGGTCAAGAGGCAAACTATACCTTGGTGGAGAGTATTTCGTATACTGACGACTGTGGAAATATTGGGAAATTAGACCTTGCTAAGATTAAAAATGAGTTTACCATTGATAACACCTTACCAACAGCTTCATCATTCAGTGTAAGTACCTTTAAAAATGGAAAAGGAGAAGAATCAGAAAAAATTAATAAATGGTCTCCAGAGGGCATACTGGAAGCGAGTATTATTACAAATCCATATTATTCTTACATAGATAAGAATGGTAAATATGCAAGTTATACATTAGGCGGTATTTCGGATAATCTGAGTGGTATTCAGAAAGTAGAATATAATATAACCAGTGCCATTTGCACAGATGAGACAAGTATTGGAAATCTGAACGAGGGTTGGATAAATGCAACAGCCGATGTAAAAGATAATAGTTTGAATATTAAGCTTGAAAAAGAAGGCACAAACTATATCTACTACAGATTAACCGATAATGCTGGAAATGTAAGATATTACAGTGGTGTGGGAATTGTTATTGATGTAACAGATCCAAAGATAACATATACATATGTTAAAGAAAACAAAACAGACAATGAAAATAAAACATACGAGGAAAAAAAGCCAAAAATTTCTGAGCCAAAAACTTTTGAGACAAATGTTGCAGTAAAAATACAGGTAGAAGAGGTTAATTTAGAAAACACGACGGTCAAAGTTCAAAAAGATAATAATGCGGAAGTAAATTATGATAATTTGACTTGGACGGGCGATGGCTATACGAGAACGAGAACTGCTTACTTAAACTTTGCAAGTACAGATAAAGGAGAGCGTAACCAGTACACAATTACAACCAATGTTACGGATAAGGCTGGTAATCAACAAAAACATGAGGAAATTGTGATTATCGACAGGAAGTCACCAGAGATTACCCTGACAGCGGATAATAATGATAATAAAAAAGCCTCACATTACTATGATGGAGAAAGAAGCATTTTTGTTAAAATTGTAGAACAGGATTCGCTGGACAAAAGAGCATTTCGTGAAGCAATCGTTAACGGAATTTCTGTAAAAGACATTACAGATAGTGGTATTACTGGTACAAAGCAGACAGATGCGGAGGTTACACAAGCTGTATCTATAGTGGATAAGAATAACAAGGTCCTTTATACTATCAGTGAATGGAAAGAAGTTGATGAAAAAACTGGTGGTTATACAGTTACTTTTAAAGCGGATGCCATGTATACAGTTGATCTTTCCTATTCGGATTTATGCGGAAATACGGCAAATGTAACGGCTGCAGATGATACAAGATCATTTGTTATAGACAGTCAGGCACCGGTTATAGAAGTCACATATAACGATAATAGTGAGAATAAAGTAAAAGACCATTATTATAAAGGTAACAGAGAAGCAACTGTAACCGTAAAAGATATCAGTCTGTTATATGCCAATACAGTTGAGAACACAGGCAAAGAGATAAAAGTCAGTGGTATTACAGAAACAGTAAGGGCAACGGATATAGCAGGAAATGAGGTAAAATCACCGGTACAGACAGGAAACTGGGAACTGGATAACAGCACAAAAGTATTCAGTAAAAAAATAACATTCCAGGCAGATGCAATTTATACCTTTGAGGTAAATGGAACGGATATCTGTGAAAATACATCAGAGTATAAAGATGAGAAATCCGACATTACTTATAAAGCAGCAGATGGAACATCTTTCGTGATTGACAGACAGGCACCGGTTATAGAAGTTACATATAACGATAATAGTGAGAATAAAGAAAAAGACCATTATTATAAGGGCGACAGAAAAGCAACCGTAACCGTAAAAGATTTAAGCTGCATCTATGAAAATACGATTCAGAATGTTGCAGTTGGTGCAGATAACACAGGTATTACCGGGATTGGTTACAGCATAACTGCAAAAGATGAAAAAGACATTACAGTATCAGATAATAAATCAGGCTGGGTTAGCGATGGTAACTGGTCATATGACAGCGATAAACGCCAGTACACCAGAGATATTATATTTACAGGTGATGCAATTTATACCTTTGAGGTAAACGGAACGGATATCTGTGGAAATACATCAGAGTATAAAGATGAAAAATCCGATATTACTTATAATGCAGCAGATGGAACATCCTTTGTGATTGACAGACAGGCACCGGTTGTAACTGTTGAATATAATGACAGCAGTAAATTACAGGATCATTATTATAGTGATACCAGAACAGCGACCATAAGCGTAAAGGATTTAAGTTATGTCTATGAAAATCAGCTGGCAAAACAGGCTGATGCAACAAAGACAGACGTAGATACTGTGACAAATCGTATGAAGCTTGCATTGGCAGCAAAGGATGCAGCTGGAAATGATATCAATGCCATGACACAGAGCGGATGGAGCTTTGCAGATGGAACATACAGATATGTCATCACTTATGGCGAAGCAGCCGGAAGTAAAGTAGATGCAATCTTTACAAGTGCATTTAGCGGAAACGATATTTATACAAGGAGAGCTTCGATAAGCTATCAGGACAGCAAAGGAATTGTTGTAACAGATTATGAATCTTTCGTGATTGACAGAGAAGCACCGGTCGTAACGATTGAATATGATGACAGCAATAAATTACAGGATCATTATTACAGTGATACCAGAACAGCAGCTATAACAGTAAAAGATATAAGTTATGTCTATGAGAATCAGCAGGCTAAACAGGGTAAGGTAACAGAATCAGATGTATATACGGTAAGAAATCGTATGAATATCACACTGACGGCAAAGAATGCAGCCGGAAATGATATTACTGCCGTTACAGAGAGCGGATGGAGCTTTGCAAATGGAACATACCGTTATGTGATTACCTATGGGGAAGCAGGCGGAAATAAAGTAGATGCAATCTTTACAAGTACATTTAGCGGAACTGATATTTATGGCAGGAGAACTTCGATAAGCTATCAGGACAGCGAAGAAAAGAACGTAGAAGATAGTGCTTCTTTCGTTATTGACAGGAAAGCACCGGTAATTACCGTTACTTATACGGACACCGGTAAATCAAAGGATCATTTTTACAATGCGGACAGAACAGCAGTGATAACCGTGGATGATTTGAGTTATGCATATGAGGATCAGAGACGTACAGCGAAGGATGTATTGACACCGCAGGAAAGAATAAATCTGGAGATTACGGCAAGAGACAGTCTGTTAAATGCATTAACCGGTGAAAAGGCACAGAGTGAAAGCAACTGGAGTTTTGCAAATGGCAAGTATACCAGGACAATTACATTTGCAAATGAAGCAATCTATGATTTTGCAATATCAGGATCCGATATCTTTGCTCATACAACATTGGATGAAGCAGTAGGTTATAATACGACGGCAGATAATCATTCTTTCGTAGTAGATAAGACAGGACCTCAGGTGTCACTGGCATACAGCGATAGCAATAGGACATATTACAAGGGCAGCAGACAGGCGGTACTGACAATGACAGATTTAAGTATGATCTATAATGACAGAATATTGTCAGGTACATCCTTATATCTGAATGATGCACAGACAGATGGCACGAAATCTGATTCTGTGAAGACAACCATTCGTTTGAGAAATGATGATGCAGCATCGGATTTGAATAATGCCGGAAATGCTTATTATACGGATTCTGCATGGAGCCTGAGTGGAAATGTGTATACAAGAACCATTCTTTACACAGGGGAAGCTCATTATACCTTTGCGATTGCAGGAACGGATCGTTGCGGAAACACAGCAGATATTAATTATAATGGCAGCAGTGATGCAGGAGAATTCTGGATTGATCTTACAAATCCGACGGCTCAAATCAGTTATGATAATAACAGTCAGACAAGAGAAATCGGCGGAAGAGGATATTTCAGGGGCTTAAGAACAGCAACGATTGTTATCACAGAAGGTATCAGTACTTTTGACAGCAGCAAAGTAAATATTAGCATTACAGCAAAAGATGCATCCGGAAATCCGGTAGAAGCACATACAACCATGAGCGGCTGGACAACCAGACAGCAGAGAGATACGGGAAGTGCAACCACACATACCCTGACAATCACTTATCCGGGCGATGCAAATTATGACTTTGGCATCAGCTACACGGACAAAGCCGGCAATGTAATGAATACCGTAGATACCGGTTCAAGTATGTCACCATATCACTTTACCGTAGATACAACCAGTCCATCCGGTTCTGTTACCGTAAGTGGTCTTGGCACATGGAATACACTGGTTTCTTACAGAACCTTTGGATTATGGTCAAGAACGGCAGTCGATATCGGTGCAGGATACCAGGATGCAACAAGTTCTGTTTATTCGGTGGAATATTATAAGACTGCCAGAACAACAGCAATGACCGTATCAGAATTGAATGCACTGGGCAGTTCAGAATGGACAGCATACAGTCCGTTTACCATTCGTCCGGATGATCAGTTTACGATTTATTTAAGAATCGAAGACCGTTCCGGAAATGTAACTTATGTAAGCTCAGATGGAGTAATTCTCGATATTACCGCACCGGATGTAGAAAGTATTGCACCGGAAATTACGGTAGCACCGGTTCAGCAACCGGTAAATGGTATTTATAATACCGATGTAACAGTAGATATTAAAGTAAGTGATCCGATCACAAATGGTACTTATTCCGGTCTGAAGAATGTGCATTATCAGGTATTGAACATGGGTAATGTAACGCAGGAAGGAGATCTGTATAACTTCAGTTATACAGGAGGAAGCCCACTTCAGTCACAGTTAGTACAGCAGTGGACAGATCAGATTATAGTAGACAGAAACTTAAACAACAGTAATGACGTACAGATAGTAATCAGTGCGCAGGATAATTCAGGAAATTATGCATCTGCATCAAATTCTGTTAAGATTGACGTAACACAGCCACAGATAAATATTACCTATGATAATAATAATGGTGATACTTCCTTTGGAGAGGCAACTTATTTCAAAGAAGACAGAACAGCAACGATTGAGATTACAGAGAGAAACTTTAACCCGGACGATGTACAGATTACACTAACAAATGCAGACGGTGCAGTTCCTTCTATTACAGGATGGAGCAGCAGAAGCGGCTTGGCAGCAAATGGCGATGAAACAGTATATACCACAACATTGACCTATTCCGCAGATGGCGATTATAACTTTGATATTACATATGCAGATATGGCAGGAAACCAGAATACAGCCACAGATTATGGCAGCTCACTGGCACCACAGGTATTTACCGTGGATAAGACATTACCGGTAATCAATGTAAGTTATGATAATAATGCAGCAACAAACGGTAATTATTACAGTGCGGCAAGAACAGCAACAATCAGCATTACAGAGCATAATTTTGAAACAGGCAGATTTACCATCACAACCACAGCAACAGATAATGGTGTATCAAAGACTGCACCGGGCATCAGCGGATGGACATCAAATGGCGATATCCATACGGCAACCGTATCATTTACCGATGATGCATATTATACCATCGGAATGTCATATACCGATATGGCAGGAAATCAGGCAGCAGCATTTACAGAGCAGAACTTCTATGTAGATAAAACCATGCCATATGTAACATTACAGGGAATCAGAAATAACTCTGCAAATAATGGTGAAACCATTGGATTTATATTAACCTGTACGGATACAAACTTCGATGTATTTGCACCTGTATTAACAGTGGCACGTCTGGTAGATGGACAGAATAAGGTAGAAACTTACAGCTTTGACCGGACAGTAAGTGTTGCAAATGGTATCCAGTATGTCATAGATAACCTTCCGACCGATGGTATCTATTCACTGGTATGCACCGTATATGATAAGGCAGGAAATGCATTCAACAAGATCATTTATCTGGATGATAATGGTCAGGAAGTTTCAGAAATGAATGTTACAGATGCGTCCGTAAGTCTGTTAGACTTCTCCGTAAACCGTGACGGTTCCGCATATAAATTAGATGATGCAACCGTGGCAATGCTTGGTTCTTACTATATCAGAGAAATAGGTGACAATATCGTTATCTATGAAACCAATGTAGATGATTTAACCGAGTATGTGGTAGAACTGAATGGAAAAGTGCTGGAAGAAAGTAAGGATTACACGGTAGAAAAGTCCGGTGGAAATGGAAAATGGTATGTAAAGAAATATATCATTAACAAAGATTTATTTGAAGAAGAGGGCGAATACAAGATTGTAATCCATACAAAAGACTCAGCAGAAAATGAAGCATACAGTGATATTAAGGGTGCAGAATTGTCCTTCGTAGTCGATAAGACAGCGCCGGAAATCACAGTTTCCGGTGTGGAAAACAATGGAAGATATCAGGTAGAAAGCCAGACGGTAACAGTTATTCCTACAGATGATGGTGGTAAACTGGAAACACTTGATATTTCTGTACTTGACAACAATGGAAATCCGGTGGAAGGATATCCGGTTGCCTATAAGGGCAGCACACTGACAGATGAGCTGGATAAAAACAATGGAAATATTACCTTTGCGATTCCGGAAGGAACAGGAATGAGTGTTGTTATTCATTGTTCCGATGTGGCAGGAAATGAGATGAAAGAACTGAAATACACGAATATCGTTGTATCTACCAGTGGATTGACCATCTTCCTTGCTAATAAACCATTATTCTATGGAACAGTAGGCGGTGTAGTAGCCGTAGTCGGTGGAGGAAGTGCAGTAATTATATTAAGAAGAAGAAAATTATCTGCAGGAACAAAGACTCAGGACGACAAATAAGGTAATTAAAACAAATTAAGATTATTTGAGAAATAGATATCCTAAACTTTGGACGGTAGAGGATGTCTATTTCTTTTTGTTATGATTATCTATGTAAGACAGTATCTCCTGTTCTGCCATTTTCTGATCCTGTGACAGCCTGGATACAGATAAAAATCATATTTGTCACAAATTGAAAAAGTAAAAAAAGTGTGATAATTTAGTGAACAAAGAATAATTTTTTTGAGAAAAGGAGAAAAATGAAGAAATACATAGCGGCATTTTTCGTATGTGTGGCGGCGCTGGTGATTGCAGGATTATTACTGCAGAATCAGACAGATATTGATCGCAGCAGCGGGGAGCAGGACACGAAAAAGGCTGAGAGAATAACAACGGAAAATAAGGAAGAAAGCAGGGAGAGTGAAACAGGGATAAGCCAGGTTTCGGAAGATAAATCGGAAGAAACAGAAGCAGAAGTGGCGGAAGAACCGGAAGAACTGCAGAAAACAACGGAACCGGTAACGGAAGAACGGACGGAGAAAGTCTCTGAACGAAAGACACAGCCGGCGAACCGGACACCGGTCAGTGTGGCAGAGGTACAGGCACAGCGGAATACCGCAGACAGTATCAATGTCAGCTGGACGAATGAAATGGATGGCTGTGTCAGCCGGTATGTGGTTCAGAAAAGAAAGGCAATGCGGAATGAAAATGCTGTGGAATGGACGGAGGTTGCCCGGGTAGATGCCGGCTTGGCAGAACAGACAGATGGTCAGTACATGATTACGGATGTTCTTGCTTCGGATCAGCCGGTCAGATATGAATACCGCGTACAGGTGGAAGTGAAGGATGAGAAACAGTATGAACCGCAGGACGGTGGAAGTGTGCTGGCATCCAATATCATGATTTGCATTGATCCGGGACATTATGCCGGAAAGAATGAAGTGACGGGAAGTGAATCCTACGGATATGCGGAAGGCGATTTTACATTGAAAGTTGCTACGGCTTTGAAGTCGGATCTCAAAGAAATATATGGGATTGATTCTTATATGACAAGGACAACCGGAACGATTACACTGGGCGGTTATACGAATCTGAATCTGGATCGGGCGCATATTTCATTAAGGGGAGAATATGCCGCAGAGCGGGACAGTACACTTTTCCTTTCAATTCATACGAATGCAAATGAGGAAAATGCAAATGGCTATGATACCTGCCTGCAGCCGGTTTCCATCAATAAGTCACTGGTATTTGTAAATATGGTGGCGAAGAAGTCGGATACCATACTGAGTGTCAGCAATGCGATCGGTACAGGACTTACCAAAGTGAATTATGACATGGGTTTAAGCACCGTTGGAGAGTTCCGGACTGCGACAGCGGATACGGTTCTGGAATGGACAAAGGCATACAATGACAGTCTGAATACGGGTGGAACTGTGGTATGCCGCACAGACGGGAAGGAAGATTATTATGGGGTATTAAGAGGTGCATCATCGGTAGGAATTCCGGGACTGATAGTAGAACACGGAATGCATACCATACCGGAGGTGCGTAAGGCTGCACTGGGCGATCTGGCAGAGCAGTGGGCGGATGCGGATGCATATGGCATTGCATATGGATTTGGATTTGCCGGAGAAAAATAAAAGAGAGGAGAAGAAAGGTTATGTTCTGTAGAAATTGTGGAAAAGAACTGGAAGACGGAAGTATGTTCTGTGGAAATTGCGGTGCAAAACTGACACAGGGGATCTATCCGTACAATGAAGAACCGGTTGAAATGCCGGATCAGAATATGGAAAATACAGAAAATACACCGCGGAAAAGTCCGGTCGGAAAGATTGTGGCAGGAGTGGTAATTGCAGTGCTGGCAGTCTGCATCGGTGTGGGAGCATTCCTGGGCATACGCGTAAATACGTATCAGTCAAAGTATAAGAAACTGACGAAGAATATTACGGAGTATGCGATTGATGCCTGCACAGATGAGATGAATGATCTCGCAAAAGACTGGAAGAAAACAGGTTTATTAAGTTTTAAAGACAAGCAGGATTTGCTGGACAGCCTGCAGGAAGTATGTGATTCCGCAGAGGAGTCCGCACAGTGGCTGGAGGATGCACAGGAGCAGATAAAGGAGGCCATTGATGCAAAGGAAGATTATAATCTGCTGGAAGACTATAAAGATTATGAAGCTATTTTAGATGAGTGCAAGGCAGCATTGGAAGCAAAGAATATCGAAAAGGGAAAGGAACTGCTGGCAGATGTGGACAGTGAATTTGAATCCCTGAAAAAAGAAACGAAAGATTATGTGGATGGGAAGCTGGACGAATACAATGGAGCGGATCTTACCCTTGCGGATGCAGATGATAAGTCGGCGATTACAGATGGAATCAAGAAAATCAAAGAGTTACAGCAAAAAGAAAATTATAAAGATATGAAAGATCTCTTTGACAATTTAGACGAGCTGGCATATCAGTATATGAAACCAAAAAAGGCATTAAATGTACAGATTCAGCAGGTAGATGCGTCAGCATATCCAAATATCAAACTATATCTGCAAATTGAGGATCAGATATCTGGAGAAGTACCTGCTGCGCTTGATAATACACTGTTTTTCATCCGGAAACAGGATGCCAGTGCAAATTATATCAAACAGGAAGTAAAGAAAGTATCGCAGTTAAATGAAACGGAAGCACTGAATATCGAGATGGTTGCCGATGTAAGCGGAAGTATGATGGGACAGCCACTGATGGAAGCACAGAATATTATGTCGAATTTCGTATCCAGTGTACAGTTTGCTGCGGGTGACAAAGTAGAACTGATTTCATTTAGTACAGGGGTCACACTGGAAGAAGAATTTAGTAATTCTTCAACATCACTGATTAGTAAGATAAATGGACTCAAGACAGGGAATCTGACCAGTCTGTATGATGCATTATATGCATCTGTCAGCAGAGTGGCTGCACAGTCGGGTGCAAAATGTGTCATTGCATTTACGGACGGGCAGGATAATCACAGTTCCTGCAGCAGTTCGGATGTAATCAGTACGGCACAGAGATACCATGTACCGATTTTCATTATCGGCATTGGAACATCGAATTACTCTGAAGCCAGCAATATCGCAAAGCAGACCGGAGGAGCATATTATAACATTAATACTGTTACATCCATGTCAGATATTTATAAAGAGATTTACAAGCAGGAGAAGGAACTGTATCTCGTGGAATTTGAGGATACTACGGGAAGCATTATGGATACCGCCAATATTCTGGTTGGATATCATTCCGCATTATATGGAGGAGAAAACACTTACAGCTACACACCGAATGTATTAATGAGTGTTTCGGGAAGTGGTCTGTACAATGATGGACCGGAAGCAGTTGTGGAGGGATACATGAGAGGATTTGACGATGCCATGACATATTCGGATTTTTCTTATATATCAAATTATCTGAAAGTGGACAGTCCGATTTATAATGAACAGATTGAATATGTAAAGAGGAATATCACGGAATTACTTGATACATATGAAATTGTTTCAACCGTCTATAATGGCAGCGATGAATGTGCCATCACCACGAGGGAAACCTACTATGTACAGAAAGCAGGTGAGCCACTTGAGTTAATGACGCAGCAGTGTACCTACCGTGTGATAAGGGAAAATGGAAGCTGGAAGATGACGGAATTCATAGGAGATATTGATATTATCTCCAGAGTAAACCAGTAAATAATTAGGTAATTGCGAAACTCATAATTTATCTTTATTGTATATGCAAATTAAACAATTGCTAAGAAGGTACTATGAGGCGGTCGGCACTTAGATGCTGTATTTTAGCATCTTAGTACCGCTACCAGCCGAATGTAGCGAGAGCGTGCCTTCGTGTAATGTTTCATTTGCATATGCATTTACAAAAATTTAAGTGTTTCGCAATTACCTAAGTAAATAATATAACAAAGGAGAGAAGAGAGATATGTTTTGTCAGAATTGTGGTCAGGAGATACCTGACGATAGCCGTTTCTGCGATTACTGCGGACAGCCGCAGCAGGCATATGACGGGCAGGGAACAGGAGAACAGCAGGGATATGGACCGTATGGAGAACCACCTGTGAATTATGATACACAGGGATATGGAAATCAGCCTGTGTATGGCACAGAGCCAAAGAGGAACAGTGGAAAACTGATAGGAATAATTGCGTGCCTGCTGGCGGCGGTTGTGATTATCGTGATTTTGCGAGCATGTTTTGGCGGAAAACCGACAACTCCGCTGAACAATATACAGAAGATTATCAATAAGCAGGAAACGGATATCACAAAGATTGTAGATGCCACTACACCGGTCTTTGTATCGGATGCTTACAAGGATATGCTCAAGGTATTAGAGGGAAATAAGGAGTATAAGAAAACAGTTAAAGAGATTTTAAAGAACAGCGGGGATCAGATTGATGATTTATGGTCATATTCGTTTGATGATTTAGAAGACGAGTATGGAAAAAATGTAAAGATTTCTTATAAGGTTAAAAAGAAAGAAAAACTGACAAAGGATGAGAAGAAGTCTATTTCAGAAGGATATGCTGCATTTGCGGATTTATCTTCCGGAGTAACTGACTGCATTGAAAATCTGGACAAATGTACGGAATTAAGTGATAAGGAAATAAACAAACTTGTTAAAATTGTCGAGAATCTGGAAAAGAAACTGGAGAAGATAAAAGTCACGGACGGATATCTTATGACGGTAGATCTGATAGCAAAGGGAAAAGACGATGATGACAGTGAGAAGGTTGATGTAGTGGTTATCAAAGTGGACGGAGACTGGACCATTGACTATCTGTCAACCTATCTGATCAATGATTCGGACTATGATCTGGATGAAGTGGATGAAGCAGTAGATCAAATGGAATTAAAGACCATAAATGCGCAGATGAAGCTTGCAGCAAAGGCAATGAAGGAAGCAGATGAAGATTTAATTGAATACTTTGCAGATTCCTTTGATAATTATTTCTATTAATCAGAAGGAGGAGATTTTAAATGAATAAAAAGATGCACGCATTGGGTGTGGCTATAATCGCAGCGATTGTGTACCTGCTCGTTTTCATACTGGCATTTACACCGGTTATTACAACCCGTGGCACTCAGAAACTTGGAATTATAAGTGGCAGGATATTATTGAATACTGCAGATCTGGATGAGGATGATTATGACGATCTGAGGGAGGATTTGGAAGATGATATTGCAGATGTGGATGATGCCAGCATAGTATCACTGGTTAAAATATGCAAGTATTATGTGCAGTACAGTGATAGTCTGTATGAATCAGGAGTATCATCGTTTATGCTCATATTTGTATTCCTGGCATTACTGCTGTTTGCAGAATGTCTGCTGGTACTCTGCAGTGCAGTATTTCTGATACAGGCAATCGTGGCGGTCATTAAAAGAGATGAAACGGAGAACAGTTTCTGTCAGAACTGCTGTGTGTTACTCGGATTCTGGCTGCTGGAATGTTTTATAGTGGATATCTGGGATAAATCAGATGTCTGGAAAATGAATTATACTGGAACGCATAAGGCAATCGCGGTTATTCTTATGATTGCAGTGATTTTATGTGTGGGAAATGCATTAATACGGGCATTGACAGGACAGAATAAGAAATTATTCCCGGCACACATTGCATCCCTGGTTTTCCTTGTCATAGCAGTTGCAGGATGTTTTGTAATGCGAATGGATGCGTTTAATATTGAGCAGAAGATGGAAGTTACATATTACGATAGCCGGGGATATGAAGATAATAATTATGATGACAGGGAAGATGAAGATGTGTCACTTGCCAATGTTACAAAGAATACGATATTTACGATTACAGATGAGGCGGTTAATATAGGCACTAAGGTTGCAAATAATTCCAGTGTGGCAAAAACCAATGTCCTGACGAAATATACAGGTGGTGTGGTTAATTTCGGTGTATGTGCATTGATTATTCTGGTACTGGTAATTGTACTGCTCTTCTTAAATATTGGCAGTGTCAGAACTTTTGCAGCAGGCATCTGTGCGGACAGCTCCCATATGATAAAGCAGATAGTGGTCAGTGTGTTATCCGTGATTATACTGGTCGCAGTTTATATTCTGTTAAATCATGCGTATAGCGGACTGGAAGATACCGTTTCTAAATTCTGTACATCAGCAAAGGAAAAATATGATAGTACTTATGAGGCCGATTTATCCTTTGATATTACCATGAAATTCGGATTTATTCTGATGATCGTTCTGCAGGTTGCCTATGTAATCGGTGCGGTTCTTCAAAATATCCTGCTTGGCATGGCAAAGCAGAATGTACCACAGCCGGAAATCGGGCAGAACTACAGTTATTACAATAATGCCGGAAATAATATGAACCCGGGAATGAATTACGGAAATAATAATGTAAATCCGGGAATGAATTATGGAAACAATAATGTAAATCCGGGAATGAATTATGGAAACAATAATGTAAATCCGGGAATGAATTACGGAAATAATAATGTGAACCCGGGAATGAATTATGGAAATAATAATGTAAATGCTGGTATGAACTATGAAAATAATGACGGCTGCAATGAAACGGTGCAGAACCCGGATGCATATGCACAACAGCAGTATGCCGAACAGACGACGGCTGCAGCAGGCGAAGAAGTCCAGAAGATATGTCCGAATTGTGGAATGGCAAATAATCCGGAAAATAAATTCTGTAAGAAATGCGGCAGTCCGCTGGGATAAGGAGATGCGAATGAAGAAAAGCAGATTTTGGGCGGCAGGATTCCTCATGGCGGGAATCCTTGCGGTCAGTACAGGCAGCCGGGCAATAGCGGATGAACTGGTAACAGGGGATAAGGACTATGGAATGAACGGGCAGATGGTGTCCAATGATGGCTGGGCTTCCAGTCTGAACGGTCAGTTCCTGATTCAGGAAGGGCAGACGGTCAGCTTTCATTTTGACTCTCATAGTTTAGATGATTCAAGTCCGGTATTTGGCTGGGTGGCAGAAGTTACGGATAATGAGAATTATTTCACAATCACACAGGGAGCAACCTGCTGGTTTGCACCGGAAGGAACGGACTGGAAAAAAGGATATGATAACGGAAAAAATTCATGGGATATTCAGAAAAGCTGGTCTGACAGAGAAGCATCGGAGTATGCGATTGCAGTGGAGTACAGCACTGTGGATCTGGAAGTAACGCGTGCAGGGAAGCAGATTATTTTTGACTCCGTTACCCAGAGCAATGACGGCAGAATTTATACCCAGAAGGTAACTGCCACGTTTCAAAGTGCAGTTCAGGGAGATTTGTATATCCAGCTGGGTGTAGATCATGGAAGTATGACTTTGTATAACGTAAAGTACAGCGGAAATACTGCACAGGCAACCACGAAAGAAACAACGACAAAGGAAACAACCACAAAAGAGACTACGACAAAGAAGGAAGAAACAACAAAGAAAAAAGAAGAAGCAACGACTAAGAAATCAGCATCAAAGGAAGAAACAACCACGAAGAAGTCTGATACAAAAGATTCTGATAAAAGTACATCATCAGCAGATAAGAATCTGTCCGTCAGTCTGACAACAAACAGGGAAGAATATGATGCGGACGATACGATTCGGATGGAAGTATCTATTAAGAATATTTCTGACAGTGATATAAAGAATCTTGCATGGAAGGCAGTTGTACCATCCAATATGACTGTAAAGTATCAGGATGATGCAGAGTATTCCCGTCTGGATAAGGGAGAAACCCTGACTACGAAGATAAAGGTGTATTCCGATGAAGACTCAAAGACAGATGAGGACACGGAAAATACGTTTCCGGTTATTCTTCTGATTGGCGGCGGCATTGCAATAGTTGTCATCATTGCAGTTATTATTCTGATTATCATTAAGAAACATAATAAAAAGAAGAGAAATAATAATCAGTTCATTTCTTATCTCTTAATCTTTGCATTGCTGGGAGCTGCGATACCATCCTTCTCCGTTCAGGCAATGTCAGCAGTTGAGAAAGAAACGACAGGCAGGACAAAGACCCATACAGCAACGGCTTCCCAGACCGTAAAAGTCGATGGAAAAGATGTGGAACTGGCTGTTGAGATAACTTATGAAACCACAATGGCACAGCTGGATGAAAGTACGAATATGACATTGACGTATCAGTTCTGGGAAGATGGACCGATTGTAGATACCATGTTAGAGGACTGGTCCGAGAAACATCCGAATATCACAATAAAGCCAATTGAAGTATTAGCATCTGATAATAATCAGGCTCTGCTTGCTTATATGGGAACCAGCAATATGCCGGATATTTTCTGGATTCTCGGTTCACCGGATTTTGCTCTGACGAATGAGCTGCTTATGAATATCACAGGTATGTGGGATGCGGATGAAGATACGATGGATGTAATCGGCGGAATCAATGAATATGAATTAGGCTATTTTGGAACAGATAAAAGATGGGCATTCCCGGTTAAATTCTATCCTTATGCAGCATGGCTGAATATGAATTCATTCCTTCAGAACAGTATAGATATGCCGTCAACGGACTGGACATTTGAAGAGATGGAAGATTATGTAGAGAAATGTACGTCAGGCGACGGACAAAACTGGGGAATATACGAAGGATATTTATCCGTTGTGGACTGGTATCCGATTGCTTCTGATTCTGACTCAATGGGAATGTTCGGATGGAATGGAAAAGAATTCGATCTGACAAACTGGGCAGAGGGACTGGAGATAAAAAAAGACTGGATTGATAATGGATATAAAGCACCTGCAATAATAGACGGAACAGGGATTGTTTATCCGCAGGATGAAGGCAGGGTAGCCATGGTATTGAATGACTGGATTTGTTGGGAACGTTACTGGGATCAGTCAGATATGTATGCAAAACAGATATATTATGTACCATATGTACTTCCGCATACAGAAGATAATATGAAATCAAAAGTTAATTTTGCACTTATGCATTTCGGTGGAATCTGTGAAGAAACAGAGCATCCGAGAGAAGCTTATGAAGCTTTGAAATATTTTACATGGAGTGCGGATGGATGGAAATATAAGCTTGCACACAAAGATGAGATAGAAGCGGTAGGAACGGATTCTGATAAATCTTCTGTGTCAGGATTAAAACCTGTAGTAGTTGGAGATTGTCCGATTACACTGGATCAAAGCATATGGAAAACATATGAGAAACAATTCCCGACTACGGTTGCCGGAGGTGATATCGAAGGACAGAGCACTTATGGCATCGACAGAAGTACATATTTTGATGCATTTCTTGATAATGTAAAGACGGCAGAATGGACATGCGGTGTAAGGCAGCAGCTGTTAGGCACAGGAGATTTCCTGAATAATGTATATAACTCAGACGAATCGGAACTGAATTATAATGGCTATGATAATATAGAAGATGCAGTCATAAAAGGCGGGGAAGATCCGGATGATTATGTAAGTGGTTTAACCGAGTTAATCAACCAGTATCATGATGATATGGTCAAACTGTGTCAGTAGACACGGAGCAGTACGAAAGGAGAAAAAGTATGGGTATGATATGTCCGAATTGTGGTGCTGAGAATGAAAATGGTTCCGCATTCTGTGTGGTATGCGGAAGCAGACTGGATGTACAGGATACTGTATCACAGGGATATCAGGAACCGGAAGGATATCAGCAGCAGGTGCAATATGAGTATCAGGAACAGACAGAATATCAGCAACAGCAGAATCAGCAGCAGGCAGAATACCAGCAGCCGAATAATAATCCGGGGCGTAAGGATGTAAATCCGGGGTATCTTCCAAAATCAGATCCGATTTTTCTGAAACTGGGAAATGGACTGGATGCGGAAGATGAATATGTTGTGGCGACATTGAGCAATGGAGTGGTAAGAAATCTTATGACAGGTGCCGGTGTCATGTCGGAGTCAATATTTGTGACAAACCGCAGGTTGTATTATAATCATAACAGTGGTATCTTTACAAAGGACAGAGCGAGTGACCGAGTGGATATTAAGGATATTACCGGAACAAAAGTCAATGATTTCAGTCCAAATTTATTACTGGTGCTTGCTGTAATAGCTATAATTGGAGCAATGTTTCTTGGCGGACTGGGTGTCATTATAATCGGAATTGGAGTAGCAGCAGTATTTTTTATTATCTGGGCGGCATCAAGAAAACAGGAGTTACTGATACAATATGCCGGTGGACACATTGCTATGAATGTACAGGGTTACAGTCGGAAGCAGGTGTTGAAATTCCAGAGCATTATTCATGCACTGAAGGATCAGGTAGAGAAATAGAAAGGCAGTATTATAAAATACAGGATTTGGTCTTGATTTTTGAGCAGATGCATATTATAATAATGTCAGGCGCAGAACGTGCCGGAAATAAAGTAAACCATTATGTACAGAAAGAGCATCCAAGACTGGGAAAATATTGGATGCCCTTTTTTGCGTTTAGAAGTAATTTTTGTGATTGACAATTTTTTTTATTGTGCTATAATAATGATACGAAAAAATAAAAAATAAAGAAAACGTATCACTTAAGAAAGAGAGGTAAAGCATGAATGAAGAAAAAATAGGGCATCTGGCAAAGCTTCCTATTGATGCGATTGATGAAGAGGTATCAGCGGAACCAAATGTTTATTGTTCTGAATCAGAACTCAGTGAGATGTTAAAAGACTTAAGAAGAGCTGTTGACGAAAGGAATTATTAACCACAGGCTCCCACAGAAGAGAATCCTGCACTATCGGATGACTATATATTTGATTCAGAGGATGAGAATATAATTTTAAAAGATTTGAAAGAAGCTAATTTTGTAGGAAAGATAAAAGATGTTGGAAAAGGTGCTAAGAAGAGGTTAGAAAAGGGATTGCCGCAAGAATATTTATATGTATTTAAATATCCCTGTGAATTGAGAAGAAGAGATGCTGATGATAGTGGCATTGTTAAAGAGAAATTGATAATTTATATTAAAATTAATAATAGAAAAATACCATATAAGAAAGTTTTTATTGTATCATTTCATAAGAATAGAGTAAAATAGGAATATTAACAGCATATGGAAGTGTTTCCATATGCTGGATACCACATATATATAAAACATAAAGATAAGTAAACCAGAAAAGAAAGTAAAACAAAAAATGAAAGAAGTAGGTGGAATTATGAATGACAAGAATTTAGCTTACTGCAGCGAATGTGAAGATTTAGTGGAATTTACAGAAAAAGAAGAAGTAATTGAAGAAACTTATAAAGGAGAATCTGTTAAATTTATTTTTAAAGTAGGTCGTTGTAAGGAGTGCGGACATGAAGTTGCAACAGATCTGGATTATAATACAAGAAGATCATTAGAGAAGATAGAAGCATATAAGAAATTAAAAGGGATTATTTTAGAACAGGAAATAGCTGAAATTTTAGAAAAATATGATGTTGGAAAAGAAGCACTGGCGGATATTGCAGGGTTTGGCAAGGCAACGATAAAAAGGTATTTTGAAGGATATATTCCTGCCAGACAGTATTCGGATACATTACATGAGTTTTTAAATAATGAAGAGGAATTTTATAATAAAGTAGAAGAGAATAAATATAAGTTAAAAGAAAATGCTTATAGAAAGCTTATGGTCAGATATTCTGCGTTGAAAGAGATTTCAGATTCTAAAATTAATCAGGTAGCTAATTATATTATTACAAGACTGGGGGAGGTGACGCCACTGGCATTGGAGAAATTATTAGGTTTTTCTAATGGAGTTAATTATGCATTAAATGGAGAAAAATTATTATCGGAAGAATGTCAGGCATGGCAGCATGGATATGTATATCCGGAGATATATAATAAATACAAAAAATATAAATTTAATCCGATTGACAGTGGAATAAAAAGTACACATGGATGTATGCTGTCAAAACTCTCAGAGGATGAGATGCAGGCAATAGATTTGGTAATAAAAACATTTGGAATTTATTCTCCTAAGACACTTGAATTGATAAGCCATTCTCAGGATCCTTGGATTGAGAAAAGGATTGGATACAGAGATGACGAACCTGGAAATGAAGTGATAGATGAAAATTCATTAAAAAATTACTTTATAAAGAATCGATTAAATTCAGAAGAAAATATTATATCGTATATCATGGATGTATTAAAAAAATAAACAGGTCGTACAACGGAAGAAAAAAAACCACCCTGTCACATCTTGCATTTATCACTTCATCGTGCTAAAATTTAATAGAATTATCAAAAATTCAAAAAATAAAATTAAATTACAATAGTTAATTGCGAAACTCATAACTTATCTTTATTGTATATGCAAATTGAACAATTACTAAGAAGGTACTATGAGGTAGGTACTAAGGAGGGACCCAATTTATTGG
>ENA-USUJ01001402-USUJ01001402.1-human-gut-metagenome-genome-assembly--contig:-NODE-1402-length-20354-cov-9.081768_pt1 | contig 20354 bp, 17 predicted proteins | sample MGYA00250061_ERZ773398 | MGnify/ENA primary metagenome ERZ773398 (study PRJEB29103, sample SAMN06111992) | human gut metagenome | biome: human gut; feature: ankylosing spondylitis patient; material... | reverse complement strand
CCTTGCATTAAAACCCTATGAGTATCGCACAAAAGGCGGTTGCACACAGGCAATTCTTTCATTCTTTTAATAGCATAGTTGAGCGCGTTTACATAATTAACTACGTCGTTTACTTCGAGATTGACCGCCACGTCAATGTTAGGATTAAGCACGTCTTCCAAAGTTGCCTGCGTTCCTTCTATTTGACTACTGAGCAGTGCTTCTTTACGAACGTATGCGCTCAAAAACAAGTTCATATCGGGAATAAGTTCCGACGTCATATCCAATTTGCCGAGAAAGTTATGCGCCTTGGAAAGCAATGCGACCATTTCCGCATCCATTTCGATTTCGGGAAACGGCGGCAACGGATTTGGTCTATACGCTTTGTAACCGGCAATACCGCCAAGCGCGGTAATATACTGTCCTGCTCTGTTCATACAGCACTCCTTGAAATTATTCTGCTATTATTATAGCCGTTATTTCGCAAAAAGTCAATATTAAGAAATAGCATATTGCAAATATTTTTCGTTATTTCATTCAGCCGCTTGGTTTTTCTTGTCGAAACCGAGCGGCTTTTTTTAATTGTGCCGAATAGTTGGTGCGTTGAGTGCGTTTTGTATGATTTATTGCAGATAGAATATCCCTTTGATGTTTCAAGGCTGTTTCGTTATTGTTTCGTAATGCTCCAAACAAGTACATTTCTGCCACGCCGATGTTCTGGTAATCGGTAAAATCGCGGTGTAAAATTTTATCGTAAAAACTTTTTCGATGTCGCAAAGATTTTGCGAGTTTGACTCTTAGAATAAATGCGAAAAGTTGTGAAAGATTTTTTAATCACAACAAAAGATGTCGTATTGCAGTCCTAAAATTTCATCAAGAAAATTTTCAAATAGGAAAAATTCCTTCCGGTTTGGCTGCTAAGATACGATTACAAAAAAATCTAATCCGAGCAAAAACCGCACAGTGACAGGGTTAAACTTCTCTCAAGAAGATTTTTAATTGGGACAAAAGGTGTCCCATAAGGAGCTTACACTTTTTGTAAGATAAATTTCTAATTGTTGCAAAACCTGCAACGTGAGCGAAGTAAACTAAAACCACTAAAACAAACGGGAGACGATTAAATGAACGAACAATACCAAAAGGTCGCATACATAGGGCTTAGAAAAAAAGACGGCAGTTACGCCGTCAATATTCCGCTGTATGTAAAACTCGACGAAGTGGACAAAAAGGATATGGACGAATCCAGAGAGGAAATCATCCATAAGGTCACTGAAATTATGATGCGTAGGTACGAAAAACAACTTGCGGAAATTATGAATTCCAAGCGACCACCGCCGACGGAAACGAAGTAGTATTTTCGCTCAATAGTTTCCCGTTGGTTTAATAAAAAATACCCACGTTCTATGCGTGGAAAGGAGGTAAAATTATGCCATATCAAAAGTGTAAAATCTACAACGACGGAAGTCATTTCATAGCGATTCCGCACACGACAAGACCTGCCGTGCTAAAACGCTACCATCCCGAAGAAGTAATCGAAGTCGTAGACGATATGCCGCAACAACAGCAGTTAAACACGGATAAGTGTAACGCTGAAATGGCTTTAACGGCACCTAACGACATAAACGAAGTCGATTCGAGAGAACACTCGGAACAAAACGAAAGTCCGCCCACGTACGAAATTTCAAAGCCTACGACAACACGAAAGATAACCCGTAGACAACTGTTCGACGAACTGTATGAAGAATGTAAAAACCTTAAAAAGAGCGGGCGTGAAAAGTATATTTACGACCGTATGAAACAATATTTTACAAATGCCGAAGCCGCAAAACAATACGTTGACGGTCAGTTCGATAGGCTGAAACGCAACGCTATTGCGAAGCGCGTCAGACTTGTCCGCAAAGTGAACCTGCAGCCTTTCAACTATTTTTGCACTTTCACCTACGACGGAAAGAAACATACCGAAGAATCGTTCAGGAAGAAACTTTCCGATACGTTCAAGAAAATGTGTTACCGCCGCAAATGGAAATACGTCGGCGTATGGGAACGCTCACCGGATAAAAAGCGATTACATTTTCACGGACTATTCTATATTCCGCCCGATGCAATGGTCGGCGAACTTGTGGAAGTGAAGGACTACTCGCCCGTAAAAGAAAAAGTGCAAACGACGTATCAGAATACATATTTTAACGAAAGATTCGGCAGATCGGACTTCAAGGAAGTAAACGAACACGTTTTAAGCGAAGCCGTGAGATACATTATGAAGTATCTCGAAAAAGACGGCGGCAAAATCGTCTATTCAAGAGGTTTGCCGCAATATTTCATATCCGATATTATGGACGACGACGTTGCCTGCACCATAGGGCAAGAAGATAAGAAACTGTTGCTCTTTGACAACTTCAACTGTTGGGACGAAGGTTGTCTTGTCGGGCAAGTAAGCAAGGAAGTGATAGACCAAATGCCGAAAGTAAATTAAAAGGCGCACACGCCCTACTATAGCCTTAAATGAAATGCGCGCGGACGGAGAAAAAGGCGAAAGATCGCCAAGCGGTTTAGCGGCGACTTCGCCTTCCGTCCGCGCTTTCATTTGACTATCGGGCGATTGCGTTTAATTTGGCTGCAGTTTTTGCGGCGGTCAATCGGCAAGCCGAAGTTCAGTCAAATTCGGTTTAGTCGGTCGGTTTAAGTCTGTGCGTGGGCTTGTCTGCGGCGAGGCGAAGCCGAGCCGCTCTCGTATCAAGACAAGCCCACGCCACGGTGCCAAAAACGGATTTGAGTTATATGGATAAACGATTATGCTTGATTTAACTGCTATAATGTGATATAATATGATTGTTTAAGGAGGCAATCATGGAATTCAAAAATTTGGTATATCAAGCACGGATGCAACTTGGTTTAACACAAATTGAGTTAGCGCAACAATTAGGAGTGGGATATGCTACCATAAATAGATGGGAGAACGGTATAACAAGACCCACAAAGCTGAAAGAATATGCTTTTAAACAATTCTGTGAACTCAAAAATATTAAAACAGATAGATCAGTCGAGGAATAAGCTCATGAAAATTATAAGTCTTTTTAGCGGATGTGGCGGATTGGATTTAGGTCTGATTCAAGCTGGAAATACTATTATTTGGGCAAACGATATCGATAAAGATGCGTGTGCAACTTACAGGGAAAATATTGGTAATCATATTATTTGCGACGATATAAAAAATATTGATGTTTCCACTTTACCAGATGCGGATGTTGTTGTAGGTGGATTTCCGTGTCAAGGTTTTTCACAAGCAAATAGACTAAGAACACTTGATGATGACAGAAATAAACTTTACCGCTTTTTTTACAATATAATATTAGTCAAACAGCCTAAATTCTTTATAGCGGAAAATGTAAAAGGAATCCTTAGCCTTGGCAATGGGAGTGCAATTAAACAAATTGTATTTGATTTTGAAGCTGCTGGCTATATAACTTCAATCCATCTTGTAAATATGGCAGATTATGGCATTCCTCAAACAAGACAAAGAGTGATTATCATTGGACAAAGAATAGATTTAGGTAAAGAATGCCTTTTTATATTCCCCAAACCCACGCATTCTAAAAATGGTAGCTTGCCAAAATGGATATCCATAAAAGAAGCCATTAATCATTTCCCTGATCCAGACATGGAGAATAGTGTTTTAAATCATATTTACTCCGCATATAAAGTTGAATTTAGAAACTTTACTGGTCACAGAAAGACAGCCCCTGATAAACCATCTCCGACTATACTTGCCCGTGGAAATGGACAAGGGGGCGTTTGTGCGATACCTCACTACAATGGCAAACGCAGACTAACAATACGTGAGAGTGCAAGCATCCAAACTTTCCCTGAAAACTTCCATTTCATAGGAGCAATGAATTCTTGTTATCGTCAAATAGGGAATGCTGTTCCAGTTTCATTTGCGCGGAAGTTAGGAGATGAATTGATTAGATTAGAAAAGGAAGAAAAAATATGAGAGTAGTGTCACTATTTAGCGGTGCCGGAGGACTGGATCTGGGTTTTAAAATGGCGGGACATGACATTGTTTGGGCAAATGATCTGTATGAAGATGCTGTTGAAACATATAAATACAATTTGGGAAATCATATAATTTGCAAGGATATAGCTAATATTGATACAAAAGAAATACCTGAGTGCGATATTATAATTGGCGGATTCCCTTGCCAAGGTTTTTCTGTTGCGAATATGAAGCGACATGAAAGCGATGAACGAAATGCATTGTATAGGCAGTTAATTAGAGTTATTGAAGCTAAAAAGCCAAAGTTTTTTTTGGCGGAAAACGTTAAAGGCCTTATAAGTTTAGGGAAAGGTGCTGTGTTCAATATGATTTTAAATGATTTTTCTCAACTTGGTTATAAAGTCAGTTATAAAATACTTAACGCTGCAGACTATGGTGTTCCACAAACTCGTCAAAGAGTAATTATCGTTGGTGTCCGTAACGACCTTAAATTTGAATACGTATTCCCCACTCCTACCAATGATAAAACAGGAGAAAACGGATTACCGCTATGGATAAGTGTAGGTGAAGCGTTGTCTCATATTCCAGATCCGGATTCGCCCAACGAACTATCTAACCATGAATACTCAAAATATAAACTTCAATTTAACGGATATCTAGGGCATAGAGCCTTGAATCCTGAAAAACCTGCACCTACGGTTACTGCACGCGGAGATAATAAAGGTGGCGTAGTGATTCTTCCTCACCCAAACGGCACAAGGCGAATGTCTTGTCGCGAATTAGCTGCCGTGCAAAGCTTCCCTTTAGATTATAAGTTCTTGGGCAATCGATCATCGGTATATCGACAAATTGGGAATGCCGTGCCGCCATTATTGGGATATGCTGTTGCGAAGATATTCAATCAATATGATGAAGGAGGAAAATAAATGTTTGATAAAAACTTTGTTCCCACAAAACCATTTCCTGATTTTAAGTGGAAATGGGCTTGTTTACAGTGCACAGAAGGAATTAATGATCCAGTCGTATTACTAGGTGTGCTATTCCGCATGAGAAAATTAGAAGGAAAGGGGTTAAAGTATAGCTCATCCGAGTTCGCAAACGAACTCATTGAGTTATCAAATGATATTAGTGATTCAGTTGGCGTTGACCTAGCAAGGCGTACCGGAGAAAGAAATCTTATTCGAAATTCTGGACAATACTGGAAAGCCGTAGGATTAATTCCGGACGATAGTAAAGGTCTCATTCGTCTTACTGATTTTGGTCGACGCGTTGCCGATCACGATGTTTCTCAAACCGAATTTTCAGCAATAACAATTCAAACATTCAAATTACCTAATAGACATATTCAAAGTGAGTCGGAGTGCTTAACTTGGGAAAGCCATAGCTTAATAATATATCCTCTTCGAATAATTTTATCTGTCGTTATGGAATTAAATAAAAGAGGACAAGGCTATTTAACAACTGAAGAATTAACAAGAATTATAATACCACTTTCTGGTTGTCATGCACAAATTTTAGATTATGTAAATTTTATTATATGGTATCGGACAAACGAAATAACGATTACAAACTGGCCAAATTGCTGTGAAGGTGCAAACGATTTTCGTATAGCCAGAGAATATTTGTTGTTTCTTGAAAACTATGGCTATTTAATGAAAAACGAAGGGCGTACGCGTGAAACAGAGCAATATCATATAAACACTTTAATAGAAGCCGAAATCGCAGAAATTTTGGCTACCCCTATTACTGATGTCTCTTTACAAACGATTTTGGATCAAATACGTACGAGCGATATTGCTTCAGAAGTTGAGCGTAAACGCGTACAAAGTTTTAGAATTAATCGTCCCAACCAAGCGAAATTTCGACATGATGTTCTTACTGCTTGTCAAAGATGTATTATTACAAATGTCACTATGCCAGAAGTACTCGAAGCGGCTCACATTAAACCTTTTAAGTATAATGGTGAAGATACGATTGCAAATGGCTTTGCCATGAGAACTGATATCCATACTTTATTTGATACTGGGCACCTTCGTATCTCGGATACAGGCATTGTTGAACTGTCTTCAAGAGCCCGGATGGACTATGGTGCTACCATTCCACCTAGGATTGTACTTCCTGATTTTACAAATCGGGAATTTATTAGATGGCGTTGGGAAAACTATAATGGAATTTGATTCAACATGATAGGAATAGTTTTATTTTTTAATTCTTACATATTGTTAAAAGATTTGATATTCTAAATAATTACACAAAAATTGATAGCTCGACTGAAAAGTCGGGCTATTTTATGTCAAAATATTCAGTTGTTATTATAAATCGGCAAATATTGCAATATGATACAAGCAAGTCCTCTATCCATAAATCGCCGTATATCTTTGGCGCATTTTGATGAAGTATTCATAAACCGTAGCTTGCGCGCGAGATAAAACTCTGCCGATTTCCGGATAACTTAAGCCGTTTTGGCGGCATTCCAAGGCAATACGCATATTTTCGGTCAAGTTCAGGCTTGCAACGATTTTTTCGTATAAAGTATAATCCTGTGCGATTTCTTCTTTAATTTCGTATGACGGCTCGCTTACGGGCGTTAAAGCTTCTAAACTCACACTGCGGTAATAGTCGCTAGTTTTGCGGTTAATAAGTTTCATCATTTTGCGCATGCACGCAATTTCAACCGTAATCGGTTTACCTTTCTTACTAAAAAACAAAACGTCGGATAAATGTTTTCCGTAGTGTTCGCAAAGGAATAACGCCCCTTCTTGAACTAAATCGTAAGAATCGCTGAGCAAATAGCCTAATTCGTTTTTGTGCTTAATATCGGCGTACAGATCGGCATACATTTTCTGCGCACGGCTTCCCAAGTAACCTATTTGAAATCGTAATTCCGTAAAGGCAATTAGTTCTGCCATTTCAAGCACGTTGTTTTGTGAGATTTCCTCTTTCATGACGCTGAAATCTAATATTTTTCTTTTCATTTGGGTTTACCTCCGATTCATTTTCGCCTTTCGGCAAAAGCGGAAGTAGCACCGGGAAAAGATAGAAGTTTTTTACTTTGTAGTTGGTTGCACGGAAGTCAACGAAAAAGCACAAATATTGTTGCGTTGGTAGCGACACGTAATAAAAAGTCATAGCGACAATTTTTTGCCGTTGACTTACGCTTTTCACTGTGCTACAAACGTAGACCGAAAGGCGATAAATCGGACGGACTAATAAACGGCATAGAAAAAGGCGGTAGAATCAATGTTCTATCGCCTTAAATCGGGATTTTATTGAGTTATTTTATAAAGTTACCGTGAGTATCTCTTTTCTGCGTCAGATAATGGTCTGAACGCTTTATTTGATATTGTTTTGTATGAAAAACGATACCTGCAACTCCTTTTAGACAAAAGTAAAAGAGCCGCGTGTTCAAACGCGACTCCCTGTGGCGGAGAAGCAGGGATTTGAACCCTGGCTACGATTCACTCGTACTACTCCCTTAGCAGGGGAGCCCCTTCGGCCTCTTGGGTACTTCTCCACAGTCGAAATTTGTGACAAACGATTTTGTCAGCCTGCTTATAATACCATACGACGCGGACGATGTCAATAATTTTTGAAAAGGTTGGGGGTTCATTGTTGCCGTTATTGTGTAAAGCAGCGTTTTTTCGCAAGGCGGTGCGCTTTTTGTTGCTTTTTGTTTTTTATAATGCGATAAAGAAATGTGAAGAGTGTAAAAGTGCGGCGATTATAATGTGGCGGTTGAAAGAGAATTAAACGCTAACTTGGCGGATTTTGTCGCAGTTACGCCTATGCGCGAGAGTTATCATATATATAGATTAAATAAATATTTTTTTATCTATTTATTTGCAATCTGTTGTGATTGACGATTTAATTTGTTATAATCACAATGAATTCATTTTTGGAGGACAACAATGGGAAAAGAAACCAAGAAAGTTCTTTTTACCGAAACGGTGTTGCGTGACGCGAATCAGTCTTTGATTGCGACTCGTTTGCCGTATTCGAAGTTTGCCGACATACTTCCGACGATGGACAAAGCGGGATATTATTCCGTCGAGTGCTGGGGCGGAGCGGTGTTCGACGTATGTTTGAGATATCTGGACGAAGATCCGTGGCAACGTTTGAGAAATTTGCGCAAGGCAATGCCCAATACGAAGTTGCAAATGCTCCTTCGCGGACAAAACCTTTTGGGATATAAGCATTATCCCGACGAAATCGTGAAGATGTTTGTCGAGAAATCCGTTGACAACGGCATCGACATCATTCGTATTTTCGACGCGCTCAACGACGTACGCAATCTCGAGACCGCGACAAAGACCGCAATCAAGTGCGGAGCGACGGTGTCGGGCGCAATCAGTTATACGCAAAGTCCCGTTCACACTCTCGAAGCGTTTGCCAAACTTGCAAAACAACTCGAAGAAATGGGTGTGGCAACAATCTGCGTGAAAGATATGGCAGGCACGATGACTCCGTTTGAAGCGTACGAACTTATCGGCGCAATCAAGAACGAAGTGAAGATTCCTGTGGTTTTGCACACGCACTGCACGACGGGTATGGCGTATATGACCTACATGAAAGCAATCGAAGCGGGCGTTGACGTCATCGACACCGCAACTTCATGCTTCAGCGGCGGCACGAGCCAACCTGCAACTGAAACCATCAACATCGCGCTCAAACAACTCGGTTACGAAACAGGTCTCAACGACGATGTGCTCAAACAAGTCAACGACTATTTCAAGCCCATTAGAGACGAATATCTCAAAGACGGGACTCTCAATCCCAAGATGCTCACGACCGACACCGATGCGCTCACGTACAAAGTGCCGGGCGGCATGCTCTCCAACCTTGTTTCGCAACTCAAAGCGCAAAACGCAATGGACAAGTTCGAGCAAGTGCTTATCGAGACGCCGAAGGTCAGAGCGGATCTCGGGTATCCGCCACTCGTCACGCCTATGAGCCAGATGGTTGGCGTGCAGGCAACAAACAACGTGCTCGCAGGCGAGAGATACAAGAACATTTCAAAGGAAGTCAAGGCGTATTGCCGCGGTGAATACGGCACGTCGCCCGCTCCCATCAATCCCGACGTTATGGCAAAAGTTCTCGGCGACGAGAAACCCATCGAAGGTAGATACGCAGACACGCTCGAACCCGTCTTTGAAAAGACCAAAGCGGAACTCGGCGACACGGCAAAGTGCGACGAAGACGTGCTTTCTTACATCCTTTTCCCGCAAGTTACGGAGAAATTCTTTGCTGCTCGCAAGGCTAAAGAAGAGAAAATCGTCAAATACACCATCGCACCCGTCGAAGAATAACAGGAGTGGTTATGAATGCTATTTTGTTAAGCGGCATACTCGATAAGAACAAACCGTTGGAAGTCGTTGACGCGCTTTTGCTTGCGGTCATAGGCATAGTCATCGTGTTTATAGTTCTCATCCTGCTTATGCTCATCGTTCAACTCGAAGGCAAGATTTTCGAGAGCAGCGACAAACTCAGGGAAAAACATCCCGAATGGGCGCAAAAAGTTCAAAACGCAAAAGAAAAAATGGCGTTTTGGAAGAAAAAAAAGAAAGTGGAAGACGACGCTTCTGCGACAACCGACGCTCCCGCACTTGCAAACGGCACTTGCGGAGAACTCAAACTCGTCAACACCGACGAACGCGACGCGGCTATGATTATGGCAATCGTCGCAGACGCAACGCAAACTCCGCTCAACGAGTTGCGTTTCAAATCCATTAAACGCGTGGACGCGGAAGGAGAAGAAAAATGATTTACAAAGTTACGCTCAACGGCAAAATATACGAAGTTGAAGTGGAAAAGGGCGAAGCGGTCATTCAAGCAGAATACGAAGCCGCTCTTCCGCAATCCGCACCCGCAGTCGCTGCACCCGTAGCACAGACCGTCGCACCGACGGCAGCACCTGCCGCCGCTCCTGCAGGCACAGTCGCAAACGCAGTCGTCGCACCTATGCCCGGCAACATCAACGCAGTGAAGGTCACAAGCGGTCAACAAGTCAAGAAAGGCGACGTGCTCGTCGTTCTCGAAGCCATGAAGATGGAAAACGAGATTTATGCGGAAAGAGACGGCAAAATCGGTCAAGTCTTCGTTCAGAAAGGCGCAACCGTCGAAACCGGCACTCCGCTCGTCGAACTTCTGTAAGGAGCAACTCGTATGGATATCGGCGAAATATTGAAAAATATATGGAACAACAGCGGTTATCGTCTTTTCGGAGCGGAAGGCGGTTGGCAATCGCTCGTGATGATCATCGTTGCGTTGTTCTTCTTGTATCTCGGCATCAAAAAGAAATTTGAGCCGTTGCTTCTTGTCGGCATTGCGTTCGGCATGCTTCTCACAAACCTTCCCGCACTCAACGGAGACAAAATCTTCCACGCGGACTGGTGGACGGGAGACGCTGCCGTTGCAAACGGCGTTGATTATCTCAACGTTCTGCAACACGGCGGATTGCTCGACATCCTTTACATCGGCGTCAAGACCGGCGTTTATCCCTGCATCATATTCATGGGCGTAGGCGCAATGACCGACTTCGGTCCGATGCTTTCAAGACCCAGTTCGCTCATTCTCGGCGCGGCGGCACAAGGCGGTATTTATCTCGTGCTTATCCTTGCCGCGGCAATGGGATTCACGGGCGGTCAAGCGGCTTCCATTTCTATCATCGCAGGTGCGGACGGCCCGACGGCTATCTTCCTGACAAAATCGCTTGCGCCTGAACTTCTTGCACCTATTGCGGTTGCGGCATATTCGTATATGGCACTTATTCCGCTTCTGCAACCCCCGTTCATGAAGATGCTCACAACGAAGAAAGAGCGCATGACCGTCATGCAGGCGACTCGTCCCGTAAGCAAGAAAGAGAAGGTTATCTTCCCGATTCTCGTCACGATAGTCGTATCCTTGCTTTTGCCGTCCGTTGCTCCGCTTCTCGGCAGCCTTATGTTCGGCAACTTGCTCAAAGAATGCGGCGTAACCGACCGTCTCAGCGACACTGCACAGAACGCGCTTATGAACATCGTCACGTTGTTCCTTGGCATTTCCGTCGGTGCAACCGCAGTCGGCTCTACGTTCCTTACGCTCAACACAATCAAAATTGTGTTCCTTGGTCTTGCAGGTTTCGTTCTTGCAACCATTTGCGGACTTCTCATCGGCAAACTTCTTTACGTCTTGTCGAAAGGCAAAATCAATCCGCTCATCGGTTCTGCAGGCGTATCCGCAGTGCCTATGGCAGCCCGTGTTGCCAACACCGTAGGCCTTCAATACAACAAAGGCAACTATCTTCTCATGCACGCCATGGGGCCGAACGTTGCAGGTGTTATAGGGTCGGCGGTTGCGGCAGGCTTCCTTCTTGCCGTCTTCGGCTAAAAACACGCTATTTGGCGAATAACATCGGCAGAGCCACGCTCTCGTCAACTCATGTACTACTTGTACATTAGGGTTGCCGTTAGCGTGGCTCTTTCTTGTTCTTCATCCAAATATCGTGTTTTTTCAAAGCCGTGCCTTTCTTGTTATGCATCGCAATATTTCCGTTTTACACACTTTATAGAATAGGGCGGAGCCATACAATATATTGATATACATTAGGGTTGCCGATAGCGTGGCTCTTTCTTGTTCTTCATCCAAATATCGGTTTTCCCCAAAGGCGTGCCTTTCTTGTTATGCATCACAATATTGCCGTTTTATAAATCAAGCGTAGGGTAGGCAAACCGTATTGTCTGCCACGTTTTATACAAATATCATTGCTTTGCAAAGTTTGCAAAATATAAACCCGCCTTTGCACTAAAAGCGGGTTTATATTTGTATAATCGACATTTAAACTTATTGTTTCGTTTTTTTATTCGCTTTGCGATGAGACGCGAGTTTTCTTGGTTTTACGATTTCGTCAACCCACGTTTTGAAGAGGTCGAAGTCGACACATTCAGTTTGGACGGTGATTTCGTCACCGGCACGTAGCACCGTATCCGATGCGGCGACCACCGTTTCGTCGTTGCGTTTTATAGAGCGTATGAGAAGATTGCCCGGCCACAAAACGTCTCGTATAGGTTTGTTCATCGCAATCGAGCCTTCTTCTATCGTGGTGGTGTAGGAGTGACGCGTCAGATGCACGTGTTCGTCTTCGAGTATGCCGTCGAGTATGACTTCGTATATCGGTTTTGCGCCGAAGATTTCGCTGACCATATATCCGAAAGATACGCCGAGAATGACGGGAACGAGCAACGTGAATTGCCAGGTGAGTTCAACGACCATGACGATTGCGGTTATGGGTGCTTTGACGATTGACGCAAAGAACGTTGCCATGCAAATCATGACGATACAATCTCCGTACACTGCGTCCATGCCGATTGCGCCGCAAAGTTTTGAAACGAGTGCGCCTATGCATGCGCCTATGGAAAGCATGGGAATGAATATTCCGCACGGCACGCCTGCGCCGAGATTGAGTGCGGTTGCAAGAATTCGCATGACGAGAACGAGCAACAACGATACGACGACGGGGGAAGAGAATATCGTAGCAGCCGTTTGTTCTCTTGTCGCACCGTTTGTGCCGAGAGACTGAATGAACGAGTGTCCGCCACCCATGACGGCAACGCTTATAAGTCCGAAAACGCCTGCCGCAAGGAAAGGAATGAGCATTTTACCAAGGCCTTTTGCAAACGTAATTTTTGCAAATATTTTGCGTGAGAGCAGGCAAAGAGAATAAAAACCGAAGCCCAACAGACCGCTCAGAACAGCCGCGATTGCAACGTATCCGTACGATTTCAGCGGCATTTGCACAAGCGTGAACGTAGTGAAAGTGGAAGCCACTTCCATATGCATGAGTTCAAACAGCACGTTGCGCGTTATGATTGCCGAAAGCACGGACGAGAACGCACATATAAATATCGCGGGCGTAAAACGTCTGTGCGCTTCTTCAAAGGCGAAGACGATTCCCGTAAGCGGCGCATTGAACGCCACGGCAAGTCCTGCGCTCGCTCCGCCCGTGAGCTGATATCTTCGCTCCATATCGGTGCATCGGAGCATTTTGCTCACTCCGTCACCGCAAGTCGCGCCGATAAACATACTCGGTCCTTCCGCACCTGCGGTGAGACCGGATATTATGCAAACAAGGCATGCCGCCGCCATTGACGGAAGCGATTTGTACCACTTCAGTTCAAGCAGACCCCTTGCCGCTCCTTCCGTTTGCGGAATACCGCTTCCGCGAACCATAGGCACGAATTTTGCAAGCGTAGCAATAGCAAATGCGATTATGGCAAGCGCAATAAAGAGCAATGGAATGAATGCGGGATTTTCACGTACGAGCGCGTATAAATCCTTTGCGTATTTTGAAAACAACTTGGCGGCGATATTGAAGAAAGTCACCACTATGCCTGCCGAAATTCCCGTTATTATTCCCACCGCCATCAACTGCACGCCGTGACGGTACAATCTTGAAAGCAAATCTTTTTTCGTCATATTTCACCATGTGATTCGATTTCGCAAAAACGTATTATAGGCTCACCGCATTGCAAAATCAATCGATTTGTCGATTTATGCGTAGTTTAACTTTTTACTGTTTCGTTTTCTATGCTTGCGTTTGCATTGTCGCTTTCGTCGGTTGACGGTTTTTCGTATTTTGCAAGCGTAGTTTTCAGGCTGTATATCACGCGTTGGCGCAAAGATTCGGGGGATATGACTTCGATTTTGTAGTTGTATTGCAATATCCAGTATAGTATGGCTTTTTCGCTTGCGGTGACCGTGGCTGTGAAATGCTCGTCGTCAACTCGTTTCACGACAAAGTTTGTCCCGAACCAGTCCGAGAGCGTGTCCATCATGTAGTTGCGGCATTTTATCGTGACGGGTATGGGTTTGTCGTTGTACATGTACGGAAGAGCGGTGGATATTTGTTTGTAGTCTATGCCTTTTTCAAATCCCGCGTTCTCTTTTAGCGGTTTCGCATCTTCGTTGACGATTTCTATATTCGTAATTTTGTCCATGCGGTAGTAGCCGACTTCTCCGAACACTTCGTCGAACATCATAAGATAATAGCGTTGATTGTGCAAAAACATCTGATACGGCGAGCCTTTGTGGGACAGGTTTTTGTGCAGCCGCTTGTCAAGCCCCATCTTGTTGTAGTCAAAAGAGATTTTCTTGCCTTGTTCAATGGCTTCGTCTGCGATTTCGACGTTGTAAAAGAAGTCTTTGTTGCTCGATTTGTCCCATTCTTTGACTGAATACACGTGCTTTACGTGCGATTTGAAGTTGCGCCCACCGAGAGATATTAGTTTGTCTATAAGTTGCTTGGAGTGCGTCGAATTTATGTTTCTAGACGAAAGAACGCTGTCGATAAGAAGTCGCAGTTCGGCGTTTTCGATTTTGCGTGTGGCAAGATACGAGCCTTCTTTGCCGCTTTCTATATCGAACCCCATTTCTTTCAGATAGGAAAGATTGCGTCCGACGGCTTTTCTTTCACATTCCACACCGTAATCGCGCGCGAGCAAATCTATTATGTCCTGTTGCGTGAGCGGATGCTCGTCATCGCTGTATTCTTCAAGAATTTGATATATCCGCATTATGAGAGTTTTCTTCGCTTCGAGTGCCATATTCGCTCCTTTTTTTCGCCGTTTGTCAGAATTTTTCGAAACGTTTGCGAAAAAAGTTTTTGAATTTTTCTCGCAGATGTCCCGATTTCGGTACACAGTATAGCATATTATATGTTTGCAAGCAAGGGGAAATAAAAATCCCAAGCGAAAATAACATGTGAAAGTGCAAACCACTTGAAGGAGTAAATTATGAAAATTTTGATAAGCCGTATAAACGAAGCAACCAGAGTCAACGATTCGCAAATCGCAACGAGAAACGGAAAGATCGTGTACGTCAGAATGTGCCTTATCAATAGATAAGCAAGACGTGACAAGGTGCAAAACCACAGAACATGATACCCCAAATAGCGCGGATTTGCCGATTCTCTCCTTTATTTTGACTTGCGTTTGACCCGCGCAAGTCGACAAATACAACGAATTCTTCAATGGCAAATCCGCGCACCCGACAATATAGTTTTTGTTGTGACTCAGTCACTTTACTTTATTTATTTTTTGAAACGGAACGGCGTTTTGCCGCTCCGTTTTCTCAATAAATTGCGAAAAGCTAGAAATATTAAAGAATTTTAAGAAAATTTGTCTGATTGTGGGAAATTCGTTCTTTTACAATTGTTTAATTTATATAGACAAGAACAACGATGAGCAAACGCATGCGTATAAAACGCTGCGAGCAGGTTGTTTTCCGTGCCGAAACGCAGAAAACACGGCGTAGCAAGGGGTGCTATGTCAAGATTTTTCGCGGATAGCGGTGAACGCCGATTGCTCAATCGCAATTGCGTTGTTCTTTACGTTATGGCATAGGGAAGAATTGCGCTTTTGACGTATAGTCAGACAAGCCGACAAATCACGTTTCGCCGATGTGGCGAAGGCAGGGCGCACTTCGTCGCATCTCGACACGAATTTTTTAATGCCGAAACTTTTCTTCGGCAGGGCCGCTTGCTTTTTTAGCGGCCTTTTTTTTATTATTGATATGTATTTTGTATATCGTTTTGAATGTTAATTACAAAATCCGTCGTCAATTTTTCAAAAATACTCCAAAACACTTGTCAAACTTTTCAAATTAGTGTAATATAACTCTTGCTTTGGAGGCATAGCCCAGTTGGTTAGAGCGCTACGTTGACATCGTAGAGGTCATAAGTTCGAGTCTTATTGTCTCCACCACACGCAACCTGAAAAGAACTTTCAGGTTGCTTTTTTATTTGGCAAAAGTCGTGCTTGCATGGCAACTTGCCAAATAAAAAAGCAAAGAGCGGAGCGGTTGCGTGTGGTGGGAGTCTCTCCGAGCAGGAAAAAGACGGCCGTTTGCACCGCAAACGACTTGAATTATTGTCTCCACCGGAACCAAACTAAAAAGAGCATAAACTTTTTAGAAAAGAGAGAAAGTCCTACAAGGGACTTTTCTTTTTATATCGGAATGCGATTGTATATACATCATTCTGCAACCGCGAGATTGCCATTCAAATATATCATAATTTTTCGTTGTTCACGCTATATAGTGCGAGTTCCACAAGTTTGCCGTGTCGCATTGCAAGTTTTACGAGAGAGTCTGAGATTTTCTCTCCTTTCTTTGCTATAAGCATGCCTGAAAATGTCGTCAGGTCTTTTGACAGCGATCTCCCGAGAAGAAACGAGTAGTCGCTTATCACGCGAGAAGGAGTGTGTTCGTCGTCAGTATTTAGCTGCTCGCCGAGAATTTTTTCAAAAGCGTCCTTCGTAAATTTCGGAGCATCAGGAGAGATTGCAATGGCGGGCGGTGCGGACGACAGATTCACGGTTTTCGCCGATTCGTAAGCAAACCGGGCTCTTTCAACGGATTGAGAAGAGTCGGTTGTCGTTGCATTCGTATCGCTTATATTCTTCGGTGTTTTGTCAGTCTGTTGGGATAGAATATCGGTTTTTCCGCGCTCGAGTTTCGCGTCTTTCAAAATCGTCACGCTCGTTTGCGTTTTTGGTCTGGGAATACTTTGCGATTTCGCTTTCCTTGCTTTTCCGTTTTTCAGAATAATCACGTCGCCGACGGACGATATGCCGCTTGGTGAAAACTTGTCCGTGTGAGTTGAAAAAACGGAGATTTTTCCGTTTTGCGAAAACGTCGCTTGTGCAAGATAACCCTTCAGAATACCGTTTTGCGTATAGCACGGCATAGATATGCAAATCGGCACTAGAGAAGTGAAGTCAACGTCGCACGCATATTTGAAATTTACGTCGTTTTGCACTATAACGGCGTCTGCAAAATTCAGAACGTCGGCAAACGGCATAAGTCTCTCTTTTCCGCTTATGCAGTCGGTTATTCCGAAATATACGATATTAGAAAAATTATCGCTTAAATATGCATTTTTTATGCGACCGACGATTTTTGACGTATCGCGTGACACTACGGGTTTTGAAACGATTGATTGAAGCAAAGTCATATTTTCACCTTGTTTGATTTTATGTCGTGCTAGTTTGATATATGCGGTTGACACAAAGTTTTATTTGGGTGAATAGAATACGCAAAAAATGTCGAAACGTGGCGTAGAACATATTTTTGAAGAGTGAAATTTATGTCACGGAAATCGGCTATCTAAATATCTTACGATTGCACGAAAACACGGGTTATCCACCGACTTATCCACAAAATCTATGCGAAATGTGGATAACTTTGTGGAAAAACTCGTATTTTTATGCCATCGTGAATATGATTTCTTTTGTAACTATATGCGAACTTGTCAAAAAAAATATAGAGCAATAAAAAACGCGGCAATGCTTGCGCTTGTGATTATCGTCACGGCGTTTTGTTTTTCGTCGCCGTTTGTCATTTCGGCTATAAACGTGAAAAATGCAAGACAAAAAGTCGTAGTCATCGACGCAGGTCACGGCGGTGCGGACGGCGGCGTAAAGGGAACAAAAACGGGAGTATACGAAAAGGAAATAAATCTGAAAACGGCAATCTGTCTCGGTGAAATTTTCAAAAGTCTGGGGTTCAAGGTCGTATATACTCGTCAAAACGACACCATGAGAGAGTTTGACGGCGTTGAAAACAACAAAAAGCGCGCGGATATGTTTGCTCGCGGAAAGATAATCAACGATGCAAAGCCCGATATTGTCATCAGCGTGCATCAGAATTTCTTTTCCCTGCCCACTCGGCGCGGAGCACAGGTGTTTTACGCAAAATCGAGCGACAAATCGCGCTTGCTTGCATCGAGCGTACAATCTATGCTCAATTCAATCAATGCGGCGGAAGGCGGACGGGAATATTCTCCCCTTTGTGCGCAAAAGTATCTTCTTGAATGCAGCCCGTATCCCACAATTATCGTGGAGTGCGGCTTTTTGAGCAACTTTGCGGACGAGCAAAATTTGACGTCGTTTGCGTATCGTCAGCGAGTTGCGTTTGCAATTGCGGACGGCGCGGTTTCGTTTTTGCGCGAAGAGCACACCGTATAGGCGTTTTGAAATAAAAAACAGTCGATTTTCCTGTTTTTGCGGACGCTTTGCGGCGGTTTCTCTTTTGATTTTTGATTTTTTTGTTTATTCCTATATATAATGAGAACTTATAAAAAGATTAAATGTGCGCGTAAATCTTGATTTATAAAATGAATTGGGTTATAATTTTTTCATTATGACGAACGCATTTGCATATCCGTGCCAAAAAATCCTTAAAAAGCACAGCGACGACGAAGAAATCGCGCTTATAATCAAGGATATAGAGAACGCAAAACAAGGAGTCATGACTTTTTCGAAGGAAGTGAAAAAGTATATGCTTCAGTTCATTCACGCGCGCTACGACGACAACGAAGAAGTCAACGCGCTCATAAACGTTCTCAAAAACTGGAGCAAATACGAGTCGTTCAGTTATCTTGAGATATTCCAACTGCAAGACGAGTGTTATTTCTGGTACGATTTTCTTCATGCGTACGGAGCGTGGAAAGTCATCGGGAAAACCTACGGATTCAAGGACGAAAACGACGCGCTCAAAACGCTCATTCGCCTTGTGAAACTTGACGAAACGGTGTTCAGGGAGTATCCGCAACTGTAAACGTTGCGGAAAATACGCAAAGAGAAGATTTGGGGTATGGCAAACAAAATACACGACGGACACAGGGAGAGAATGCGTGAAAGAATAAGGCGAAGCGGACTTTCCGCTTTGCAGGAGCACGAAATGCTCGAATATATTCTTTACGCGTTTATACCGAGAAAAGACACCAACGAAATCGCACATGCGCTGATTGACAAATTCGGCTCGTTTGCGGGAGTGTTGAACGCAGACGAAAATCGTCTTGCCGAAGTTGCAGGTATGACGGCAAACGCCGCGCTTTTCATATCCGCGCTTCCCGATGTGTTCAGGGCGTATATCGACGATTTGGACAAACAAAAACCGTCGCTGAAAGGTCGCGGAGTGGCTCGTTCGTATATGGGCAACCGTCTGTACGGCGTAAAGGAAGAGCAACTGCACGTTGCCGCACTCGACGCACACGACAATCTGATATGCTGTCGTTGCATATCCAAAGGAAGCGGTGACGCCGTGGAATTGAGCGTTCGGGCGATAGTGGATTTTGCGCTGAACAACAAGGCAAGCGGTCTGCTCGTTGCGCACAATCATCCCAGCGGAAACGTCAATCCGTCTCAAAAGGATATAGAAATGACCAGAGAACTTTATATCACGCTCTCAAGCGTCGGTGTGGAACTTCAGGATCATTTCATATTCTGCGGAAGCGACTATTATTCGTTTGAAGAGCAGGGAAAGATGGAGAGAATAAGAAACGCAAAGAATTGTTTGAAAGAAGGAATAAACTTTTATGAGTGACACGGTTAGAACCAGATTTGCCCCGTCACCGACGGGATTTATGCACATAGGCAACTTACGCACGGGCTTGTACGCTTATTTGTTCGCGCGAAAAAACAACGGAAAATTTATTCTCCGCATAGAAGACACAGACCAAGAACGCAAGGTTGAAGGCGCAATCGAGATGGTGTACCGCACTCTCGCCACCGCCGGTATCACCTACGACGAAGGTCCCGACAAGGACGGCGGTGTCGGTCCGTACATACAGACCGAACGCATGGCCATTTACAAAGAGTATGCAAAGAAACTCGTCGAACTCGGCGGTGCGTACTATTGTTTCTGCGACAAGGAAAGGCTCGAATCATTGCAGGGAGAAGGCGGCGTTCACACCTACGACAAGCATTGCCGCAATCTGTCCAAGGAAGAAGTGGAAAGAAGACTTGCGGCAGGCGAGTCCTACGTCATCCGCCAAAAAGTGCCCGAAGGAGTCGTGTCAAGTTACGACGATATGGTGTTTGGTACTATAAGCGTTGACACCGCCGACATCGAAGACGGAATTTTGCTCAAGAGCGACGGGCTTCCCACCTACAACTTCGCAAACGTCGTTGACGATCACCTTATGGGCATCACGCACGTCATTCGCGGCACGGAATATCTTTCGTCCACGCCGAAGTACAATCTCATTTACGACGCGTTCGGTTGGGAAAGACCGAAATATATGCACTTGCCGCCGATTATGAAAGACGCAACGAGAAAACTCTCCAAGCGTTTCGGCGACGCAAACTTCGAAGACTTCATCGCAAAGGGATATCTTCCCGAAGCGGTCGTCAACTACATCGCGCTTCTCGGCTGGTGCCCGAAAGACAACAAAGAGAAGATGAGCATGCAGGAGATGATTGACGAATTCGACGTGTCGGGCATTTCCCACAGTTCTTCCATATTCGACGAAGCGAAAATGCGTTGGCTCAACGGCGAGTATCTCAAAGCGATGAGTGCGGAAGATTTTGAAAAAGTCGCAACGCCGTGGATTGAAAAAGCAATTGAC
>ENA-USUJ01001383-USUJ01001383.1-human-gut-metagenome-genome-assembly--contig:-NODE-1383-length-20628-cov-7.984088_pt1 | contig 20628 bp, 18 predicted proteins | sample MGYA00250061_ERZ773398 | MGnify/ENA primary metagenome ERZ773398 (study PRJEB29103, sample SAMN06111992) | human gut metagenome | biome: human gut; feature: ankylosing spondylitis patient; material... | reverse complement strand
TATAAAATCTAGGTACATTTTATGTACGATCTTATCCCAACTCTTTTTTCTGTGTCTAAGTCTGGGTACAATAAAAAAGCATGTCCAGTTTGCTAATGGCGTTACGAGCTTCCTGTATATGTCTGATGCTGAAATGCAACGTGATGGTACTTTGATGATTGGCGGGGGAGGGAAGTCGGAAATCAATGGAAAACCTGTAGAAAATAGTACATACCTCTCTAAGTAAAGTCTTCTCTGCGATAAAAATCGTATCCTTTTCTTGCAAAAAATCTCTTAATTGTTGCTTTCCTCTGATTTTTCCCTTAAATTTGTTAGTGACTTACTAAATTTAATACAGGGAGGAACGAGTATGGGACAACAGACTTTTGAATTTTTGCTATTGGCAATGTCCGCACTTGCGGTGATTGTATTTGTAGCCCTCTATTATGTACGTGCCGGTTATGGTATGTTCCACACCCCGAAATGGGGACTTTCAGTGAACAATAAATTAGGTTGGGTACTGATGGAAGCGCCTGTATTCCTTGTAATGCTTTATCTGTGGTGGAACAGCAGCGTGCGTTTTGATGCCGCTCCTTTCCTCTTTTTTCTTCTTTTTGAATTACATTATTTCCAGCGCTCTTTTATCTTCCCTTTCCTGATGAAAGGAAAGAGCCGGATGCCCCTTGCCATTATGTTGATGGGAGTGGTCTTTAATGTCCTGAACGGACTGATGCAGGGCGAATGGTTGTTCTATCTGGCTCCGGAAGGACTCTATACAGATGCCTGGCTCAGTACTCCTTCTTTTTGGCTTGGGGTTATTCTGTTCTTTATAGGGATGGGCATTAATCTACATTCCGACAGTGTGATCCGCCATTTACGTAAACCGGGCGATACACGCCATTATTTGCCGCAGAAGGGAATGTACCGATATGTCACTTCGGGCAACTATTTTGGCGAGTTGGTGGAATGGATAGGGTTTGCCGTACTCACTTGTTCGCCCGCTGCATGGGTGTTTGTGCTGTGGACGTTTGCTAATCTGGCTCCACGTGCCAATTCCATCCGTAACCGTTATCGGGAAGAGTTTGGTAAGGATGCGGTAGGAAAAAAGAAAAGAATGATTCCTTTTATTTATTGAATTTGAATAGTATATCGTTTCTGTTTCAGGAAATGATGAAAGCGAAACATAACATATGAATGATGAACTCTAAATTATTTACTTCCGCTTCTATCGGACCGCTGACTTTGCGTAACCGTACGATTCGTTCGGCTGCTTTTGAGAGTATGTGTCCGGGCAATGCTCCGTCCCGGCAATTGAAGGATTATCACTGCTCGGTGGCGGCAGGTGGAGTGGGAATGACTACTATTGCTTATGCAGCAGTTACACAGAGTGGCCTTTCTTTCGACAGGCAATTGTGGATGCGCCCTGAAATTATACCGGGATTAAGGGAAATAACCGATGCGGTTCATAAAGAAGGGGCTGCCGTAAGCATTCAGTTGGGACATTGTGGAAATATGTCGCACAAAAGTATTTGTGGGGTAACACCCATAGGAGCTTCTTCCGGTTTTAATCTTTATTCGCCTACTTTCGTGCGTGGCTTGCGCAAGGAGGAACTGCCGCAGATGGCAAAGGCATACGGTCAGTCGGTCAACTGGGCGCGTGAGGCCGGATTTGACGCGGTGGAGATACATGCGGGGCATGGCTATCTTATCAGTCAGTTTCTTTCACCTTACACCAATCATCGTAAAGACGAGTTCGGCGGCTCGTTGGAGAATCGTATGCGCTTTATGGATATGGTGATGGAGGAAGTGATGCGTGCCGCAGGTAATGACATGGCCGTTCTGGTAAAAACCAATATGCGTGACGGTTTTAAAGGAGGAATGGAAATAGATGAAGCTGTGCAGGTAGCGAAACGGTTGGTACAGGACGGGGCTCATGCGTTGGTGCTGAGTGGAGGTTTTGTAAGCAAAGCGCCTATGTATGTCATGCGGGGAGCGATGCCTATAAAAAGTATGACACATTATATGAACTGTTGGTGGCTGAAATATGGGGTGCGTATGGTAGGCAAATGGATGATTCCGACAGTACCTTTCAAAGAGGCTTATTTTTTGGAAGATGCATTGAGATTCAGAACAGAAATAAAGGAAATTCCGTTAGTATATGTGGGGGGGCTGGTATCTCGTGAAAAGATAGATGAGGTATTGGATGATGGTTTTGAATTTGTACAGATGGGAAGGGCGTTGCTGAATGAACCTGGTTTTGTGAATCGGTTGCGCACTGAAGAAAAGGCGCGTTGCAATTGCGGTCATAGTAATTATTGCATTGCGAGAATGTACACTATTGATATGGCATGCCACAAACATTTGGAAGAGAAATTGCCCCTTTGCTTGGAACGTGAAATAGAAAAATTAGAGAACCAATGAGTAAATTAGCCATAATAACCGGTGCCGATGGAGGAATGGGAACCGAAATAACCCGTGCGGTAGCACAGGCCGGTTATCATGTAATTATGTTGTGCTACACTCTTTTCAAAGGAGAGGAGCGTAAGAACCAGTTGATTTTGGAAACAGGCAATAAAGAGATAGAAGTCAGACAGGTTGACCTTTCTTCTATGGCTTCTGTGACTAATATCGCAGAAGATTTGTTGGGGCGTGGAAAACATATCGACTTACTGATGAACAATGCGGGAACCATGAGTTCCGGAGGTTTGATTACAACGGAGGATGGTTTGGAATATACGGTAGCCGTGAACTATGTGGCCCCTTTTTTACTGACCTTGAAATTATTACCTCTGATGGGGCAGGGAACCCGGATTGTGAACATGGTTTCTTGTACGTATTCCATAGGGAAGATTACTCCTGAATTTTTTGTTCGTGGAAAGAGAGGAAGTTTTTGGCGTATCCCTGTTTACAGCAATACAAAGTTGGCTTTGTGGCTTTTTACCCGTGAACTTTCTGAAAGGCTGAAAGCAGAGGGAATCACCGTCAATGCTGCCGATCCCGGTATTGTTTCTACCAATATCATCCGTATGGATATGTGGTTTGATCCGTTGACCGACATACTGTTCCGTCCTTGTATCCGTACTCCGAAGCAAGGAGCTGCGACAGCTGTCAGTTTGCTTTTGGATGAGCGATGGAAAGAAGTTACAGGACAGATGTTTGCTTCTTGCAAGCCTAAAAAAGTAAAGGATAAGTTTATGAATCATCCGCAGGCAAGACAGCTTTGGGCGGATACGAAAGCATATTTGGAGAAACTGAAATTGGAGGAGCCAATTGGCTGAGAATTCCTTTAAATACATAAAAGCCGTATCGTTACTCAAAAGTAGAGTGGATACGGCTTTTATGGTCGGTGAAGAGTGTCTGGTTTCGGATTGCAGTGTAGTTGAGGTTATTCTTTCTTGGCTGCTTGTTCTGCCAGCATCTGTTCACGGCTTTTACTTTGGGTTACAATATAAACTCCCGTGAATACCAGTGCCACAGCTATTCCTTTGGCAACACCGAAGGTTCCCATTCCTAACAAGATAGAGACACTGGTTCCTACAATAGGCTGCACATAGTTGTACATACTGATGACAGTAGGGCGCAATGTTTTCTGTCCGATCATCATCAGAATATAGGCAAGGAATGTTCCACCTACAATGACATAGGCTACACAGGTCCATGTGGAAGTGGAAATTTCGTGAAAATGTATGGTCGAGACCTCATGATAGGAAAATGGAATAAAGCAGATGGCTGCATAGGTGAACATCCATTTCATTAAAGTAAATATGTTGTATCTGCTGATCAGTCCTTTGAAAATAGCCAGATAGAATGAGAAACTGATTTGTGCCAACAGGCAAAGCAAATCTCCCGGAATACTTCCGCCTTTTCCATCTGTTGAGCCTTGGCTGCTCAGTATGAGTGTTAAAGCTCCGATGGAACCTAGAAAAATGCCAATCACTTTTTTCCCTGTAACCGGTTCTTTCAGATAAATGGCAGCGACAATCATAGTGGCGATAGGGGCTGTGGTTGTTACAATGGAAGCATCGATGGGGGAAGTCAGTGATAGTCCGAAAGTAAAACATCCCTGATTCAGGACGATACCCAACAATCCTGCAAAGAACAACATCATCAAGTCGTGCGGCTTTACTTGTTCTTTAGGAGCGAAAATAGAAGCTATCCAAAAACAGATAGCACCTCCTGTCATTCGAAATGTAGCGAGGGAAAGGCCTGAAATACCGTTTTCTAACGCCGTTTTACCAATTGGGGACATTAATCCCCACATTATGGCAGCGCCTAGCAATGCCAAATGTCCTTTGTACTTTTGAATAGCCATTCTTTTTACCTTAAATAACAGTGCAAATGTAGGAGGTTTTTTTTATATTTTCTATCTTTGCTTACAAGTAAATCTATCAAAAATGAAAAAGCAAGCTGATTATATAAAACGTATCGAGATAAAGCGGCTTTGGGGCCGTAAAGATATCTCATGGGAACTGCGTCCGGATGTCAATATTCTGAGCGGAGTGAATGGTATCGGCAAGAGCACTATCCTGAACAGATCTGTGAATAGCCTGACGGCTTTGGAAGGTGGAGCGTTGAGTAACGGTTCGGCTCCCGGGGTACATTTTGTCTTCTCTCCGGAAGATGCTACCCAGATACACTTTGATGTAATCCGTAGTTTTGACCGTCCGTTGATTCATTCGGAACTTCTCGAAAAGATGGCGGATAAGAATGTTAAGACAGAATTGGATTGGCAACTTTATCAGTTGCAACGGCGTTATCTGGATTATCAGGTAAATATCGGTAACCGCATCATCGAGTGCCTTACCTCCGGTGGCCCTGACGGTCAGCTTCGTGCCGCCGAGATGTCTTACCCCAAGACAAAATTCCAGAATCTGATGGATGACTTGTTTGGTGAGACCGGTAAGAAAATCATTCGTAAAAGCAATGAGATTTTGTTTGAACAGGATGGAGATATACTTTATCCTTATCAACTGTCTTCCGGCGAGAAGCAGATTTTGGTTATTTTGCTGACGGTTCTGGTACAAGACAATCGCCGCGGGGTCTTGTTTATGGATGAGCCTGAAGTATCCTTGCATGTGGAATGGCAGCAACGCCTTATTTCATTGATACGGCAATTGAATCCTAATGTACAGATTGTATTGACAACTCATTCGCCTGCTGTGATTATGGATGGCTGGCTGGATGCAGTGACCGAGGTGAGTGATATTACAAAATAAACAATTTCTAACGACGATACTATGGGAAAAAGATTGTCCGAGAATCTGTCCTCCTTATATATTGGTGCGGCCAACAAATTGAAGCCTAAATGTTCGCGACGCAAGATTATTGCATACGTTGAGAGTTATGATGATATTTCATTCTGGCGTACCTTGTTAGGTGAATACGAAAATGAAACTCGTTATTTCGAAGTGATGCTTCCTTCGAAAACCACTTTGGCTAAAGGTAAGAAGTCTGTGCTGATGAATGAACTGGGACCTCGGTTGGGACAAAATATGATAGCTTGTGTAGATAGTGATTATGATTATCTGTTGCAGGGGGCTACCCATACCTCACGTTATATAATAAATAACAAATATGTTTTTCATACCTATGCATATGCTATAGAAAACTATCAGTGTTATGCTGAAGCATTGCATGAGGTTTGTGTCATGGCAACGTTGAATGATCATCCATTGGTGGATTTTGTCGCTTTTATGCGTATGTATTCTCAAATAGCTTATCCGTTGTTCATCTGGTCGGTGTGGTTTTATAGAAAACATAATCTTTCCGAATTCTCTTTGCTTGATTTCTGTTCGTATGTAAAATTAGATAGGGTCAGTGTCTATCATCTTGAACGGAGTTTAGAGAGTATGAGCCGCAGGGTGAGGCGTAAATTATTGGAGCTGGAACGCCGCCATCCGAAAGCCTTGGAGGAAATAGAGGCGATGAAGGGGGAATTTGCCAAATTGGGAGTGAATGAGGACAATACCTATATGTTTATTCAAGGACATCACATTATGGATAGTGTAGTGATGAGATTGTTAGTACCTGTCTGCAATGTGTTACGCCGTGAACGTGAAACGGAGATTAAAGAACTGGCAGAGCATAATATGCAGTTTCATAATGAACTGACCAGCTATCAGCGCCGGCAGTTGGGAGTAGACATTGTACTCCGCAAACATACCAGCTATAAGTTATCACCTCTTTATAAAAAATTGGAAGCAGATATAGAACGTTTCTTGAAACATATCTGAATCGGTTATTTCTTATGGGAGGCAAGTGCTTTGGCTATGAAATGATCTAGTGAGAATTTACCCGGTCCTGCTATATACAATAATATGAATACTACCAGATAAATAAAGGCTAATTCTTTAACGGCGAAAGGATCAGAACCATGAACAACAAAGAATGCGATACACATGGTGAAGATCATCGGAAGCATTGCCAAGCGATAAAGGAATCCGAAAATGAAAGCCATCGAACAAACCATTTCACCAAAAATAGCCAGTACCAGTGAAAGTTGGCTTCCTATTCCTAAAGGATCGGGAAAACTGCCGGACATGACATCGTAGTTGGCCCATTTCTGTACACCGTGCGACATGAGTAAAATACCAAACAGGATTCGTAAAGCTAATATCAGAAGTGACATAGCAGTGCCATCGGGCTTGGATGGAAATAAGAATTTATAAATGACTGACATAATACGTTTTTATTTTTTTGTTTATACTATATTTATATAAACGTAACAAAAGGGTGAAATGTTCAAATCATTCACTGTTTGTTTCTTTGGAGATGGTTGATTCGCTCATATTAATTTTTTATTGTAGAAAAACTCTTGAAACGAATGTCAGGACTTCGTGCAAAAGGAATAAAAAAAGAACAATTATAATAAATATTAGTTCTATATGGTATAATGTTTGTCGTACCTTAGGTAACGATAAAAGCTAACATACGAATATATGAAAACAATTAAATGTATTGGAGTGCTGACATCCGGAGGGGATGCTTCTGGCATGAATGCCGCTATCCGTGCGGTAACCCGGAGTGCAATTTGTAACGGATTTAAAGTGAAGGGTATTTATAGAGGATATGAAGGGCTGATTAATGGAGAAGTGAAGGAACTGACCACCCAGGATGTGAGCAGTGTTATTCAACGTGGAGGAACGATGTTGAAGACAGCCCGTTCTGCTGAATTCCAAACAGTAGAAGGACGCAAGAAAGCATACGATACTATGCAGCGAGAAGGAATTGATGCTTTGGTGATTATAGGTGGAAATGGTTCTATTACAGGAGCCCGGATTTTTGCGGAAGAATATGATGTGCCTTGTATCGGGTTACCTGGTACAATAGATAATGATCTTTATGGTACTGACTTTACCATAGGTTACGATACGGCTTTAAATACGATTGTGGAATGTGTGGATAAAATCCGTGATACGGCAACCTCTCACGACCGTATATTCTTTGTGGAAGTGATGGGACGTGATGCCGGTTTTCTGGCTCAAAACAGTGCCATTGCTTCTGGTGCTGAGGCAGCGATTATTCCTGAAGATCGTACGGATGTGGATCAATTGGAGAAATTTATCGGGCGCGGTTTTCGTAAGACAAAGAATAGCAGTATTGTTATTGTTTCCGAGAGTCCGAAAGACGGAGGTGCCATGCATTATGCAGAGCGTGTCAAGAAAGAATATCCTCAATATGATGTGCGTGTTACCATTTTAGGGCATTTGCAACGTGGAGGTTCGCCTAGTGCTTATGACCGTATTCTTGCCAGCCGTCTGGGGGCGGGAGCTATTGATGCCATATTGGAAGGGCAGCGCAACGTGATGATTGGCATTCATAACGATGAGGTGGTATATGTACCTTTTTCTGAGGCAATTAAAAAAGACAAGCCCCTTGATAAATCGCTTATCAAGGTGCTTGATGAATTATCTATTTAATGAAAATAATCATGAAAGGAGAAGCGGAAGTAATTCTTCTGCTTTTTCTATGATATGTGCCGGATGTAAGGCTTCCAATTCTGTGCGCGGCCGGAATCCCCATGCCACACCTATAGCTGTTACTCCGGCATGATGCGCTGTTTGCATATCTACATTAGAATCACCTACATAAAGTATATCTTCCTGTTTGACTCCTGCTTTTGTCATGATTTCGTTTATGATGGATGGATCGGGTTTTGCGGGGATACCTTCGCGTTGTCCCAGTACTTCCACAAAGTTTATTTCTGGAAAATAGTGTGCTATTAACTTTCGGGTAGCTGCCTGGTATTTATTGGAGGCGACCGCTATCATGATCCCTTGCTGTTGCAGTGTTTTTAATAATTCGGAGATACCGGGATAAGGGCGGCTTAAATCGGCATTGTGCTCATCATAATAGGGGATGAATTGTGAACGTATCTTTAATACATTCTCTTCCGTACGTTCCCCTTCAGGCAGAGCACGCTCAAATAATTTATTGATTCCGTTTCCTACAAAAAAGCGGTATGCTTCCGTTTCATGTGTAGGATAGCCATAATATTGTAAGGCTTGGTTGGTGGCGGCAGCCAGGTCGGCAATGGTGTTCAGTAATGTGCCGTCCAGGTCGAATATTACAAGTTTCTTCATATTTGTACTTCTTTTATCGGTGCAAAGTTACTATTTTTGTATGCAAACTAATAATAATGCTTATGAACTTTCTAGAATTAGTGAAGGCGCGCTATTCTGCACGCAAATATGCCAATCGTCCTGTTGAGGCTGAAAAGTTGGATTATATCATGGAATGTGTACGTTTTGCACCATCTGCAGTTAATTTTCAACCATGGCGTTTCCGTATTGTTACAGATGAGGCCGTACTGAAAGCGTTGTATTCATGTTATAAACGGGAATGGCTTGCTACGGCTCCTTGTATCATAGTGGCTTGTGTGGATCATAATGAGTCTTGGCATCGCCGTGCCGATAATAAGGATCATGCTGATATTGATATTGCTATTGCAGTAGAACATCTTTGTCTGGCTGCTGCCGAACAAGGACTGGGTACTTGTTGGGTTTGTAATTTTGATGCTCCGCAATGCAGTGAGGTTTTGGGACTGCCGGAAAATTTGGAACCGGCCGTTTTGATTCCGGTCGGTTATGCGGAGGATGAACCTACAGAAAAGAAGCGGAAACCATTAAATGAAATCCTTCTTTAAAAAATCACAAAACCACCTTTCGGAGTGTCATCGGGCAGGCAGATTCAATTTCCTTTTACAGTGGATGAAGGTACTGTTAATTTCTTGACCTGATGACTGTTCCGGATTTTAAGCACATTTCTTTAGACTCTTCTTATTTTCTGATAATTTTGCATATTTTGTATTCCATTTATGATAGAAGTAAAGCCGAAATGGCTAAATTTGAGCACTTTTTAGGCTTTGAATAACCTATGAGTGTAGTAAGTACTATTAATAACACTGAAAATTATGGAGAACATAGGAGTTGGATTGATGTTGATGGTGGTCGGTATGGCGACCGTCTTTGTCATTCTCCTCATCGTTATCTATCTAAGCAAGTACCTTATTACTGTTGTCAACAAAGTGGCCCCCGAAGAGACCCCCAAAAAAGCACCTGCTGTAGCACCTACGGCAGATACTGGTGCTATGGATGCTATTAAGGCGGCAGTTGAGATTTTGACAGCAGGTAAAGGTCAGGTGATAAAGATTGAGAAGTTATAATCCAAAAAAAGAAAAACACATTTATCAAAAATGGAAAGAGAAGTAAAATTTAGTCTGGTCTTCCGCGATATGTGGCAGAGTGCGGGTAAGTACGTGCCTCGTGTAGACCAGTTGGTTAAGGTTGCCCCGGCTATTATTGAAATGGGCTGTTTCGCCCGTGTGGAAACAAATGGTGGTGGTTTTGAACAGGTAAATTTATTGTTTGGTGAAAATCCGAATAGAGCTGTGCGCGAGTGGACGAAACCCTTCCACGAAGCAGGCATCCAGACTCATATGCTGGACCGTGCGCTGAACGGTCTCCGCATGAGTCCCGTCCCGGCAGATGTCCGTAAATTATTCTATAAGGTTAAACATGCGCAAGGAACAGATATTACCCGTACTTTCTGCGGATTGAATGATGTCCGCAATATTATCCCTTCTATCGGCTATGCTCACGAAGCCGGAATGATTTCACAATGTTCGCTCTGTATCACTTTTTCTCCGATACATACTGTGGAATATTATGTGAATATGGCCAGGCAGCTTATAGAAGCCGGAGCCGATGAAATCTGTATTAAAGATATGGCCGGCATCGGACGTCCCGTTTCATTGGGAAAGATTGTTGCCGGAATCAAGAAGATTAAAAATATTCCTATACAGTATCACTCTCATGCGGGGCCCGGATTCAATATGGCTTCTATTTTGGAAGTATGCCAGGCTGGTTGCGACTATATTGATGTAGGTATGGAACCATTGTCATGGGGAACCGGCCATGCTGATTTGATTAGTGTGCAAGCCATGTTGAAAGATGCCGGATTTAAAGTGCCCGAAATTAATATGGAAGCGTATATGAAAGTGCGTTCCATGATTCAGGAGTTTATGGATGATTTCCTTGGTTTATATATCAGTCCCAAAAACCGTCTGATGAATTCTTTACTGATTGCTCCGGGATTGCCGGGCGGCATGATGGGAAGTTTGATGGCCGATCTTGAAACGAATCTGGAATCTATCAACAAGTACAAGGCAAAACGTAACCTGCCGTTTATGACTCAGGATGAATTGTTGATCAAGTTGTTCAATGAAGTTGCTTACGTATGGCCGCGTGTGGGTTATCCTCCTTTGGTTACTCCGTTCAGCCAGTATGTGAAGAACCTTGCCATGATGAATGTAATGGCTATGGAGAAAGGTAAGGAACGTTGGGGAATGATTGCCGATGATATTTGGGATATGATTTTGGGTAAAGCGGGACGTTTACCGGGTAAACTGGCCCCTGAAATTATTGAAAAGGCAGAACGTGAAGGCCGCAAGTTCTTTGATGGCAATCCGCAGGACAATTATCCCGACCAGTTGGAAAAATATCGCAAGATGATGCTTGAAAAACAATGGGATAAAGGACAGGATGACGAAGAACTGTTTGAGTATGCCATGCATCCGGCCCAGTATGAAGCTTATAAGAGCGGGAAGGCAAAAGAAGACTTCTTGGCAGATGTGAAGAAACGTCGTGAGGAGAAAGCGAATGCCACTACTCCTGTCGAAGCTGAAAACAAGACCAAGGTATTGACGGTGGATGTGAACGGGCAACCTTATCGCGTTACAGTGGCATATGGTGCTGTAGATCCTGCTACGCTGACAGCTGCTTCGGGTGCAGTTCCCGCACAAGCTGCTCCTGCTCCGGTAGGGGAAGGGAAAGATGTGCTTTCTCCGTTGGAAGGTAAATTCTTCCTAGTAAAGAATGCCCAGGAAACTCCGAAGAAGGTGGGTGAAAAGGTTAATAAAGGTGATGTGATTTGTTACGTCGAAGCAATGAAGACCTATAATGCGATCCGTGCGGAATATGACGGTACTATAACTGCTATTTGCGCTAATTCGGGTGACACGGTTTCAGAGGATGACGTATTAATGAAAATAGTATAATGGAAGATATATTTGAAAGACTTTATGATATGACTGCTTTCAGCAATATTATTGCTGAACCGCAATTCTTGATAATGTATGCCATTGCGTTCATCTTACTTTACTTGGGGATCAAGAAAAAGTACGAACCGCTGCTGCTGATTCCGATAGCTTTCGGAGTGTTGCTGGCTAACTTTCCCGGTGGTGAGATGGGGGTTGTCCAGGCCGATGAAAACGGCATGGTAATGGTGAATGGAGCACTGAAGAACATCTGGGAAATGCCGTTGCACGAAATTGCGCACGACTTGGGCCTGATGAACTTTATCTACTACATGTTGATTAAGACCGGTTTTCTTCCGCCTATCATTTTTATGGGGGTAGGTGCTTTGACAGACTTTGGTCCGATGTTGCGTAATTTGCGGCTTTCTATTTTCGGAGCTGCTGCACAGTTGGGTATTTTCACAGTATTGTTGGTAGCTATCTTGATGGGGTTCACTCCGAAAGAGGCGGCTTCATTGGGTATTATTGGTGGAGCAGACGGTCCTACCGCTATCTTTACCACTATTAAACTGGCTCCCCATTTGCTAGGGCCGATTGCTATTGCCGCTTATTCGTATATGGCTCTGGTACCCGTTATCATTCCGTTGGTTGTGAAAATCTGGTGTACGAAGAAAGAATTGAGTATCAATATGAAGGAACAGGAAAAGAAATATCCTTCTTCGGTAGAAATCAAGAATCTTCGTGTGCTGAAGATTGTATTTCCGATTGTAGTGACTACGGTGGTCGCTCTGTTTGTGCCAAGTGCAGTGCCTTTGATTGGTATGTTGATGTTTGGTAACTTGATTAAGGAAATAGGTAGTGATACTTCACGTTTGTTTGATGCAGCTTCAAATAGTATCATGAATGCGGCAACTATCTTCTTGGGGTTGTCAGTCGGTGCGACAATGACTACGGAGGCATTTTTGAATTGGACTACTATCGGTATTGTGATAGGTGGTTTCTTGGCGTTTGCCTTGTCTATTTCCGGTGGTATCTTGTTTGTGAAGTTGGTGAATCTTTTCACTAAGAAGAAGATCAATCCACTGATTGGGGCTACAGGTTTGAGTGCTGTGCCCATGGCCAGCCGTGTGGCTAATGAAATTGCTTTGAAGTATGACCCCAAAAATCATGTGCTTCAATATTGTATGGCAAGTAACATTTCAGGAGTTATCGGTTCTGCCGTGGCTGCCGGTGTGCTGATTTCATTCCTACAATAAAAATCATCGTATTTAAATTGTTCGGGCACGAATTATACGGAAATTACAGGTGTTTTAGACAATACTGTAAGATCTGTATAGTTCGTGTCTTTTATTCTCTTTCTGTATCGTTCTCCTGGCTAAAACAAATAGAATAGGCCCTCTCCTCACGAAGAAAGCCTATCGTTAGATTAATGTTTAATATAAGAGAGAGTTTTATAGTCCTAACAGTTCATTGAACTTCTCTGCTGTCTTGGGATCTGACGGACGGGTCATATTGGCAGAGATGATTTTGCCATCCCGATCCAGCAGGATAAAACGGGGAATGCCGTTGATGAGGTAAGCATCCATAAAGGTCCTGTCTGTTCCCATGTGTAACTGGATCCCTTTTAGTTGATCCTTTGTTACCATGTTCTCCCATGCCTTTTTGTTCTTGTCGCATGACAGGCTGACAAAATGAATATCCTTTCCTGCATATTTCTCTTCCAATTCCTTTAACGCAGGAAGTTCTCCACGGCAAGGGCCACACCAGGTAGCCCACACGTCAATATAGATATATTTCCCTTTCAAATCTGCCAAAGATACTGTTTTCCCATTTATATCCGGATAGGAGAAGCTAGCTGCTGAGGGATTGCCTGATCTTAATTTTTCCCACTTGGTACAAAGTGCGTTGAATTTTTCTATGGACTTTGCATCCTTCACATGTTTGCGGAATAGGACAATCAGCCCGTCTGCTTCATCCAGCCCGTTATTGTCTACAAAGTTATAAACAAATTGGTCAATCAGAAATTCTGCAACCTTTTCATCTTGTATGGTTGCATCTACGTAGTTTACACTTTGTTCTGTAGAACTTGATGCAACTGTTTTTCCTTTATTACTAAAGGCACTGATAGCATCGGGAAGAAAAGCCTTATATTCTTTTAGAGCTAATAAACTGGCATTGATCGGAGTAATAGCTTCCAGTTTTTCATAATATGCTTTGGAAGGAATATAGTTGTCATCCTTTCCAAAATGAGGATGATACAAAGCGTATTTGGAGAAATAATAATACGTATAGAATTGCAAACGTATTTTTTCCTGTGCAGTGAAATCGGCTGGAAGTTTTGCGGCTTCCAATACTTGGCAATTGGCTGCGTACAGGCTGTCCCCTTTGTGTATGAGGGCGGCCTCTTGCATTTTCATATCGGGCATACCGAGTGATTGGAGCTCTTTGCTTCCCAGATAGGTGTTGATAGCGGCACCTGCTCCTTCAAAGGTTGTGTTTCTCCACATGTTGTCACTGTCGAATGACAAGGTAAGGTCTTGATTGGGATCCAGATAAAGAGTACGGCGTCCGCGTGTGTATTGCATGGTTACATATTGCGGAGTGAATCCTGTGATTTCTATGTTGCCGTTTCCAGCGGCATCAATCGCCACTTCTTTTTGTTCGCCACTTTGGCTGAAAGTCAATCTCACTTTGACCTTCTCATTGGGATTGGTGACCTTAAAAGTGAGCTTTGCAGCTTCTGTAGCGGTAAAGGTACTCAGCGCAAGGCCAAGTACCATGATGGATTTTAGAGTTCTCATCTTATTTTTTTCTTTTAGGTTTCATTTTCAATGCATCGGGACGCATGTTATAGACTTTTTTTCCGTATGCGGGTTCTGTGCTGAGGCAGGCAGGGATGGGGGCTTTGCCGTTCAGTTTGCGAAGCACCATTTCCAAGGCGGCTGCATATTCCTGATGGATGAAAGCATCATCTCTGTCTGTTTGGTTATAAGCAATGTATTGCAGATAGCCTACACATTTGTTGAACCAGAATTCGGGAAGTTCCTCTGCTTTGTATCCCAAACGGGCGATAAATTTCAGTCTACTGATTAACTCTTGCTGATTGACTGTGGTGTCTGCAATCATCGCATCAATCTGGGTAGCTGCCGCTTCATACTTTTGTTCCCGGATATCATTATTGATACGGATCATTTTCAGATTGAAATCTTTTCCTTCATAGTTGCATAAGGCTTCAATTTCCGCCAATTCGCCGTATGAAGTTTCTTTTGCCAATTTAGCATCAACAGCTTTTTTGCCGAAACGCTGGCAGAAATCTGCATAATTGTCTGATACTTGCTTCAGGTACGGGTTCATGCCATTGATGGTGTTTACATATACTTCCCATACATTCGGATCAGTCAGTTTGGCACCTCCTTTTATTAATTCATCAAAAGCGGCTTGTACGTTATTGCGTGCATAGACTGAATAGTGATAATTGATGTAATCAATCAAGAATGCACGTTCTCTGTTCCCCTTGGTATATTGCTCTTGCAGGTAAAAAGAGCGTTTGGTAGGAATGTTTGCGTCTTTTCCTGTCTGAATAAACTGTTCGGGAGTCTGACGGCTGCTGCTGCGATGAACAATTTCTTCGGTAGCAGGATCGACGAAGGCATAAGTAGGGTAGCTGCGTACACCGTATTTCTTGGCTAATGTAATTCCTTCACCTTCTTCAGCATCAATTTTGAGGTTGATGAAAGTTTGGTTATAGTAGTAACCCACTGTAGGCAAAGAGAATACGGTTTGTGCCATATTCAGGCAAGGTCCGCACCATTGGGTATAGAAATCAATGAATATCAGTTTATTTTCTGCTTTGGCCTTGGCTACGGCTTCTGCCCAAGTAGTGCCGTGCAGGAAATTGATTCCTGCATTCTGGGCATTTAAGTGAATCGCATAGATACATGCGAAAATGAGTAAGATATATTTTTTCATGTCTTTGAATTTAATATGTTAATAACCAGGGTTTTGTTTACATTCCAGATTAGAACTGATTTCTGACGACGGAATGGCATCGATACGGCGGTCTATGATGCGTTGGTAATAATTGTCTCCTTGTGCTTCCGATTTTTCATATTCTTTTTCCAAAGCTTCTCTTAACGTCTTGTTCAAAGCAAGCAGACGGGTGAAATCGGGTTTCTCTGTGTATCCTGCAAAACGGATCATGGCAAACCATTCATGCCAGTTCTCGAAAGACAATTCCAGCATCCATTCGTTGAATATGGCGGTTTCCAGTTCTTCGTTATTGGCTGGAAGAATTATTTCGGCTCCTGCTCTTTCGCGTAGTTTACGGATCGGTGCGTAGGCTTCGGATATAGAGGCTCCCGAACGATACAAGGCTTCGGCTTTTATCAGATAAAGTTCAGAAACACGGCTGAAGATGACAGGCATGTCATTGGCATCATTCAGCAGCTTCTTTACCGATTTCAGGTTGTAGGCTACCGCAGAACTGCGGCTGTCCATCAGGCTGTCTACTTTAGAGAAGATGGCATCGGCGCGAGGATCATCCCCCACCAGTTCCACATACTCATTGGTGGGCCCCCAGTAACCTTGTTTTTTCGTGGGGCTGTTACCGTAACATTGCTGACGGGTTGAAGTGTTGGTGGCATCTTTTTGGTCGAATACACGAGCGAATAGAATCTCTTTGGTTGTTGAAAACTTATCAAAAACGTCACCATAGTTTGCTTCCGGCAATGGAGAATTTGTATCAATTGCATCATTAACTGCTGCTACCGCTTCTGTGTATTTTCCTGCATACAGCAATACTCTTGCCTTTAATGCCTTGGCTGCTTCTTTAGAAGCTTGTGAAAGCTTTTTCCAATCAGGAGCTTTTTCAATAGCTATTTCCAGTTGATCCAGAATATATTGATAAGAATCGGCTACGGAGCTACGCGCCTTTAAAGCATTGGATACGGATGGAGCTTCATTACGCATGACAACCCCGTATTCACTATTCATATCCCAAAATTCGCAGTAACGAACCAAGATATTGAAGTAGGCCAAAGCGCGTAAATAGGCTATTTCACCTAACACTTCGGCTCTACGGTTTCCGGAGAACTCTCCGTCACTCATGCGGTTACAGGCTGTTTCCAGGAAGTTGGCGTTTTTGATTACAGCGTAATCTGCATCCCATTCCGTTGCATCACTGAATGATAGGGTAGGCAACATTCGTTCGGAGTAGTAAACGGCATTACCGGCGCTGACAATTTCTTGACGCCACATGGTTCCGGCTTTGAATGAGCCGCTGACTGTAGGAAATATGACATTGAATCCATTTCCGGGTAAGGAGTATAATAAATTCCATTTAGAGCAAGCTCTACGGCAGCGGGTGTTGTGATGGCACCGTCTAAATCTGCTTCGAATTCGGGCTTTTGGTCCAAGACATCTACCAACTGGCACGAGGAAACGCCCATTGTAAGTAAAGCTAAGAATATATATTTTTTCATTCGATTATACATTTAAATGATTATAAGTTAATTTTTAAACCAGCCGAGAAAGAGCGGAAACCCGGATAAGTGGAGGTTTCATAGTTACCGCCATAGTTGCTGTTACTGTTTACGGTAGCAGGGTCTGTTCCCGGATAAGAGGTGAGCGTGAACAAATTGGTAGCCGAGACAAATAGTTGTCCTTTAATTACTTTGTTTAAAGGTAAATTATAAGTCAGACGCACTTCCTGCAAACGGAAGAAGGAGGCATTAAACAATTCATGATCGGTTAGTCTAGGTACACCGTCACCTATATACAAGGCCGGGTATTTGGCATCTTTGTTGGTGTCAGACCATCTGTCATTCAATCCATAGTCAATCAAACCGGTTAATTGTCCGGGTAGATTCTGCAATGTTTTGTTATAAATCTTCAAACCACCGATCTGATATCCGAAGTTGGCGAACAGGCTGAATTGTTTATAAGATAAATTGGCAGTCAGACCGCCGAACAGATCCGGATCCGGATTACCGATAATAACACGGTCATTGTAGTTGATGATTCCATCTCCATTTAAATCCTTAATTTCCAAATGTCCCGGTTTTAATGAGTTACCATTGTAATAACTTTGTCCCTTTGATTTAGCATAGGCATTCAATTCATCTATTCTGGCTTGATCTTGTATGATCCCGGCATATTCATAACCATGGAAAGCTCCCATTGGATAGCCTACAGCCAATACTTGGTCGGCATAGCTGCCTTGAACTACTACATTCATAGCTGATTGTGCTCTACCTTCTTCAACCAGTTTGGTGACTTTATTCTTGTTATGTGACATATTCAAGGTCAGGTCCAAGTTCCAGTCTTTAGTAGATAATACACGGCCTACCAGGTTTATTTCAATACCGCGGTTGGTCAATGCTCCGATATTACGGTTCATCTGCATAGAGCCACCGGTTGCACTGGGCGGGAAATCAAATGACCAGATCAAGTCTTTGGTATCTTTGATATAGCCGGAGATAGAACCGGTCAGTCGGTAATCGAACAATGCGAAATCAAGACCTAAATCATATTGGGTCGATTTTTCCCAACGGATGTCGCGGTTACCCACTTGTTTATGTATAATGGCTGACAGATTATTATAACTGGTTGCTTCGTATAAATCACGATTAGAGAAGCTGGTTAAGTTTTGGGTACCGGTAGTACCTACGCTGGCACGTAATTTCAAATCATTAATGAATGTCAGGTTTTTCATGAATTTTTCCTGAGAGATACGCCATGCAATGGCTCCTGAAGGGAAGAAACCATAACGGTTGTTCGAACCAAACATGGATGAACCATCATAACGCCCTGTAAAAGTGAACAGGTAGCGCTCCATTAATTTATAATTGATACGGGCAAATGAAGAGAACAGACCACTTGCATTATATCCGTTACTCCAAGATGAGATGCTTGCGGCACTTCCTAAATTGGTGTAAATATCATTATCCGGATAAGTCTGGCCATTCATTCTTGTACTACGGCTTATACCACGTTCAAAGGAGATACCGGCTACGGCATCCAAAACATGATTCTTGTTGAACTCATAGTTATAATTCAATGTATTGTCGAATACGGTTTTTGAATATTTATAATGATATTCTGACCCACTGGCTTCATTTCTAGTACTTAGAAAACTTGGACTGAATGAATTGTTTTCAGTAAATTGTAAATTACCCGATAAACTGGAACGAAACCGGAATCCTTTCCAAATATCAACTTCTCCGTATACGGTTCCCATGATGCGGTAAATATTATCATGATTTTTCTTATAGGTGTTGGCTACCGGGTTGGCTTGACCTGTGGACATATCAAATTCACCGTTATCATTATATATAGGAAGGTCAGGACGGAATCCTTGCGCACTAAATAGTGATGTGTTCGCATTATTTTGGTCTGTATAACTCATATTGGCATTAATACCAAAACGAAGGATAGGCAGCACGTTCATTTCTGTAGACACACGTGCGTTATATCGGCTTAAGTCACCTCCTTTGACCATACCTTGCTGATCGAATACTGATAATGAAATAAGGTATTTAGATACTTTACTGCCTCCGCTTACAGTCAAGTCGGCATTATGGCGGATAGCAGTTTGTTTCACTTCATCAAACCAATTGGTGTTGGCACTGCCTAATGCAGTGGAATTAGGTTCAAGAATTTCCAATGCATATTGGTTGGACGGATCATATACCAAGGTTTCTTTGGCAAAGCGGCGTACTGTTTCCCGCCATTCATCACCATATAAAATACGGAAGTTCTTAATTTGAACATCAGTGGTAACATTGTAGTTGAAGCTGACGGTAGGTTTGGAACCTTCCACTCCTTTTTTAGTGGTAACGATAACTACACCATTTGCGGCGCGAGAACCATAGATAGCAGCCGCAGAAGCGTCTTTCAGTACGTCCATAGACTGGATATCATTGGGCGAAATTGCATCCAGCATACTGGGATCTTCTACAGGAACTCCGTCGATCACATACAAGGGTTCATTGGAACCGGTCAATGACGTGGCACCCCGCACACGTACACGGACAGTTTCACCCGGAACACCTGTATTTTGGGATACCTGTACACCGGCAGCCAAGTTTTGAAGCATGGAGGTTACATTAGGAGTGTTTAATTGGCTCAATTGTTTTAAACCTACTGAAGCAACAGAACCGGTCAAGTCCTTAATGGAGGAAGTACCATAACCTACTACGACAACCTCGTCCAGATTAGTTACTTCACTTTCCATTTTTACATTGAAGACATGTTTGTTACCAATTTTCTCCTTAACCGTCTGCATACCGATAAAGCTGATCATTAGTTCGTCATTTTTAGTATTTTCGGGATAAGACAACATGAACTGCCCATCCATATTGGCTACAGTACCGAAAGTTGTACCTTGGATGACAATAGAAGCTCCAATGACCGGTTCACCCGTATCATCTTTGATAACTCCGGTAATCGTTCTGCGTTTGGCATTTCTGTCAATCGGTAATATTAACACATAATTGTTTTCCACTAACTCATAACGCATACCTGCCTGGCTACAAATCACTGAAAGTGCTTGCTCTAAAGGTTCTTTGTTTAATGTTAGTTTCAAAGGTACATTGTTCAAAGTTGCATCTTCGTACATGATATTAATTCCGGTTTGCTTTTTGACCATGTTAAGGGCCTCTTTCACACTGATGTTTTCACTTTTGATAGTGACTGTCTTATCAGCTGATACATTTGCAAACACAGCGTTGAATGTGCAGAATATGCACATTAGCATTACTAAAAACCTCATTTTTGGAGGTTTAGCTACTAAACTCTTCCAAAGCTCGTTTCTTTTCATAAAACTCAAATAACTTATTTAATAATTTAGAATATTCCTGTTATACAGGGCTTGATTATTGTTTTTTTACTAATATGGTTTCTCCCTTTTTCTCAAACTTGACATCGGATACACGATGAATGATGTCTAGTGCAAAGTCCAAAGGCTTGTTGCGGAAAATAACTCCGGTGAATTTCATGGTTTCTAATTCCTTGGATGCTATTTGAATATCTACATTATAGCATCGCCTTTTATTTCTTTTGGAATATCAAAACAAGTAACGTTTTTTTGATACTTATTTTCATTTATTAGTTTA
>ENA-USUJ01001381-USUJ01001381.1-human-gut-metagenome-genome-assembly--contig:-NODE-1381-length-20670-cov-5.576652_pt1 | contig 20670 bp, 17 predicted proteins | sample MGYA00250061_ERZ773398 | MGnify/ENA primary metagenome ERZ773398 (study PRJEB29103, sample SAMN06111992) | human gut metagenome | biome: human gut; feature: ankylosing spondylitis patient; material... | reverse complement strand
CTCTTTCCCTACACGACGCTCTTCCGATCTCGCCTTCACGCCCTCATACATAACGGAGGGCTTGAAATCAGGACCGATCACACCGGTCGTGAAGGGCTCTCCCCCGCCCCCGATAGGCGTCAGGTAGACAAACCACTTGAAATTCTTCATGCCGTATGCAAGCCCCATAGAGGCATTGAACAGCAGTTCCTCATCGGAGGAAATGCGGTAAGCGCCGCGTATTTCCATGCACTGCATATAGTAGCCCGTCGAGGCGTTGTACTTCAGCCCATACTGCCGTATCTTATTGAGCGAATTGTATACGCCCCAGTTGAAGCCGCCGTCAGCCATGAAGCAGTAGTTGTCGTAGGACAGGTACTCCATCCGATGCGTACCGCCTGTGATGGCGCAATACTCCGACACATACTCATCCCAGGAAGGGAATCCGCCGATGGGCAGGAGATTGAGGTGCGGGGTGATGTGATGGTTGTAGTCGTGGATGATGCGTGCCACGCGGGCGTAGTCGTTGGATTCCTCGTGCGGCTCATCCACGAGATAAATGCCGCCGAAGCCGGCACGGTTCTCGTACTTTTGAACCAGCTCGATGATCCGGCTTTGGCTCGCCTTGGACAGAGCCAGGTCGTGGAGCGGATCGCTGACCGAGTAGAAGATATCCCGCTTGGCGCACAGGTACATCATATAGTCGCAGACCTGATTGCCGGCGGCATCGTAGGTGCGCGTCTCTTCCAGGAATCCGATGCCAGCCTCCTTCATGTAGTCCAGGCACGCGGGAATAACATCGGGATACCCGAAATTGGAATGGTAAAAGGTGCTGATGCGGAATGCAGTCTGCGTATCGTCCAGCACGCGCACGTGGCAGGCGGTCAGGTTCTCGCCGTCATAGGCGTAAACCAAGGTATCGCCAAAGCCGCGGGGCGTAATGCTGCCCGTATTGCAGTCGATCTCCGCCACGGCAGGGTCATCCGTGAAGAAACGCAGGGGTGCTTCCTCCGTGACGTTAGCAATGCGGCGGTATGCCGCAGTCAGGGTAGCGGAAGTATCCGTATAGAGCCAGATGTCGTTCTGGCGAAGCACGAGGTTATCGGTACGGCGCACGTCCGCCAGCACCTGCATCTCGCCCAGTGCAAAGCGGTACTTTCCCTTATCCTCTGCCATCCGATGCACCAGCAGGCGGACAAAGGACGCCTCAACGCCGCCCATATCCACCGTTACGCCTGCCTCGCCGACGCCGGACACGTCGGTGCGGCTCTGCACCGTTGTCCATGCCTGCCCGTCATCCGATACCTGCAGGTCAAAGTCAACCGGGAACAGCTCCGCCTCACCGGCGGCAGGCAGCAGAACGACCGAACGGACCGTATACGCGCGCGTCAGGTCAACGAACAGGTACACCTCGCTTTCCGCCGCCGAAAAGTCCTGGCTGGAGAACGGAGTGGCCAGGTCGTTGTCATTGGCGTGCAGGTTGGAATACCCGTCGGTATTGCGGCAGGAGCCTGCCATGGCATACCCGGCGTTCGCCACATTGGCGATGCCTATGACGTCCTCTGACACGGTCGGTTTGGTTTCCGTCTCGGTCTGCGTGTCGGTATCGGCAGCTGCCGATCCGGTCTCCGTACCCGTGACGGCTTCCGTTGCGGTTTCGGTTCCGGTTGCGGAACCCGCCGTCTCGGACGAGGTGCCCGTGTTCGTTTCAGTCGGTCCGGTACAGGCGCACAGAATCGCGATGAGAGACAGCATCAGACCTGCTGTCACCAGAAGCAGTTTTCCCCGATGTTTCATGTTTATGACCGTTCCTTTCTCACCAACGCGGTAGTTTTCGGCGGTTCCGGCTTGCCGGAATGGCGGTCACTCAGACTGCCAGGGCACAAAACTCCTGTCCGAAAAAGCATTTTCAGACTGTTATCCTCCGCTCACCCAAGAAACTGCCGATCTGTTCCCCGCGCTTGATTGCAATCAGTATAACACAAAAAAAGACAGCTGTCAACCGATAGCCGGCAAAGATTCTGCCGGCGGCAAGGATCCTGCCGTCGGCAAGGATCCTGCCGTCGGCAGGGATCCTGCCGTATTTCCCTGATCTGCGTTCAGCGGGCTTTGGACTCCGCTCCCCCCCTCCCCGACGGCAAAAAAGTGCCTGCCACGCCGAGCGCCAAGGAAAAATTCCCTTGACATGCGATGTAATTTGTAGTACAATATTCGCGTACATATGCGCGGCTGGTTCGCGCAAAAAAACGTGCGAAAGGCAGGATTTTGAGGTATGTCTAAAAAGAAAGGCGGATTCTGGTCAGATTTCAAAGCGTTTATCACACGCGGAAACGTAGTGGATATGGCAGTCGGTGTCGTCATCGGCGGTGCGTTCGGAAAAATCGTGACAGGTCTTGTCAATTACGTCATCAACCCCTGCGTCAGTCTGCTGACAGACGGAACCGATCTGGATAATATCAAGACCGTGCTCCGCAAGGGCGTGGAAGCCACCGAGGGTGTCGAAGCGGTTCCCGAGGTTGCTATCCTGTGGGGAACATGGATCCAGACCATTCTGGACTTTATTCTGGTCGCGTTCTGCATTTTCCTTGTACTGCGCGTGATGATGCACGCCAAGAACAGGCTGGATGCGAAGAAGATCGCCGCGGCAGAAGCCGCCAAGGCTGCCGCGCAAGCGGAAGCTGACGCCGCCGCCGAAGCCGCCAAAGCCGCCGAGGAAGCGGCAGTTGCCCGGCAGGTTGCGGTCGAGGACGCCATCCTCCGGCAGGAGCAGTTGCTGGCAGAGCTGGTCGAAGCTGTCAAAAGCAAGTAATCCGTAATAGGAAAGAGGCACGCGGCATCCGAAATCGGATGTCCGCGTGCCTCTTTTTTCAGGCATCGGCAGATTCGCCGGGAACCGGTCGCGCCCTCAGTTCCCTTCCTCGGCGTAGGTGAAGGTCGCGTGCTGCATGAGCCAATCGCTCATGCGATCCGCAAGCGCGGACTGTCTCAGATACAGCTCGCCCATGCTCTTGACGATCTCGTCGGAGGTCATCTGCCCGGAGTACTGCTGCAGCCAGTACTCCACGACCTTCTTGTACTCCTCATCGGTGACAGTCTCCATGTTCTCCTTCTCGGCAATGGCGTGCGTGATCATGTCCTTCTTCACAAGCCGGACGGAGAGCTGCTTCAGCTCCTCCTTCCATGTTTCGGCGGACTTCAGTCCCATGTACCAAACCGAGAAATGCGCCTCATCGGGATACATCTTGGTAAAGTTCTCCCCGTAGTAGGTGGAATACTGGCTGTATGCAGACTTGATCTGGCTGAGGTAGGAATCATAGTAGAAATCAATCTCGGACTGCGGCAGGTTCCGGCAGACCGCCTTGTCGGTCAGGTATGTCCACAGCGCGTCTGTCTTGGCGTACGACACCTGGTCGGCAATTTTGGACTCCAGCTGCTGGCGGATATAGGCGATGTACTCCTGCAGGTACTCCGCATCGCTGGTATACACGTCCTTCTTGGCGGTGTACTTCAGCGTCTTCTCCACAAACTCCCGGTTGAACTCCGGCAGGGTGTACTGAACGGCATACTCCACCACCACGTAAAACGTAGCCTCCTTACCGTTCAGCTCCTCCTTGCCATAATCCTGCGGGAAGGTCGCCTTGACCGTGACCGGGCTTTCCTTGGAGGTCAGCGCGGGAATGACATCGATCAGCCCGTCCTCAAAGCCGGGGATGAAGGATCCGGAGCCGAGCTTCAGCTCATAGGGAGTCTTATCGTCCCAGTTGGAACCGCCGGAGAACTCCTTGCCGTCAATCTCGCCCTTGTAGTAGATGAAGGCGGAGTCGCCCTTCTTCATCTTCTTGTCGGTCATCTTCTCGGTGCCGTTATCGGCAACGCGGTACTCAAACAGTATGGTCTGCTTGATATACTCTATCGCGTCCTCATCGGTCACGCGCAGACTGGCAGGCAGTGTCAGCTTCATGTCGGAGTAGTCAGACGGCTCAATATCGACATCTGCGGACACATCGGCAGACAGGTAGTCGTAGCGGACCGGTGCTGTCACGTCCTCATTCAGGCGGGATGTAGCAGTGGCGGTTCCAGAATCGTCCGTGGCGGATCCGGTTTCCCCGGTGGCGGTTTCGGACGAGGAACTACTGCCGGGCACATTGCAGGCAACCAGCAAGCACAGGCAGGTAAAAAGTGCCGCCGCCATGGCGAGCAGGGTAATTTTTGCGGTTCTCATTCGGTTCATGTTCTCCTCTGTGTGGGATTGCGCTCCGGGGAGCGTCGAAAGTATCGTTTCTTACTATACACCATTTTGCAGAAAAAATCAAGTGTTCTTTGTAAAATTCACAGGGCGACAACATTTGCTTGTTTTTCGTTTCCCGCTCCTCGCTTCCCGTATCGTTTTCTTATGAGACAGAGCGCAAGATTTACAGTCTGTTCAGGAATAGGGGGAGATTTGGTGATATGATGGGTGGGAAAGCACAGGGGAAAGGGAGCATACAGGCATGGAGCAAGCATTGATTCCGTTGAGTGAATCCGGCGTTCGCAGGGGACTCGCGGAGTATGGCGGTATACAGATAAAGATATTTGAAGAGATTGATTCGACCAACACGGAAGCGAAGCGTCTTGCGCAGGCAGCCGGATGTCCGACAACACTTCTTGCCGCGCGTGCGCAGACAGCGGGGCGGGGACGGCTGGGACGGGATTTCTATTCGCCGGCAGGGACGGGGCTATATATGACTCTGCTCTGGCGCACGGACAAGCCGCTGGACGAGGCAGTATCGGTAACGGCGGCGGCGGCAGTCGCAGCAAGCCGTGCTATCCGGACGGTTGCCGGAGTCGAAACCGGCATCAAGTGGGTCAATGACCTATACCGGAGCGGCGGAAAGGTCTGCGGCATTCTGACCGAAGCCGTCACGCCGCGCGCGGGGGAGACCTACCTTGCGGCAGGCTGAACCCGAAAAATGTGCCTGCGTAATCTGCCGATTTCATCTTCGCTTTGAGCTCCTCACCGATGTATTTGATTCCCGCATCGGTAAACACGGTGATTCCGTATCCCTTTGTTGAAATATGCCACTTCCTGTCGCCCGTGCTGATAAGCAGCAGCACGCCGCTTCGATCCTCGCCGCGACCGAATCCGCAGTAGTCGAAAATGTCATCCGCACAAGCCTCCGCAGTTGAGCCGTTAAGGCTTTTCACCGTGCAGACAACATAGTCCATTCCGTACTTGCTGCTGAGCTCACCCAGTTTTTTCCTAAGTTCGGCACGCTGTTCCGTTTCGATCATACCGGCACCGTCCAAAACGCATGTGAACTCATCCATTGATCTTATCTCTTCCGGAAGCCTTTCGAGCCCCTCAAGCCCCTCATCAACAGGAGTATCGTTGGGATAAATTTCAAAAACATAGCTTTCGGCAAGGTCGATATATGCCTTGATGCCGCCAAAATAGGTTTCGGGTCCGTTATATGCATCGCGCAGCGCATCTTCCTGTTCTTTCGTCAGCATGTTCTGCATATTGCCGCCGCACAGTATGTACCACGACGAATCCGGACCATCTGTGAGCACTACCCGGCCCCCGCCATGGATACGGCCCTCAACTTCCTCTCCACCCACGATACCGAACGCGCCCTCACCGTCATTGCGGATGAGCCCGCCAATGGCCGGGGCCGGGAGTGGCAGAGCGGCCGCTGTGTGACCGGAGAGGCTTACGAAGAGGGCATCCTCCGGCTCAAGATGGCCTACGCCATCATCTACACCCTGCCCGGCGTGCCCTGCCTGTACTACGGCGACGAGATCGGGATGCAGGGCTACCGCGACCCGTTCAACCGCGGCTATTACTGCTGGGACAGCCACGAGAAGCGGCTCCGCCCGGTGCTGGCACAGCTGGCGCAGCTCCGCCACACCTGCGAGGCGTTCCACTCGGGTGCCCTGCGGGTGCTGCGGGCGGACGGCGGCGTGCTCCACTACCAGCGCATTGGGCTGGTGGAAACGGCAGAGATCATCGTCAACCGCACCGAGCACCTCATCGTGGAGCCACTGGCCTCCGGCAAGCATACCGAGGTGAACCCCATGGGCTTCACCATCGTGGTGGAAGAGGTGGGCCACAACCCCAACCACAGCTATTACGATTACAAGTGACCTGATTTCGTATCCCACGCAACAATTCATGAAAAAATCATTGACTTGCACCCGGCTTTCTGCTTTATAATAGAGGCAGAAACCCCGCAAAGGAGGGATGTGCATGTCTCTGGTCGTCTCCATCGACCCCATCTTCTGGCTGCTGTGTGCCATCGGTTTTGTGGTGCTGGAAGCCATGACCTGGAATCTCGTCTCCATCTGGTTTGCCGTGGGCAGTGCCGCTGCCCTGCTCAGCTGCCTGCTGGTGCAGTCGTTCCGGGTGCAGGCGGCGGTATTTATCGCCGTCAGCGCCCTCTGCCTGCTGGCCTTTAAGCCTCTGGCCAAAAAGCTGCGCAAAGCCCCCACCGCCACCAACGGCGACCGCAACCTGGGCCGGGAAGCCACGGTGCTGACCCCTGTGACGGCAGAGGCCACCGGCCGCGTCCGGCTGGACGGCGTGGACTGGAACGCCCGCTGTGTCACCCCGGGTGACACCCTCGCCCCGGGCGAGAGCTGCCGCGTCACGGAAATTCACAGCACCCTGCTCATCGTGGAGCCCATCCGTACCGAAACCACTCATTAACAAAGGAGCGAACTATGGTCTTGTTTTTTGTCATCCTCGCCCTCATCCTCGTGGTTCTGCTGGTGGTCATCACCAACATCGTCATCGTGCCCCAGTCCATGGTCTATGTCGTGGAGCGGCTGGGCAGCTACTCCGAGACCTGGGCCTCCGGCCTGCATGTCAAGATCCCGTTTATTGAGCGGGTGGCCAAAAAGGTCAGCCTGAAAGAGCAGGTGGCGGACTTCCCGCCCCAGCCGGTCATCACCCGCGATAATGTCACCATGCAGATCGACACGGTGGTCTTCTTCCAGGTAATGGACGCCAAGCTCTACACCTACGGCGTCAACCAGCCCATCGCGGCCATCGAGAGCCTGTCCGCCACCACCCTGCGCAACATCATTGGTGAGATGGAGCTGGACCACACCCTCACCAGCCGTGACACCATCAACAGCAAGATCACGGCCATCCTGGACGAAGCCACCGACAAATGGGGCATCAAGGTCAACCGGGTGGAGGTCAAAAATATCATTCCGCCCCGTGAGATCCAGGAAGCCATGGAAAAGCAGATGAAAGCCGAGCGTGAGAAGCGGGCCGTCATCCTGAAAGCCGACGGTGAGAAGCAGGCCGCCATCACTGCCGCCGAGGGCGAAAAAGAATCCGCCATCCTCCGGGCCGACGCTGTCAAGCAGCAGCGCATTCTGGAAGCCGAGGGCGAAGCACAGGCCATCCTGGCCGTGCAGAAAGCCAACGCCGACGCCATCCGCCTGCTGAACGAGGCCATGCCCAACGATAAAGTGCTGGCTCTCCGCAGCCTGGAAGCACTGGCCAAGGTCGCCAACGGCAAGGCTACCAAGATCATCATCCCCTCCGAGCTGCAGAACCTGGGCGGCGTGGTGCCCGCCATCAAGGAGCTCGTCACCGAGCCCCGGAAAGAAGAGTAACCTATGATCTACGATACCCTGAACAACCTCCCCAATTACCTGGGCATGAGCGACAACCTGGACACCGTGATCGAATACATCATGGCCCGGGACATCAACACCCTGCCCGCAGGCAAGACCCGTATCGACGGTGACAAGGCCGTTGTCACCGTGAGCACCGTCACCCCGCAGGTGAGCGAGAAAGCGCCGTTCGTCCGGCACGACGCCCATCTGACCCTTGAGACCGACCTCGAGGGCAGCGAGCTGTTTGAAGTTTCTCTGGGCGAGTTCTCCCCCACCAAACCTGCTGACGAGGCTGCGGACATCACCGTGGGCAGCGCCGGCACCAGCATTGCCGGAATGCTCTGCGAGGGCCGCTTTGCTCTCTATCTGGCCGGGGAGCCCTACAAATCCGGCCTCAAGGCCCAGGGCTGCGGCAAACTGAAAAAGGCCGTTTTCTCCATTGCACTGGACCCGGATGAGCCGGAAGAAGAAAGCGAATAATTTTTAAGTCAGGACACTCCACGCAGCGTAGGTTGCGTGGAGTTTTTTATTTTCAAAAAACAGCAGAGTGGCTGCCCCATCCCCAACTACGTCGGAACAACGGGACATCCACTCTGCTGTTTTCTATAATCAGGAAAGGAATATGTCTATCGCAAGGCTAGAAATTAGCGCAACAGGAACAGCATATCTGCGATATGCAAACCAACGTTGTTGCTGTTGCATTAAAAAGTTGGTTTGCTATAAATCAACCGATCCGGTAGTCCTTCAGGACTTCTTCGTTAATGTCAAGTCCTGTGCCGGGTTCCTTGCCCGGGCTGATCGTGCCATCGGCATTCATGATGATTGGATTTTTGAATGCTTCGTAAACTTTGGCATCATACTGCGGCGGATAGAATTCCGCCAGAATGGAACCGGGAACTGCGCAGTCCAGATGGATGTGTACCTGCTGCTGACCGTGCGGGCTCATGGCAACGCCGTTTGCGCTGGCGAGGCTTGCGATCTTCAAAAACTCCGTCACACCGCCTGTACAGGTCGCATCCGGATTCAGAATGCTGACAGCCTGCGTATTGATCAGATCCCGGAAACCATAGCGGGTACTTTCATTTTCGCCGCCCGCAATGGGAATGGCACTTTTGGCCGCAACCTTCTTGTAGCCCTCATAATCATCGGCATCCACCGGCTCTTCAAACCAGAACGGGCAATATTCTTCCACCTGCCGCGAAAACTCGATCGCTTCATAAGGGCGATAGGCGCAATTGGCATCCAGCAGCAGCTTGACGTCCTCGCCGATGACTTCCCGCACAGCTTTGACACGCGCGGCATCTTCCTTGATGGAAAGCGCGCCGACCTTCATTTTGACAGCCTTTGCTCCCCAGCTCACATACTGCTCCATCTCTTTCTGCAGTTCCGGGATTCCCTTATCCGGGCCATAATAGCCGCCCGCAATGTAAAACGGGATACTCTCACGGTAGCCGCCCAAAAGCTGATAGAGCGGAAGCTTTGTCACCTTGGAACGGATATCCCACAGCGCAATGTCAATGGCAGAAATCGTCCAGAGCGTGTTTCCACGGCGTCCCAAGAACTTGGGCACATACAGCTTGCTCCACAGGCGTTCCGTGTTCAGCGGGTCTTCGCCTATGATCGGAGTCGCGATCTCCTCGATGTTATGTACTGTCCAGCTGGAACCATAACCGGTGATCCCCTCATCGGTCTCAACGCAGACACGATTCAGCTCGTTATGCGTGTAGACGTGCTTTCCATTTGCAATAGGCTTTTCCTTCGGCCAGCGGTAGTGTTCGCAATAGACTTTTGTGATCTTCATCGTAAAATCCCTTTCTGCCTCATCAGACAGGCATGACCGTCATGGTATAGAAAATATAGATCACGGCAAAGATCGCAGAGGGAAGGATTCCCTGTTTTACCAGCGATTTGATGTCATATCCGCCTGCGCCCATCACGGCAGGGATGCAGCTGGTTGCCATCGGAGTCATAAACGCAGTCAGCGAACCGGCCGTGATCAGCACCATAAAGCCCAGCGGGTTTGCGTTCAGGTTGCGGCAGGCCATCAGGCAGATAGGAACGAACATTGCCATGACCGCCTGATTCTGCATGAACTGGGTCAGAATGAAAGGCAGCAGGAAGAACACAGCACCCAGCGCATAGGCGTTGTTCATACCACCGACCACATTGGACAGGAAGCCGCCGATGACATCGCCTGCGCCCGTTGCGGTCAGCGCGCCTGCCATCGCCAGAGATCCGATCAACATACAAGCCAGACTGACGGGCAGAGCTGCAATTGCTTCCTTGCTTGTCAGAACGCCGCATACCAGATCCAGAACTGCACCGACAAGACAGATCACCCAAGTCTCAACGCCGATCTTATCACTGACACAGCAAAGCACAACAACACCAAAAAAGATCACAACGCCCGCAATATCTGCAAATTTGTTCAGTTTCTGCTTGGTCTTTCCGGACACCACCACGCTTGCGACATCGGTGATGGGCTTTTCCGGCGCAATTTTATAACCCATTGTAAATGCCCATGCCGGAACGATCAGGAGGAACGGCCATCTGCCCTTGAAGAAATCCAGCGGAGTGAAGGCGATGTCATATCCGTAGCTTTCCAGAAAACCGTTGTACAGAGCCGACTGGCCAATCGCTGCGCCAAAAGGCATGATGCAGCAGCAGGCAACGCAGCACAGGCCGATTGGGAACATTACCTTGGAGGGGCTGATCTCATACCGCTTGCACATACTGTCCACCAGCGGAAGCAGGATCGTAAACACAACCAGTGGGCTAGACAGCAGGTTGGTCAAGATCACCGCCATTACAATGTAACAAAGATAAGTACGCTTGAACGAGCCTTTTGCCAGTTTTACGATCGTATCCGAAAAAGCGTCCAGAAACGTTGTGCGGCTCAATCCAGCCGAGACCACAAACATCGAGAGCATCAGGATCACGTTTTTGTTGGCAAAATAGCCCAGAGCATCCTTGGGCGCAAGGCAGCCCGTTACCAGCAGGGCAGCCATCGTAATCATACCGACCGTTCCCATAGAGAACTTGTTCACACCGTACAGGATCAATGTGACAACAAAAATCAGGATTGCGATTGTTATCGTTGACATTTTTGTTCCTCCTAATCGGATTTCCACATCCGTATCAGTATATCAGAATTATCTTATTGGTCGCAAATCGAGCCATCCAGATTTAGCCGTGTACCGACAGCGTGCGGCCGGAACGGGAAGCGTTCTTCCACATCAGAGATCAGGTCAATGCCAAGTCCCGGTCCTTCCGGAATTTCCACATAACCTTTCTCGAACTTCGGAATCTGGGTAACCATATCGACCTGACGGAGTTTTGAGCCGCTCCCGGTCAGATGATCGGCAGTGGACGCCGCATACGGATCCGGGTATTCACAAATTGCGATATTGTCGGTCGCTGCACAGAACTGCAGCAGCGCATTGGTCGTGACCGGACTGAGCGGATTGTGGGGCACAAGGCTCTTGTGATGGGCCTCTGCAAGGGCCGCAATCTTCTTGATGCCAGTAAAGCCTCCACAGACACCGATGGAAGCGCGCACATAGCTGCAAGCACCCCGTTCAAGGAGCATCTCGAATTCAAACAGACTGTTGATCCGCTCGCCCGTTGCGATCGGGATCTGGCATTGCTGCGCAACCCGTGCCATCTCATCAAAGTTGTCCGGACGGATGGGATCCTCAAGGAACATCGGAGCGTAAGGCTCAAGCCGCGCGCTGAGCTGTACGGCAAGCCCCGGCTCCAGACGGCGGTGTAGCTCAAGGCAGAGGTCGGTATCTTCGCCGACTGCTTCCCGCACCCGTGCGATGCGGCGTTCCGCATTGTACAACATCTGCGTATTGTTATCGTGGAACGGCTGGTTCCGGGGTTCATCCAGATAGGGGTTCAGATGACCCAGCGCGGTAAAGCCTTCTTCTTTTCCCTTGATCGCGTTTTCAATCAGCTCTTCTTCAGTACGTCCGGCAGTGTGGTTGTAGACCCGCACTTTATCCCGGCACTTTCCGCCCAGAAGACGATAGACTGGAACACCATAGAACTTACCGGCGATGTCATAGAGTGCTTCATCCAGAGCAGAGATCGCGCCCATCACGGCTGCGCCACGGAAATGGCTGAAACGATACATATACTGCCAGTGATGCTCGATATCCAGAGGATCCTGCCCCACCAGATACTCACCGAACATCTTGATTGCTTCACCGGACGCTGCCAGCAGACCCCATGCGCCGCTTTCGCCGATGCCATACAGTCCATTGTCTGTGTAGACTTTGGCATAGACAGCCCGGTTTGCGCACAAAACTTCAACACGGCTGATTTTCATATCATTACCTCCCAAAAGTTATTGACGAGCTTCGCGCCTTTAGTATATAATAGTTTTAATCCGATTGGAAATTGCATTTATCGGATATTGTAATAGCTTCTATACTATCGCACAGCGTCAAATGGAGGCTGGCAATGACACAAGACAAATTAAACTATCTGCTTGTTCTTGCAGAGGAACAGAACGTGACCCGTGCGGCCCGGCGGCTTTATATCACGCAGCCTACGCTGACAGGCTTTTTGAACCGGTTGGAGCAGGATCTGGGTTTCCGGATCTTCGACCGGCAGAGTTCGCCCGTCACACTGACGGCAAGTGGAAAGCACTATATCGACGGGATGCAGAAACTCCTTCGTGAAGAGCATGAGCTGAAAGAAAAGCTTCGCTGCGAAGCGCAGTCACGGATTCAATTCCGGATCGGTATAGGTCAGGTCCACAGCCAGATGCTTTCACCGATTTTGGCGGAAAAGCTGATCGAACAGCATCCGGGTCTCAATCTTCAATTTTGTGAAAGCAAAGAGTCGATCCTGCTGGATATGCTACGAAGAGGTGAGATCGACCTCTTTGTTGGTCATGCGCAGATCGGCTCAACCGTATATCTTTCCGGCGAGCTGAGTACTGAACGGCTCTCTCTTTATATGCCGGACAGCTTTTTAAACTTGTCTGCGGAAGAACGCAGCCAGAATTCACCGGAAAACCTTTATGAGCTTCAGCCAGAACAGCTTCAAGGGCTTCCTGTCATTGCGCCGGCTAGCACACAGGGACTCTATATCAATTACATGGACATGGTAGAGCGGCTTCATCTATCTCCCCGGCGTGTGATCCAGACCTCGAATCAGGTAACTGCTCTTCGGATGGTTGCGCATGGATTAGGGTATCTGTACAGCGGCGGCTTACTGACCCCCAATGCGTCTCTGTCGATGTTCTTGACAGAGCAGGAACGGCAGCGCCTTCTCTATTGCTCGGTTCCCGGGCTTCCGGATACCCGCAAATGTTACTATGCTTATTATCCGCAAAGCCCCAATCTTTCTCTGATCCATGAGAGCCTGCGGATACTGAAAGAATTGACAACTCCCTGATCGCAGACAGCCGCCGCTTGCTTCTCCACTCCACGCAGCGTAGGTTGCGTGGAGTGTTTTGTTCTGGTATGCTTGGGCAGAAGAAAAGGAGGGAACAGACCCATGAACACTTACGTCACCGGCAGCACCATCCGACAGCTGCGGGAAACCAAACACCTCACCCAGGCAGAATTAGCGGCAAAACTTTCCGTCAGCGCCAAGACCATCTCCAAGTGGGAGACGGCCAAAGGCCTGCCCGATATCTCCCTGTTGGAGCCCCTGGCCGCTGCGCTGGGCGTCTCGGTACTGGAACTGATGCAGGGAGAGCCCGTGGTCAACCGGAACCGTTCCGCCAATCTCCTGCGCTCCAAACTCTATGTCTGCCCCGTCTGCGGCAATGTGCTCCATGCCACCGGGCAGGCCGTGGTAAGCTGCTGCGGCATCACCCTGCCCGCGCAGGACATTGCGGAAGCGGAGGACGCCGACGAGCACCACCAGCTGACCGTGGAGCGGGTGGAAGACGAGCTTTTTGTCACGCTCCATCACCCCATGACAAAAGACCACTTCATCTCGTTCATCGCCTACCTGACGGGCGATAAGCTCCAGCTGGTCAAGCTGTACCCGGAGGGGGATGCCACGGCCCGCTTCCCGCTGCAGGGCACCGGCGTGCTGTACTTTTACTGCAACCGTCATGGCCTGATGAAAGCCCCGGATTTCCGCACTGCCACCCGGCACACCGCACCTCGGAAGATTCACCTGCGGGAACCGGACGAGGGCGACAAAGCACAGGTGATGGCCTACCGGGAGGAGTTTCTGGCCAACGGCTCCCGGATGGACGGCACCTCCGCGCTGGACCAGTACCCCGATTTCGACGCCTGGCTGGCCAACATCCGCGCTTTGAAAGACCCTGCCACCACCCCGGCAGGGTTCGTGCCCGCCACCCAGTATCTGGCCCTGGACGAGCAGGAGCACCTGGTGGGCATGACCAACCTGCGCCACTACCTCAACGATTATCTGCTGAACTATGGCGGGCACATCGGCTACAGCGTCCGCCCGGCTGAGCGGAAAAACGGCTATGCCACCCAGATGCTCCGGCTGACGCTGGACAAAGCCCGCGAGCGGGGCATCGGCAAGGTGCGCATCTGCTGCGACCACTACAATGTCGCCTCTGCCCGGACCATCCGCGCCAACGGCGGTGTGCTGGAAGATGAGCTTTTCGACTCATCGGACGGGATGCTGACCCAGCGGTACTGGATCCAGAACGACTGAATCCCGATAACGAAAAGCGCTGGTACACGTTTTCTGTGCACCAGCGCCTTATTTTTTGTCTTTATCTTGTTTTTATCCCAGATGGAACATATCGATCAGGACGATCATGGCCAGCCCGTAATAGACCACCACGGCCACCAGATCGTTGATGGTGGTGATGAGGGGACCGGACGCCACAGCCGGGTCGATGTGGATCTTGTGGAACAGCATCGGGATGACTGTGCCCACCAGGCTGGAAATGACCATCGCAACGATCAGCGAGATGCCCACACAGCCCGAAAGCAGGAATGCCTCGCCCCAGGCATACGCTTTAAAGAAGTGGATATACACGCCCAGGAAGCCCAGCGCCATCACGGCCAGCAGAGCACCGTTGACCAGGCCGACCCGCATCTCCTTGAAGAGCAGATGCAGCTTTTTGCTGGTGGTGAGGTTTTCATCCACCAGCACCCGAATGGTGACCGCCAGGGACTGGGTGCCCACATTGCCTGCCATATCCAACACCATGGACTGGAAGCAAATGACGATGGGCAGCACCGCCACCACCGATTCAAAGGCACCCACCACGGAGGAGACCAGCATCCCGAGGAAGAGCAGGGCTACCAGCCAGGGCAGACGCTTTTTCACGCTCTGGAACACGCCCTCGTTCAGGTCTTCCTCGCTGGTCAGGCCGCCCAGTTTTGCGTAATCATCGCCCATCTGGTCGTCCACCAGTTCGACCACGTCCGCCGAGGTGATGATGCCCAGAAGCTTGCCGTTTTCATCCAGGACGGGCAGGCTCCGCTCAGCGTAGTCCACGATGCGGTCAATGCAGTCGCTGATCTTTTCGTGGTCGGTCACATAGGGGTAAGACCGGGCGATGAGCTTTTCCAGGCTGTCGTCCGCCCGGGCCACGATGAGGTCTTTCAGATCGATGGCACCGTAAAAGCGCTCGTTCTCATCCACCACATAAAGGGTCGAGATATTGTCGTTCTCGCCCGCCTGCTTCACCAGCTCGCTCATGGCCTGCCGGATGGTCATATCTTTCCGGATGTAGATGTAGTTGGTGGTCATGCAGCTGCCGATCTCGTCCTCGTCGTAGGAGAGCAGCAGCTTGACGTCATCGGCGGCGTCCTTATCCACCTGGTCCATCTGGTGGACGATCTTCTCTTTGTCCTCTTCTTCCAGGTCGTCCAGAGCATCCACAGCGTCGTCCGAGTCCATGTGGGAGACCACCTGCGCGGCCTCTTCCGGCGGCAGCTCTTTCAGGTAGGGCTCCGCGTCGTCCAAGTAGGAGAAGATCTCTGCCACCTGCTCCACACCCAGGATGGCGTACAGCTTCCGGCGTTCTTCCGCCGTCAGGTCGGCCAGCGCGTCGGCCAGGTCATTTTCATGGTAATCGGAAAGCTTTTCCGCCAGCTCCGCCTGCGGCAGGCCGCTGTGGATGATGTCCAGAATTTCCTGTACATAGTTTTTCTTCTGCATGGGTTGCCTCCTTGTCCGCCCCTGAAAATGGGCACAAAAAATACACCGCGTCTTGCCAAAGGCTCCTGCGGTGTATCAAGGACACATGCAATTCAGGACGCGGCAGACACACTTGCCATGTCCACATCGCAGGAGAAGCGTGGTTTCGGGTGATCGCTACTGTCGCTGTTCATACGGGAAGCTTCTCCTCCGTTCTTTGAAAAATTCTGCTTTTTCAGCCACGTTATAATACTACGCCGGGCTGGATTTTGCAACCCATTTTGCAAAAGTTTTACTGTTTTCTTTCCGGCATTTCCACGTCCGTTTTTCTCCTTGGCTTTTGGCGCCAAAAGGAGTATACTGGGCACAGAAAATATTGTGCAAAAGGAGTGCATGACCATGCAGGCAACCATCCATAATGAGTTTCTGACCCTGACGGTGGACACCCACGGTGCCGAAGCCGTCAGCCTGAAAAACGCGGCGGGTGAAGAGATGCTCTGGCAGGCTGACCCGGCCATCTGGAAGCGCCACGCGCCCATTCTCTTCCCCTGGACCGGCAAGCTGACAGGCGGCACCTTTACCGCAAACGGCAAGACCTACCAGGGCGGGCAGCACGGCTTTGCCCGGGATGTGGAGCACACCCTGCTCCGGGCCGAGGGCGACACCATCCAGCTGGAGCTGCGGGCGGACGATGCCATGAAAGCAGAGCGCTTTCCCTTTGATTTTGTCCTGACCAGTACGTTCCGGCTGGAGGGCAAGACGGTCCACCATACCCTCACGGTGCAGAACCCCGCCGAGGCCGCTCAGGAGCTGCGGTTCGGCATCGGCTATCACCCGGCGTTCAACGTCCCGTTTGACAGCGCCCACACCACCGAGGATTACGAATTCCGGTTCGACCAGCCCGAGAGCCCCATGATTCTGGACGCCTCCCCCAACGGCCTGCTGAGCGGCAGGTGCTATTACCAGTGGAAGAACGCCAGTGCCATCCAGTTGACGGATGACCTGTTTGCCAACGACAGCTTCTGCATGGCCGGCCTGCGCACCAAGACGCTGGGCATCTATGAGAAAGACACCGGCCGCAGCGTGGTCTGCAATGTCGCCGGTTATCCCTATACTCTCATCTGGAGTGCTCCCGCCAAACCCGTGCGGTATGTCTGCATTGAGCCCTGGCACGCCCTGCCCGGGGCCGAGACCGACCCGCAGGAGTGGAGCGAGCGTGCCGCCACCGCCTGCCTGGCCCCCGGCCAGCAGTGGGAGACGACCCTTTCCACGACATTTGACCGTTAAACATAAAAACTCCTCCGGCAGCTGCCGGAGGAGTTTTTGCGTGTATGAAAGATGTTACAGGGCCTTGATGGCGTTCTTGATCCGCTCAGCGGCCACCTTGGTCTTCTCTGCGTCGCCGAATGCAGTCAGGCGGAAATAGCCCTCGCCGCACTCACCAAAGCCGACACCCGGAGTACCGACCACGCCGCAGTTCTCCAGCAGCCAGTCGAAGAACTCCCAGCTCTTCATGTTGCCGGGGCAGCGCAGCCAGATGTAGGGGCTGTTCTTGCCGCCGCAGTACCACACGCCGCACTCGTCCAGCGCGTCGGCCAAAACTTTCGCGTTGCGGCGGTAGTAATCGAGGTTGGCCTGAATTTCCGCCATGCCGCTCTCGGTAAAGACGGCGGCAGCCGCGCGCTGCACGAGGTAGGGCACACCATTGAACTTGGTGGTCTGGCGGCGGAGCCAGAGCTTGTTGATGTTCATGCCCTCGCGCTCCAGCTCCTTGGGCACCACGGTGTAGCCGCAGCGGGTACCGGTAAAGCCTGCGATCTTGGAGAACGAGCAGATCTCGATGGCGCACTCACGGGCACCCTCGATCTCAAAGATGCTGCGGGCCAGCGCGCCGTCCGAGATGAAGCACTCGTAAGCGGCATCGTACAGGATGATGGCGTTGTTCTTCTTGGCGTAAGCCACCCACTCCTTGAGCTGCTCACGGGTGTAAGCAGCGCCGGTGGGGTTGTTAGGGCTGCAGATATAGATGATATCCGCCTTGACATTCTCGTCCGGCATCCCCAGGAAGCCGTTCTCCTCACTGGTGCGGCTGTAGATGATCTTGCGGCCGTCGGTCACGTTATCGTCCACATAGGTGGGGTAAACGGGGTCCGGCACCAGCACGGTGTTGTCCACATCAAACAGGCCCAGGATATTGGCCAGGTCGCTCTTGGCGCCATCGGAGATGAAGATCTCATCCTCTTCGATCTTGGTCCCGCGGCTGGCGTAGTAGCCCTGGATGGCCTGCTTGAGGAACGGATAGCCCTGCTCCGGGCCATAACCGTGGAAACCCTCTTTGGTGCCCATCTCATCGGCTGCCTTATGCATGGCCTCCACCACGCACTTGGCCAGCGGCTGGGTCACATCGCCAATGCCCATCCGGATGATCTCTTTTTCGGGGTGAGCTTCCTGGTAGGCAGCCACCTTGTGCGCAATGTCCACAAAGAGGTAGCTGGCTTTCAGCTCCCCATAGTGATGATTCATTTTCATCGTTGTTCCCTCGCTTTTGTTGTTTCTCTCTTTGGCTCCCCTGACAGGAGAGCCGGACGCGCCAGAGCGCGGCCTGAGAGGTTTCATTTCAAATTGATACTTCTGCTACGCCCTCATATACCGTCACAGCGGCTCCGGTCATGAGCAGTTTCCTGCCCGGGAGCACCCGGATGATGAGTTCGCCGCCCCGCAGTGCCACATGCACATCCTCCCCGGCCGGGCAGAGGCCCAGCTCAGTCAAGGCCGCCACCGTGGCACAGGTACCCGTACCGCAGGCCCAGGTCTCGCCGCTGCCCCGCTCCCACACCCGCATTTTCAGGTGGGTGGCGTCCACCACTTCCACAAACTCGGTGTTGATCCGCTCCGGGAAGTTCGGGTGGTTTTCAAAGGCAGGGCCGATCTCTTCCAGCTTCAGGCTGTCTACCTCCGGCACCACGGTCACGCAGTGGGGGTTGCCCACGCCGATGCAGGTCACCTGCCAGCGTTTGCCCTCCACTTCCAGCGGGCAGTCCACCAGCGGGCCCTCGCCCATGTTCACGGCAGGCAGGGCCGCGGCCATGGTGGTGTACTCGCCCATTTCCACCTGCCACAGCCGCTCTCCCATCCGGGTCACCGCCTTGCAGCCGGCACCGGTATCAATGGCCAGCCGCGGCTTTGCCACTCCGTGGGTGTACAGCCACTCGGCCACACAGCGGACGCCGTTGCCGCACATCTGTGCCTCGCTGCCGTCCGCGTTAAAAATGCGCATCCGGCCATCGGCCCCGGGGGTAACGGGGGCACAGATGCAGATGATGCCATCGGCTCCCACGGAAAAATGCCGCCGGGACAGGTCCCGCGCCAGCGGGACGATGTTCTCCGGCACGCCGCTTTCCCGGCAGTCCAGATAGATGTAATCGTTGGCACAGCCCTGCATTTTGGTAAAGGATAATTTCATGGAAAACCCTCGTTTTCATGGTGTTTGCCTCGGCAGCAGGGCATTGTATCCCAAGAGCCGCAGGCGACAAAAAACAACCAAAACCGGCCTGCCAAGGGCCATCCTCCCTCTGTCGCTTGCAGCGCCATCTCCCCCCGGTCGGGGGAGGTGGCACGAAAGTGCCGAAAGGGGAGTGGCTGTCCGCGAAGCAGACTGAGAGGTTGTTTGTCTTATATAATCATAAGAAGCAAAGGCCGTTCTGTCAAGCAGAAAAACGGACTTTCCCGCAATTTCTGCTGTTAAACTTTGCGGCAAAAGCTCCCAAACGTCAAAACAGGGCTTGACAATCCACAGTCCATGGGATATAAAAAAAGAGAGCGCTTTGCACAGTGTTCCACAGCCGGGCCCGCCAAGGGGCGCAATGGTCAAACCGCCCCAGCCCGGGCGGACGGTGCAGGGCCAACAATTTACTGCACAAAAAGGAGACCGCGACAAATGGATACGTTTGAGAAGATCCGCGCACTGCTGGCGGAGCAGCTGGACCTCGACCCCGCAAAAATCACGATGGAGAGCGACATCATGAACGATTTTGAGGCTGACAGCCTGGATATCGTGGATATGGTGATGACGCTGGAGGATGAGTTTGGCATCGAGGTGCCGGACGACGCCATCGAGAACCTGCGTACCGTGGGCGATGTAGTAAACTTTGTGGACAGCCACCAGGCAAACGGCTGAGTTTCAATTTGGCAGAAGCCCCGCTGCACTGGCTCTGCATCCGGCAGAATCAGGGCGGGGCTTTTAATATGGGTTCGTGCGGAACGCAGGGGAAATGAAACGCGTTTGGCGCACGGCCTTTGGAGGAAAAGACAAAAATGGCAAAAGACAACAAAAAGCTCGTACAGGCGATCACCAGCCAGGAAGACAACTTTGCACAGTGGTACACCGACATCTGCGTTAAGGCAGAGCTGGTGGAGTACTCCAGTGTCAAGGGTTTCATCATCCTGCGCCCCTATGGCCAGGCCATCTGGGAGCTGATCCAGAAAGACATGGATGCCCGCTTCAAGGCAACCGGCCATGAGAACGTGGCCATGCCTGTGCTGATCCCTGAGAGCCTGCTGCAAAAGGAAGGCGAACTGGTCAACGGCTTCGCGCCGGAGGTGGCGTGGGTCACGATGGGTGGTTCTGACAAGCTGGAAGAACGCCTGGCCGTCCGCCCCACCAGCGAGACCATGTTCTGCGATCACTGGTCCCGGGTGCTGCACAGCTACCGTGAGCTGCCCATGAAGTACAACCAGTGGTGCAGCGTCGTCCGCTGGGAGAAGACCACCCGCCCGTTCCTGCGCAGCCGCGAGTTCTGGTGGCAGGAGGGCCACACCATCCATGAGACCGCAGCCGAGGCTGAGGCAGAGACCCAGCAGCAGCTGAACTGCTACGCGGACGTCTGCGAGCAGGATCTCGCCATCCCTGTTGTCAAGGGCCGCAAGACCGATAAAGAGAAGTTTGCAGGCGCAGAGGCCACCTACACCATCGAGGCCATGATGAAA